>Ga0129333_10000796_pt1 | contig 27576 bp, 25 predicted proteins | sample CPB6_08_DNA_FD_94474 | JGI IMG/M metagenome (GOLD analysis project Ga0129333, IMG submission 94474) | Freshwater to marine salinity gradient microbial communities from Chesapeake Bay, USA - CPBay_Sum_0.6_0.8_DNA | ecosystem: Environmental > Aquatic > Marine > Coastal | place: USA: Chesapeake... | reverse complement strand
GGACTTCGCCGCGCCGAAGTAGTCCGTGATCGCGAAGACCTTCTTTGCGCCCGTTTCCGCAAGGGCGCGATCGAGTCCGGCTCTTTCGGTGTAGTTGCAGACGACAGGATGTACGCCCAGGCTAGCGAGATCAGACTTGCCTGATCTGGTGGTTCCATAGACATCGAAGCCAGCTTCCCTGAGGGCGCGGCATGCATTTCGGCCCACTTTTCCGATCTCCTGACGTCGGTTCAGTGTCGCCACGGAGTTGAAGTTGGCGTATCACAGCGATGCCAATTCATGAAGCAGGATAAAAAATCTGGTGCAGTATGAAAAAGATGACTGTTGGTGATGTGAGCCAGACATCATGTCCGATCGGCAGGGATGTCCTTGATGCGCCGCCGCCGGAAATCTCGGCCGCTCTGAAGGTGTTCTCCGGAAAATGGACGCTGATGATCCTCTGCCAGCTGTCCAAGAGGGTTGCCCGTTTCAATGAACTCAAGCGCACCATCCCCGGCATCACCCAGCACATGCTGACGGCGAGCCTGCGCGAACTCGAGGCCAATGGGATTGTCCAGAGGACCGTCTATGCGGAAGTCCCTCCCCGGGTGGAATATCGTATGACGCCACATGGCCGCTCCCTGAAGCCGGTCATCGAGGCGCTGGCGGATTGGGGCAGGCTTCATCTGAAGCAACAGGCCGCGCGCAAGACCGTGATTGATCGGGCCTGACGCACCGCCTCAGGTGAGGCTGAGCCGGTGTCCGAGACATGGCCCGCGTCAGAATTGCTTCAGTGTCGCGCATAGAGATCATCGTAACGGATGATGTCATCCTCGCCGAGATAGGCGCCGGTCTGGACTTCGATCAGGACGACCGGCCCGGGTCCATGGTTCGCGAGGCGGTGCCTGGTGCCCGGCGGTATGTAGACCGACTGGTTCTCGCACATGATCCGCATGTCCTCTCCGATGGTGATGGTGGCGGTTCCCTCCACCACGACCCAGTGCTCGGCGCGATGGCGGTGCGACTGGAGAGACAGGGCGGCCTGTGGCGTGACGGTGATGCGCTTGACCTGAAAATGGCTGCCACGCGCCAGAACCTCGTACCAGCCCCAGGGCCGGTGGTCGCGCGCGAAGGCCGTGGCCTGATGCGCGCCATCTGCCCTGAGTGCTGCCACCGCCTCCCCGACACGCTGGGCTTGTGAACGCTGTGCGACCAGAACGGCATCCGGGGTGGCGATGGCCACTATGTCGGTGAGGCCAATACCGACAAGTTCAAGCCCCTCGTGCTCGGAGCGGAGCAGCGTGTTCTCGCATTCGATAGCCGTGGCATGGGCAGACAGGACATTTCCATCCTTGTCACAACGGCTTGCCTGCCAGACGGCCTGCCAGCTCCCAAGATCCGTCCAGCGGCCGTGATAGGGCATGACCTGCAAGCAATCCGCCTTCTCCATGATGGCGTGGTCGATGGAGATCGCCCGCACGCCGGACCACGCATGGGAGCAGAGCCGTGTGACGTGGAGATCCGACCACGCCCCGCGCACCGACTGGGTCACCTGTCGCAGCATGTCCGGCGCGTGGCGGCCAAAGGCGTCGATGATGGTTCTGGCGCGGAACATGAAGAGCCCGGCATTCCACAGGAAGCGTCCTGATCGCACCATGTCTTCGGCTCTGGCGGCGTCCGGTTTTTCGATGAAGCGTTCCAGCCGCCGTGGCGCCTCGGCTGCGCCATCATCGGCCTCTGCCAGTTCAAGATAGCCATAGCCTGTCTCGGCCCTGTCCGGTGTGATGCCGAATGTGACGATGGCGCCGGCCTCGGCGGCAGGCCGTGCGGCCGCGATTGCCGCGCGAAAGCCATCACCGTCGGGAATCACATGATCACCCGGTGCGCTGATCATCAGGGCATCGGGGTCGCGGTCTGCCAGCCACAGGGCAGCAGCCAGTACCGCAGGTGCTGTATTGCGCGGCTCGGGTTCAATGAGCGTGGCAAGTGCAGGGAGTGCGACTTTTTCCAGTTGTTCGCTCACGATGAAGCGAAACGGATCAGCGGTCACCACGACCGGCGCGGCAAAGCCTGGCCCGGAGAGTCGGCGGGCCGAAGCCTGAAACAGGCTGTCTTCGCCGGCGCGTTGCGCAAACTGCTTCGGGAAAGACTGGCGTGACACGGGCCAGAGGCGCGTGCCCGAGCCACCACACAGAAGAACGGGAAAAATCCATGACATGTGCGGATGGCTCGTGTCGTGGCGTTGCAGGATGTCTTGCCTGACGGGTCGATGCTGAAGGTCTTCTACATCATTTCCCCTAGCATTTCGTAAGGAGTGATCAGCCGGAGACTGCCGGGGCCTTGCTGTTCCGGGAGAGCGCCATGCGACGACAAGATGAGGCAAGGCTGCCGCAAACTGCGTTTTCGTCAACTGGAAACTGTAGATGCAAAACCAGCACCTATTAGAGGTAGACAGGCGCTTCTTGGGAAATTAGCATCCCATATAAAATAATCCGGAGCTTTCGACATGGTTTTTGTCATCGCAGGACAGTCCGTCGCCGCGATGACCAAGAATTTTTCCTGTGCGCAGGAAGCCTCGCTTGCCGCCGTGCCGATCCGCGGCCGCGGCACGCGGCCTTCGGGTATTGCCAACAAGAGCCCGCGCGCAGGCCATCGGCAGACATGAAAACACCATCGCGCAATGTCATCCACGACATCATCGACTTCGTCAGGATCGATCTGCCGAAGCATCTTGTCCTCTTCCGACGCTGGGTCCGTTACTACAGTGCCGTCTGGATCGTGGTGATCGCCGGGCTGCTGGGTCTTCTGGCCTATTTCAACCTCGTGACCGCCAACAAGGTGGTGCTGGGCTATGCCCAGCTTGGCTCAAGCTACCGGGTGATTGCCGAATCCTATCGCAGTTTCTTCGTGGCGAACGGATTGGTGATGGAACTCGCCGAGGTCTCGCATCTGAGTGACAGCACGGCGCAACTGTCTCGCAAGAGCGATCCGATCAATGCCAGTTTCGTTCTGTCGAGTGGCATAACCGGTCTGGACAAGAAGTCATACCGATCGCTCGGAAGCGTCGAATTCGCTCCGGGGTGGCTGTTCTATCGCGGCGCCGACATCGAGGGTCCGGAACCATTCACGCGCCTTGCCGGTCAGCGGATCTCGATCGGCCCGACCGGAAGCTTTTCCAACAGGGCCTACAAAAAGCTGAAGTCCATCGCCGAAGCAAAGGTCAGCAAGGAAACGATTCTGGAGCTTCCGGACCAGGAGGGTGTGACCGCGCTCATCGACGGGCGGATCGACGCTGTGTGGATCGTCGACAGCGTCAGTTCGCAGAATGTCCAGGCTGCAGCTGCGGCGGAAGGTCTGAAGCTATACAACTGGGAGCGTGCCGACACGTTCGTTGAACGCTTCGAAAAGCTGGCCAAGCTCCGCCTTCCGGCGGGGTATTTCGACATCACGAAGAACCGTCCGCCCCGTGACGTGACCCTGCTTGGCTCGCCGGTCAGCGTGCTGGTAGAAGCCAATCTCCATCCGGCTCTGCAGTGGGCCCTTCTGCTGGCGGCCCGCAACTACCACGCCACGAATTTTGACGACCTCTCCGATGGCGGCGTGTTCCCGAGACACATCGACAAGGAAATACCGCTGACTCCCGTGGCGGAACGCTATTTCAACACCGGAGTGCCGGTTCTCTTCTCATATCTCCCCATCTATCTTGCCTCGCTGCTTGAGGCAAAATGGGCCTGGTTTCTGACGGTGCTGATCTTCGTCTTCCCGGCCTATCTGTGGTTCAGGGGATTTCTTGCACGGCTCGAGCGGTTTGAACTCGAGCAAGCGCATTCCGAGATGGATCATGACCTCGGGGATCTGCGAAAACTCGAGGAGAAAGTCGGCCAGGCGCGCACCCGTGCGGAGCTCGAAGACCTGGCGCGGGATCTGGATGGGCTGGAGCAGCGCGAACTCGCCCGCGCGCATACGACTGAAGATGCCGACAGCCATTATGTGCTGCGGCTTGCCGTGACGCGGGTCCAGGAGTCGGTCACGCGCGCGATGGAGAGTCTCGGCGACACAGTTCCGTCCCGCAAGTCCTGACGGCAGGCAGCGGGAGGCAGCGACTGTCTGCGGTCACCGGCTTGCGCGGTTCGTGGATGTGTTATACGCGACTGACTATAACGACAGGTCTGAGTGCAATCATCCATGTCCGCAGATTTGACCCGCTGCACTCCTGATCGGCGTGCGTTTCTGCTTGGCCTGCTGGCATGTGCGGCCTTGGCGCCCCGGGCCGTGGCTGCCGAGCCTCAAAGGCTGACCGTCTTCGCTGCCGCCAGCCTCAAGACGGCGCTCGACGAAGTCAGCGCCGCCTGGACACGCGAAACTGGCAAGGCAACCGTCAATTCCTACGCGGCAAGTTCCGCACTGGCGAGGCAGATCGAGGCGGGCGCACCTGCGGACGTGTTCATCTCGGCCGACCTCGACTGGATGGCCTATCTGGCGGAGCGGAAGCTGATCATTCCGGGTACGGAAACGAGGGTCGTCGGCAATGAGCTGGTGCTTGTCGCTCCGGCGGACTCGGACGCGCGGATCTCCATTGGCCCCGGTTTCGATCTCGCTGGGCTTCTGGGCGGGGGCAGGCTTGCCATGGGTGAGGTGACCTCCGTGCCTGCCGGTCGCTATGGCAAGGCTGCGCTCGAGAGCCTCGGGGTCTGGGCAAGCGTCGAGGCCCGCCTGGCCCAGGCCGAGAATGTGCGCGCCGCGCTGAAACTCGTCGCCACGGGCGAGGCGCGGGCAGGTATCGTCTATCAGACCGACGCGGTGGCCGAACCCGAGGTGAAGGTGCTTGGCGTGTTTCCGGCGGACAGCCATCCGCCGATCATCTATCCGGCCGCCGCCATTGCGCCGCCGCGCCATCCCGATGCGGGCGACTTCCTGCGCTTCCTGCGTTCAGCGACGGCCCAGGCGATATTCAGCGCGCAGGGTTTCAAGCCGCTTCCGGCACCGTGACGGACCGGACAGTAGCCATCAACGGGTGCTAGGCCTTGTCCCAGCGCGCCGTGGCCTCGTCATCGCTCTCCTTGGCTGCGACCCAGTCGGCTCCCGCCTCACCTTCCTCCAGCTTCCAGAACGGCGCCTTGGTCTTGAGCCAGTCGATGAGGAAGTGACAGGCCTCGAAAGCTGCGGCGCGGTGGGCCGAAGCGGTGATCACCAGCACGATGTCCTCGCCCGGCTCCAGCCGGCCATAGCGGTGAATGATGAGCGAGGCTTCGATCGGCCAGCGCCGCAGGGCTTCCGCCTCGATCTCGGCCAGTGCCTTCTCGGTCATGCCGGGATAGTGCTCGAGCGTCATGGAGTTGATGGCGCGGCCATCGGAGAGTTCGCGCACGGTGCCGAGAAACATCACGGTGCCGCCAAGCCCGCTGCGCCCCTGCCGGAGCAGGGCCAGTTCATGGGCGGCATCAAAGGGCTGTTGCTGAACGCGGATCATGGTCGGACCATGCCCTTCACGCGCCGAATGATCAATTGCCTGTCGCGGGCAGGGAACCCGCCGGCGCTGGTGCCGGGCCAATGGCCGGTGCGTCCCATTTGCCCCGGATGCCGACAGCCGCGGTGGGTGCCGCACCGGACTCGGGCGATGCGACAACCGTCACATCAACCGCGCGCCGCAGGAGATCACCGGTGCCTGAGATGGCGAGCACCGTGGAGCCCGTCGCGATGGTCAACTGGCGGATCGTTGCGATGCCGTCGGCGAGCGCCACCTCTCCCGACAGCGTCTTGAAAGGCGTTGCGCCGGCTCCGGCTGTCCAGCCGGTGACAGGTGTCGTTGCGGCGGCCATGAGGGCCGGCAGATCGCTGCCTGTGATGCTGCCGTCCCGCAGCGCCAGCCGGGCCGTGCCCGCCAGCGTGCCGACCATTTCTTCCTGGGTGGTGCCGGAGGCTGTCAGCTCGGCGGAAAAACCGCCCGCGCCGGCGAGCTGGGTGACACCTGTGAGCGCCGCCAGGAGGGGCTGCGCGCCGGTCTCGTCCGCCCGGAGCGAGACCGAGGCCTGAGGCGGCAGGGCCGCCGCATCAAGGCCAACCGCGACACCGAGCCCGCCGCCCGTGGCCAGCCGGGTGTCACCGGACACGGACAAACGGCCATCGGCCAGCGTTGCGTTCAGCTGCGTGGCGGCGGTTGTGAGACTGCCATAGCGCGCGGTCTCGGCGCGCAATGTGATGTCGGCGTCGGCCATGCGCAGCAGTGCGAAGGGAATGGATCTCCGGCCCCAGTCGAGCGGTCCTGCGCCCGATGCAGGCACCAGCTGATCCACGGGCAGGCTGGCGGCGGCAAGATTGGCCTGAAGCCGTGGCCGCTCGCCCCGCAGATCGACTGCCAGATCGCCGGTAGCACCGAAGCCTCCGAGCATCAGTACCGCCTTGCGGATGGCAAAGGCCCGGCCGGCGCTGTCGAGGGCGCCCTCGAGGCTGAACGCGGTGGCGGAGGGCATAGCCGCGGCAGCGGGCCCGGCGGTCAGGCTCAGCAGGCCTGCGAGGTCCGGACCTGCGAGACTCAAGGGGCCAGCGAGGCTCAAGGCCTTCGAGGTCGCGAGGCGACCGCTGAAGGTGAGCGTGCCCGACGGGGCGGTCAGCGCAAGGTCAAGCGGGGATCCATCGGTGTTGACGCGCGCCAGTGACCGAAGGTCGGCGCTGGCCCGAACGAGCTCCCCGGCGATCACCGCCGAGCCGTTGAAGCTCATGCTGCCGTCAGGCCGGATCTCCAGGAGGCCCTCGACAGGGTCGAGGGCCAGGGCCTGATTGTTGCGGGCATCGAAATAGCGCAGGGCGGCCCGCTCGAGCGTGATCTTCATGGCCGCGCCGGTGGCGGGCACATGCAGGTCCCAGCTTGCCTCGCCCCGCTCGTCGATGAGCAGGGCGATCTCGGCATCGCGCAGCGTGATGGCGGAGAAATCCGGCTGGCGCGACAGGAGTTGACCGAAGGTCACGGGAACGATCACGGCGCCCGCCTTCACGAAGCTGTCCGCCGAGCCTTCCGGCCCCGAAAGCACCGCGTCATCGATCCGGATGGCCAGCGGACCGAATTCGAGATGGCCGCCCCCTGCCGCAGCAAAGCCGCGGCCCATGGACTGGAGGGCAAGGTCCGTCAGCCGACCCGGCGCCCAGTACGGCATGACCAGCACATAGGCGCATACCAGCAGGATGAAGACGGCCACGGCGCCGCCACCGGCAAGCATATGTCGATCACGCATCGAAAACTCCGGAAAACCAATTATGCCTGGGCGGCACTTGCGGCGCTTCTGTGACATGACTAGAGGAAAAAACCATCCCGGAGGAGTGCCTTACATGACCGAACGCCCGTTGTGGACCCCCAGTCCCGACCGTATCGCCCAGTCCAGCCTCTGGCGCTTCATGAAGCCCTTGGGCTTCACCTCCTTCGAGGAGGTCCTGCGCTTCTCGGTTGACGAGCCGGAGGCCTTCTGGACGGCGGTCTGGGACTTCTGCGATGTGCGGGCGGACGAGCGGGGCGGGCGCGTCATCACCGACAAGGACAAGATGCCCGGCGCCAGGTTCTTTCCGGACGCGCGGCTCAACTATGCCGAGAACATGCTGCGCAAATCCGATGACAGCGAGGCTTTGGTCTTCCGCGGCGAGGACAGGGTCGCCCGCCGCATGAGCTGGGCGGAGCTCAACAGGGCCGTGGCGAAGCTCCACCGCGCCCTTGCCGCTGCAGGCGTCGGGCCGGGTGACCGCATCTGCGCCATCGTGCCGAACATGCCGGAGGCGATCATCTGCTTTCTGGCGGCTGCCTCGCTTGGCGCCATCTGGTCGAGCTGCTCGCCCGACTTTGGCGAGCGGGGCATCCTCGACCGCTTCGGGCAGATCGGGCCCAGGATCCTCGTGGCGTGCGATGGCTACTACTATGCCGGCAAGACCATCCGGCTGGCCGGGAAGATCGAAAACGTGCTCAAGGATCTTCCCGGGGTCGAGAAGACCCTGATCATCGATTACATCGGCGAGGCCGAGCAGGTCGCCACTGCCCTTCCCGGAGGCGAGACGCTGGCGGGCTTCTCGGCGCCGCATAGCGATGCGCCCATCAGTTTCACCCAGCTTCCCTTCGATCATCCGCTGTACATTCTCTATTCGTCGGGGACCACCGGCATTCCGAAATGCATCGTGCATTCGGCGGGCGGTATACTGCTCAAGCATCTCGTCGAACATGTTCTCAACACCGACACCGGGCCTTCAGACCGTCTGTTCTACTTCTCGACCTGTGGCTGGATGATGTGGAACTGGCTGGTGTCGGGGCTGGCCGCAGGCGCGACGCTGTTGCTCTATGACGGATCACCTTTCCATCCCTCGGAGCGCGTGCTGTTCGACTACGCCGAACAGGAGGGCATGACCATCTTCGGAACGTCGGCCAAATACATCGACGCCGTGAAGAAGAGCGGACTCGTTCCGCGCGAGACGCACCGGCTGCCCGCTCTGCGCAGCATGCTCTCCACGGGCTCTCCGCTCAGCGCCGAGAGCTTCGACTTCGTCTATTCCGGCATCAAGGCGGATCTTCAGCTGGCGTCGATTTCCGGGGGCACCGATATCTGCGGCTGCTTCGTGGGCGGCAATCCGCTCTCGCCGGTCTGGCGCGGCGAGATCCAGGGGCCGATGCTTGGCATGGCCGTCGATGTCTATGACGAGCAAGGCCAACCGGTCCGTGGCGAGAAGGGCGAACTCGTGTGCGTCAGGCCGTTCCCGTCCATGCCTGTGATGTTCTGGAACGATGCCGATGGCGCCAAGTATCACAATGCCTATTTCGCGCGCTTTCCCAACATCTGGTGTCATGGCGACTTCGCCGAACTCACTGCGCATGGCGGCATGATCATCCACGGCCGCTCGGACGCCACGCTGAACCCGGGCGGTGTGCGCATCGGCACGGCTGAACTCTATGCCCAGGTGGAGCAGGTTCCGGAGGTGATCGAGGCTCTGGCCATTGGTCAGGACTGGGACAGTGACGTGCGGGTCGTGCTGTTCGTGCGGCTGCGGCCCGGCGCCGTGCTCGATGACTCGCTTGTCTCCCGGATCAAGCAGCAGATCCGTCAGGGTGCATCGCCGCGGCATGTTCCCGCGCGAATCGTGGCGGTGTCGGATATTCCACGCACAAAATCTGGAAAGATCACCGAGCTCGCCGTCCGCGACGTGGTGCATGGACGCGCCGTCAAGAACAAGGAGGCTCTCGCCAATCCCGAGGCGCTCGATCTGTTCGCCAATCTCGCCGAACTCAGGACGTGATGTGGGGTTCGTGCAGGGTGCGTGACAGCAGGATCACGGGCAGAAGGCCCACGGCAACAATGGTGAGTGCGGGAAGAGCGCTCTCCTCAAGCTGATCGAGCGAGGCCAGCATGAAGACTGTGGTGGCCAGTGTCTCGAAGTCGAATGGCCTCAGGATGAGTGTGGCGGGCAGCTCCTTCATGCAATCGACGAAGACCAGGAGTGCCGCCGACACCAGTGCCGGTCGCAGGAGCGGCAGATGCACTTCAAAGAAGGCGCTGATCGGGCCGCGTCCAAGAGTGCGCGCCGCCGCTGCGACATTGGGCGTCACCTTCTGTAGCCCGGACTCGATCGCCCCGAATGACACGGCGAGGAAGCGCACCACATAGGCGAAGACGATGGCGGCGATCGTGCCCGAGAGCAGCAGCCCCATGGAAATGCCGAACTGCGCGCGCAGGAAGCTGTCCAGCGCATTGTCGAAGCCTGCCAGCGGGATCAGCACACCGATGCCCAGCACCGTGCCGGGGATGGCGTAGCCCAGCGCGGCCAGCCGGATCACCCGCGTGGTGAAGCCCTGCTGCATGGCGCGGTTGGCGTAGCCCAGCACCAGCCCCAGCGCCACCGCGATCGCAGCAGCGAGCGCGGCGAGCAGCAGCGAATGATAGACAGCATCGAGATAGGCGGGCGAGAGTGCATCGGCCCAGCGCGTGGCGGCGAAATTGAGCAGCACAAGAGCCGGGATCACGAAGCCTATGACGATCGGCAAACCGCATACCAGCACTGCGAGCACGCGCTGCCAGCCATTGAGTCGGATACGGTCCGGCTGGCGCGGCCTCTGTGCCGGCAGCACAAAGGACTGCTTACGCCGCGCCGAGCGCTCGAACCACACGAGCAGAAAGATGAACAGCAGCATGACCGCCGAGATCTGTGCGGCACCGCCGAGATTTCCCTGCGAGAGCCAGGTGGTGTAGACGCCAAGCGTCAGCGTCCGGACGCCGAAGAAACCCGCCGCGCCGATGTCATTGAGGCATTCCATCAGGGCGAGCGACACGCCCACCGCGATCCCGGGCCTTGCAAGCGGCAGGGCCACGGCGCGGAAGGCGCCCCACGGCGAACGGCCCAATGCGCGCGCCACCTCGAGCTGGGTGGCGGGCTGACGGATGAAACTCGCCCGCGCGGTGAGGAACACATAGGGATAGAGCACCATCGACAGCACGACGATGGCCCCTCCCAGCGAACGGATCTCAGGGAACCAGTAGTCGGCAGGGCTCTTCCAGCCGAACAGCCCACGCAACCAGGTCTGCAGCGGGCCGGCATAGCTCAGGAAGTCGACATAGGCATAGGCGACGATGTAGCCCGGCATGGCGAGCGGCAGCAGCGAGGCCCAGAGAAACAGTGGCCGCAGCGGAAAGCGGCACATGGTGACGAGCCAGGCGACGGCGGTGCCCACCACGAAGGTGATGACGCCCACGCCCGCCATGAGAAGGACGGTGCGCAGCACATAGCCCGGCAGCACCGTGCCGATCAGATGCGGCCAGACATTCTCGGTCGGTGTCAGTGCCAGAAGGATGATGGTGATGACCGGCAGGGCCAGCGCCAGACCCGTCACAAGTGCGGCAAGGCTGAGCAGCCTTTCGCTCAGAGGCCGCGGCGGGCTCCTCACAACAGCCCCGGTACCGGTCGTGGCCATGGCGCGCCTAGTCCGCCAGAACGCGCGGGGTGGGGAAGGTGATCTCGGCCAGCGTGCCCTTGCCGGGTTCGCTCGACAGGCCAAGGCTGGCGCGGTTGGCCTCGATCAGCGCCTTGGTGAGCGGCAGGCCGAGACCGGTTCCCGGCGCGTCGCGTCCTTCGGTTGCCACCCGCCCGAAGGGCTCGAGTGCGCCCTCGAGCTGCCGCGAGTCCATGCCGATGCCGGTGTCCTTGATCCTGAGCTTCAACTCGCCCGGCGCCATGAGCTGGGCGGAGATCACCACCTGTCCTCCGGGGTCCGTGAACTTGATGGCGTTGGACAGAAGATTCATCATCACCTGGCGCATCGACCGCAGATCGGCGACCACATTCGGCAGGTCGGGTGGCAGCGACTTGCGCAACACGACGCGGGCCGCAGTGGCCTGCTCCTGCAGCATCCGGACGGCGTAATCGACCACATCGCCGAGGTTCACCGAAGTGAAATTGAGTTCAAGTTTGCCGGCCTCGACCTTCGAGAGGTCGAGCAGATCGTCGATGAGCGACAGAAGATGCGCACCACTGGCATGAATGTCCTGCACATAGCCACGGTATTTCTCATTGCCGATCTCGCCGAAACGCCCAAGGCGCATGACCTCGGAAAATCCCATGATGGCATTGAGCGGCGTCCGCAGCTCATGGCTCACGCTGGCGAGGAACTCGGATTTCTGGCGGCTGGTGGCCTCGGCGCGTTCCTTGGCCTCGCGCAGCTCCTCCTCGGTCTTCTTCCATTGCGTGATGTCGCGCACCACCGCGCAGAAGGCGGCCTGCGAGCGCGGTGCCGCGAGCCGGCTGATGGTCAGAAACAGCGGTACCTCGCCGCCCTGGCGGACCCTGGCCGTTACCTCGCGTCCGTCGTTGAAAACTGCGGCAAGGCCCGGACCCTGCAGGGCTGCCAGATAATCGCGCAGGATGCCTCGGCTGACCGGTGTGAGAAGATCGGCGAAAGGCTTGCCGGCCACGTCGGCAATGCGATAGCCGAAGATCGCCTCGGCGCCCGCGCTGAATGTGTGGATGCGTGCCTCCGGATCGAGCGTGATGATGCCGTCGGCCGCCGTATCGAGAATGGCGCGCAGCTCCTGGTCGGCTTCTGATACCTGCGGACGGGCGGGCAGCGGTATGACCTCGGCCGAGGGCCGTGCCGTCTTTTCCTCGTCACCGACCTCAGCCGTCTGGAGCAGAAACTGACGGGCAGGGCCGCCAAGCCAGGGAATGACGCTCATTTGCACGCTGGCATGGATGCGTTGCCCGCCGTGGGCGGTGATCTCGCACCGCGGAAGCGACTGGCCAAGCTGGGCGAAGCGGTTTGCCAGCGCCTCGTCATTGATCACATCCTCGCCCGTGGCATGGCCAAACAGGCGGGCAGCGGCGGGATTGGCAAAGAGCAGCTCGCCGTCCTTCGCCACCAGCAGCGGCTCGCTGCGGCTGTCGAGGGGCTGGCGTACCTGATCGGGAATGCGCGGCAGGGTGCGGCGCGGAGGCTTCGGCGCTTCGCCGGTTTCTGGCCTGCCGGGGTCCGCGGCATCGCGGCGAAGGCCTTCCTGAATCGTGCGGCCGAGGCTCTCGAAGGCGGCGGCATCGGCAGCAGAGAGCGCCTGGGCCGATCCCGTCGCAGCTGGCGCGCTGGCCGCGGGCTGAGATGTGGTGGCGCCTGCACCTGGGGAAAGCGTCCGTTCCAGCGCGCGCCGTTCGGTGATGTCGTCGAGGAGCAGCAGGGCAAAGGCGGATGTCTGTTCCGCGCGGTTGAGGCGACGGCCGGTGACCCTTATGTCGCGCGCGCCGAGTCGCACGGCGAGCTCTCGGGTCATCACGGTCGTTCCCGCCGCCTCAAGCCGGGTGAGCAACTCGTCAGCGGCATCCTCGCCGCCGAGCAGCCCGGCGAGGTTCGCCCGCTGGCCCGCCCCCAGAAGCAGAAGGGCTGCCGCATTGAGATGACGAATGGCGCCGTCGGATGAGACGAGGAGCGCCGCGGATGGCAGGAGATCAAAGGCCGCGACGATATCGGCTGCCGTCTTGCCGTCCTCTTCGGCGGCGGACCGCTGCGCCACCACCAGCAGGCCGGGGCGGCCATCGGCCAGGGCATGCACCATGCAGCGGCAGGCGATGGGGGCGGCGGCGCCGGTCGACGGAAAATGCAGGAGGGCGGTTTCAACCTGCCCGCGCCTGAGACGGCGGGACAGGCTCATGATCTGGTCAACGCCCGGTTCCAGCCCGTCGAAGGGCCGGTCGATGAGATCGAAGAGCGTGCCGCCCTCAAAATAGGAAATGCCGGCGGCGTTGGCCCACACGATGCGCGCCCGGGCGCCATCCCAGAGCCAGGCGGCCTCCGGAACGTCTCTCAGGTCCTCCAGCGTCGGTGCCGCACGTTCGGCCAAGCCGTGCCCCTTCCATCCGTCCCCCGTGTTTACGAAGGCTTAACCAAGAAATAGACGAACTCGGCGGCTGGCGTCCATCCTTCCCGCTCCCGGCAGGGAGGCGGGGTGAGGATTTGACGCGATGCAATAAAATTGTTGCATTGCACAATAGATTGGTGTACATTCCCTTCTTGGCATGGGGACCGGCAGGGTCCCGCCAACAGGAGATGAAGCCATGACTGTCAAGAAGGTGAAGCCCGAGATGACCGCCACCCCCCAGGCAGAAGCCGTGAGCCAGGTCGCCGACAAGGTGGCCAGCTTTGCCCAGACCACTGTCGACCAGGCCCAGGCCGCCTTCGAGAAGGTGAGCGAGCTGGCGCATGGCAATGTCCAGCTGATGGACGCCGCCGCCAACGCCTACAAGAACCGCGTCACCGACATCCAGCTCAAGGCGATGGAATTCGCCCAGCTGAACGTCAATTCGGGTTTCGCCTTCGCGCGCAAGTTCCTTGCGCTGCGCGACCCCTCCGAGGCACTGACGCTGCAGCAGACTTTTCTCAAGGACCATGCTGAAACGCTTCAGCGCCAGGCCAGCGAACTGAATGAACTCACCGTGGCGCTTGCCCGGGAGTCGCTGAAACCGGTGCAGGAGTCGGTGAGCAAGTCGGTCGCGACCTTCTCCAAGGCCGTCGCCGCCTGATCGTCAGATACCCGTTCAAGGCCCGGTTTCTCGCAAGCCGGGCCTTTTTGCTGGCTTGAATTCAGGGCCGAGTGCGGCTAGGAACCCGGGTTTGGGAAGCCGCCTTAGCTCAGTTGGTTAGAGCACTAGATTGTGGATCTAGGGGTCCCCCGTTCGAGCCGGGGAGGCGGTACCATCACTCTCGTCCACGACCAGCCCGCCCGCGTGCTCGATGAAGGCGATCACCTCATCGAGTCCTGTCCGGCGCAAGAGATCCGTGAAGACGTAGGGCCGCCCGTCCCTGACCCGCCGCGTGTCGGATTCCATCACATCGAGATCGGCCATCACATGAGGTGCGAGGTCGGCCTTGTTGATGATGAGGAGATCGGAGCGCGTGATGGCCGGGCCGCCCTTGCGCGGGATCTTTTCGCCCTGGCAGACCGAGATCACATAGAGCGAGATGTCCGCGAGATCCGGTGAGAAGGTGGCCGCCAGATTGTCGCCGCCCGACTCGATGAAGATCACGTCAAGATCCGGGTGGCGCTTCACCATGGCTGCGACCGCCGAGAGATTGATCGAGGCATCCTCGCGGATGGCCGTGTGCGGGCAGCCACCCGTCTCCACACCCATGATGCGGTCTTCGGGCAGCGCCTGAAGCCGGTTGAGGATCAGGGCATCTTCCTTGGTGTAGATGTCATTGGTGATGGCGGCGACGGAATACTTCCCGTGCATCGCCTTGCAGAGCTTCTCGGTGAGTGTCGTCTTGCCGGATCCAACGGGTCCGCCGATACCGACCCGCAGCGGGCCGTGTGACGCGTGCGTTCTCATGAGCGGAAGATCCGGCTGACCTGGCTTTCGTGTTTCATGGCTGCGATATCCGACAGAAGTGTGATGGAGCCGAGATCATCGATCGTGGCAGTCGCCGCGCGGCAGGCTGCCGCACGGATGACGGGCGCGAGATCGCGCAATGCGGCAAGCCCCGCCGTCTGGCCAATGGGTACGAGGCGCACGGCAACCGAGGTCAGCGCCGCGGCAAAGCCCTGAAGGTAGGCGAGCAGGGCGGTCTCCTTGTCCAGCCCGAGCGCTGCCAGGCCCGCGCCTGCCGCGACAGGATAGGCAATGTCGCTGGCAGTGCAGGGCGGGGTTGCGAACACTGCGGCTGCGATCCGGAATGCCCGGCCAAGCTCGATTGTTTCAAGCGCGCGCTCCTCCGAGGCCGCAAGTGCCAGGGCCAGTTCATTGAGACTGTCGGGTGAATCATGCCAGCAGCGGGCAAAGAGCACGGCATCATTCCAGCCGGAGCCGCGCGTCAGGAGATCGCCGGCCCAGACGGTGAGGTCATCGCCGGAGCGCAGCTGGCCCGACTCGATGGCCCATTCGAGCCCGTGCGAATAGGCAAAGGCACCTGTCGGGAAGGCGGGCGACATCCATGTCAGCAGCAGAAGAAGCTGCCCGGGATCAAGGGTCATGGCTGTGATAGGCTCCATGTTCGGGCGCGAAGGGCACACGCACATCCTGAACCCCGGCGCCCAGAGCCTCCAGCATGGCGCGGATGATGTTGTCACGCCGCAGCAGGATGCGCCCGTCTCCGATCTCTGCGGGAAGGTGCCGGTTGCCGATGTGCCAGGCCAGCAGGGCAAGGTGGCGGCTGTCCCGCCCCGTTACCGCCATGAGATCTTCCTCCGCCGCCACGATGGTGGCCAGACGCCCGTCTTCAAGCACCAGACGATCGCCATGCTGGAGCCGTGCGGGCTGCTCGAAGTCGACCAGAATGTCCTCGCCGCCTGCAAGCGTGATGCGCCGCCGCCGGATGTGGCGCTGGTCGGCATCGAGCGTGACGAGGTCGAAGGCGGTCTCGCCCGGCACCGTGGCACGACGGAAGGATATGGCGCGCGTGGCCATCAGAACAGGAAGTAGCGCTGCGCCATGGGCAGCACGACCGCGGGCTCACAGGTGAGGAGTTCGCCGTCCGCGCGCACCTCGTAGGTTTCGGGGTTCACCTCGATCACCGGCGTGGCGCTGTTGTGGATCATCGAAGCCTTGGAGATGCCGCCACGCGTGTTCTCTACTGCCACCAGCTGCTTGGCCACGCCGAGCTTGCCCCGCAGGCCATCCGCGAGGGCCGCGCGGCTCACGAAGGTGATGGTGGAGTTTGCCATCAGTTTCCCGAAGCTTGCGAACATCGGCCGATAGTGCACGGGCTGCGGCGTCGGGATCGAGGCGTTGGGATCGCCCATCGGCGCTGCTGCAATGGAGCCGCCAAGCAGCACCATGTCCGGCTTGACGCCGAAGAAGGCCGGATTCCACAGCACCAGATCGGCGCGCTTTCCCACCTCGACCGAGCCCACCTCATGGCCGATGCCCTGCGCGATGGCCGGATTGATGGTGTATTTGGCGATGTAGCGCTTGACTCGGAGATTGTCCGCCGCACCCTCGCCTGGCAGGCTGCCGCGCTGGAGCTTCATCTTGTGGGCGGTCTGCCAGCAGCGGATGATGACCTCGCCCACCCGGCCCATCGCCTGGCTGTCGGACGAGACCATGGAGATGGCGCCGAGGTCGTGGAGAATGTCTTCCGCCGCGATGGTTTCCTTGCGGATGCGGCTTTCGGCAAAGGCGATGTCCTCCGGGATGCGCGGCGACAGGTGATGGCAGACCATCAGCATGTCGAGATGCTCGGCGACCGTGTTGACGGTATAGGGCCGCGTCGGGTTGGTCGAGGACGGCAGGACATTGGGCAGCCCCGCCACCTTGATGATGTCCGGTGCGTGGCCCCCGCCTGCGCCTTCGGTGTGGAACGTGTGGATGGTGCGGCCCTTGAAGGCGGCGATGGTCTTCTCGACGAAGCCTGATTCATTGAGCGTGTCGGTGTGGATCGCCACCTGGACGTCGAAGCGGTCGGCGACACTGAGGCAATTGTCGATGGCGGCGGGCGTGGTTCCCCAGTCCTCGTGCAGTTTGAGGCCGCAGGCCCCGGCGAGGATCATTTCCTCGAGCGGTGCAGCGAGCGAGGCGTTGCCCTTGCCCATGAAGCCGAGGTTCATGGGGAAGGAATCCGCCGCCTCGATCATGCGCAGCGTGTGCCAGGCACCGGTGCAGGTGGTGGCAAGCGTGCCATGCGCGGGGCCCGTGCCACCACCCATCATGGTGGTGACGCCCGAATAGAGTGCCTCCTCGATCTGCTGGGGCGCGATGAAGTGGATGTGCGTGTCGATGCCGCCCGCCGTCAGAATGCGGCCTTCGCCCGCGATGATCTCGGTCGAGGGCCCGATGATCAGGGTGACGCCGGGCTGGGTATCGGGATTGCCGGCCTTGCCGATGGCTGCGATGCGTCCGTCCTTGAGGCCCACATCTGCCTTGTAGATGCCGGAGTGATCGACGATGAGCGCATTGGTGATGACCGTATCGAGCGCGCCCTGCGCCCGCGTGGCCTGCGACTGTCCCATGCCGTCGCGGATCACCTTGCCGCCTCCGAACTTCACTTCCTCGCCGTGGATGGTGAAATCCTTCTCGACTTCGACGAAGAGTTCCGTGTCGGCAAGCCGCACCCGGTCGCCCACGGTGGGACCGTACATGGCGGCATAACTGGCGCGCGTGAGAGTGGCCATGTCAGAGCGCTCCCATGATCTTCTGCTGGAAACCGAATACCCGGCGCTTGCCGCCGAAGGGCACGAGCCGCACCTCGCGGCGCTGGCCTGGCTCGAAGCGCACGGCGGTGCCGGCCGCGATGTCGAGCCGCATGCCGCGCGCCTTGTCGCGGTCGAAGGCCAGTGCCTCGTTGGTTTCGAAGAAGTGATAGTGCGAGCCCACCTGAATGGGCCGGTCGCCGGTGTTGGCGACAATGAGCGTCACGGTGACCGCACCCTTGTTCAGTTCGATGTCGCCATTCTGGGTGATGATTTCGCCGGGGATCATGGGGCCTCCTACCGGATCGGCTGATGAACGGTGACGAGTTTGGTGCCATCGGGGAAGGTGGCCTCGACCTGCACCTCATGGATCATCTCGGGCACGCCCTCCATCACCTGGGCGCGGCTCACAACATGTGCGGCGCTGTCCATGAGATCGGCGACGCTGCGCCCGTCGCGCGCGCCCTCAACAACATAGTCGGTGATCAGCGCCACGGCCTCAGGATGGTTCAGTTTCACGCCACGTTCGAGGCGGCGGCGCGCCACCATCGCCGCCATGCTCACCAGCAGCTTGTCCTTTTCCCGCGGGGTCAGTTGCATGTTTTTTCCTCACAGCGACCAGGTTTTGGGCAAGCCAGCTTGCCCTGCCAGCGCCGTCAGCGCTGGAATCAGTGATTTGCGCAGTTCGAAGCCGTCACGCGCGACAAGCCTTGCAATGAGCTTGCCAGACCATGCGCTGGCCGCGCCCTTCTCGCCGATTGCGGCGCGGACAGGTTCAAGCAGGGTGGCAGCCTCCGGGCAGACGGCGACTACGGTTGCAAAGGCGCGGGCTCCGTCCAGTGTGGCGGCGCTCGCTGGCGGGGCGCCGTCAAGGACGACCGTGTCGGCGAAGAGCAGCCGCCCTTCCTGGCGGATGCGCCAGTGGTCACGGAGATGTGCCTGACGGACCTCCTCGCCCATGGCGGCGCGCCCGAGAATGATCGATTCGACTGCCACCAGCCGCGCGCCACTGCCGAGATCAGCCGTGATGCGCCGCGACAGGCGCGCTCCGTCGAACAGGATTGTCTCCTGGGGCAGCCACAGGAGGGAGGCACCATCGCCGGCGGTGAGGCTGATGTCGATCTCCGCTGCTGGACCCAGCGAGCGGTAGACGCGCTCGGCAGCCTGCGAGGTGATCGTCAGCCTGGCTTGATTCTCGGCTGTGATGTCGAAGGTGAAACGGTCTCCGCCCGCCAGCCCGCCGCCAGTGTTGATCAGGATGGCCTCATGGCTTCCGGCTGGCATCCGGATTTTCGCGGCATGTGCCTCTCTCAGGCGCTTGAGGCCCATGTCGCCCATGCGGAGAAGGATGCTTCCTTCCGATCGCTGGTGGCGGATGGGCTCCGCGCTCACGCCAGCTTGTCCGGCCTGGGCCCGCCATACGCCCAGTCGAGAAGTTCGACGGTATGAAGAATGGGGATCTTCGTTCCGGTCCCGATCTGCGTGATGCAGCCGATGTTGCCGGTGGCGATGGCCTCGGGCGCCAGCTTCTGGATGTTCGCCACCTTGCGGTCCCTTAGGCGCGTGGCGATCTCGGGCTGAAGAATGTTGTAGGTGCCCGCTGAACCGCAGCAGAGATGGCCTTCCGGCACCTCCATCACGCTGAAGCCTGCGCGGCGCAGGAGTTGGAGGGGCTCCTGCTTGATCTTCTGGCCATGCTGCATGGAGCAGGCGGAATGATAGGCAAGCCGCAGCCCACCCCTGGCTTCCGGAAGATCAAGTCCGCTCAGGAACTCCGTGATGTCCCTGGCCCTTGCGCTGATCTCCTGCGCGCGTTCCGCATAGGCCGGATCGAGTCGCAGCATGTGGCCATAGTCCTTGATGGTGGTGCCACAGCCCGATGCGGTGATGATGACATGGTCGACACCAGCCCTGATCCACTGGTCGATGGAGCGGCGGGCCCGTGCCAGCGCGTCATGCTCCTTGCCCATGTGGTGGGTGAGCGATCCGCAGCAGCTTTCCTCGCCTGCGACTACAACTTCGAAGCCGAGCCGGGTCAACAGCCGGATGGTTGCAGCGTTGATGCCGGGATCGAGCACGCTCTGCACGCAGCCCATGAGAAGAGCGACGCGGCCTTTCTTCACGCCTTGCGCTGGATAGGTTCCGGGCTGGCCGAACCGTTCCGGCGCGGGAAGCGGACGGGGGACCAGATCCAGCAGCGCGGGAATGCGCCGGGCTCCGAAAGACCGGGCCAGGGGGGCGAGCGGCGAGGCCAGTTTCGCGGCAATGAGAGACAGCCGGAACAGGCCTGGGCGCGGCATGGTGAGAGCCAGCAGATTGCGCAGGAGCCGCTCGAAGAGGGGTCTCCGGTAGGTCTCCTCGACATGGGCCCGCGCGTCGTCGATCAGATGCATGTAATTGACGCCCGAGGGGCATGTCGTCATGCAGGACAGGCAGGACAGGCAGCGGTCGAGGTGCTTCACGGTTCCTGCGGTGGCGGGCTGGCCGCTCTCCAGCATGTTCTTGATGAGATAGATGCGGCCGCGTGGGCTATCGAGTTCGTCACCCAGCAGCACATAGGTGGGGCAGGTCGCGGTGCAGAAGCCACAATGCACGCATTTGCGCAGAATGGTGTTGGCCTCGGCGATGCGCGGGGTGGCGAGCTGTTCGGCGGTGAAGGCGGTCTGCATCAGAACTCCCGGTACATGCGGCCAGGGTTGAGGATGTGGCGCGGGTCGAAGGAGTCCTTCACCCGCTGGCTGAGCGCGGCGAGAGCCTGCGGCTGCGGCTCGAAGACCGCCACGCTGGCGCGGACGGCCTGCGGTGCGCGGATCAGCGTGGCATGGCCGCCGCTCATGGCGGCGCGGATGGTGTCTGCCGAGGCATCTGCCGATGGCGGCACTTCCAGCCAGATGAGCCCGCCCGCCCAGTCGAAGGCATAGCGGATGTCGAGCGACTGCCTGAGTGTGCGGATCAGGAGCGGCGCCTGTGAGGGCGTGACCGAAATCCGCCACAACGGATGAGCAGAGCGGCTGGCGAAGGCTGCGCCATCGCGGATGGAGCGCCACTTCGCCGCCGAGCTTGTCTCGGCCATGATCTCGACAGGGCGTTTCAGCAGTCGCGCAAGCTGGTCGCGGCGGTAGGCGACAGAGGGGGCAATGCCCTCGAGCCGGAGATAGGTTGCCTCGCCGGGAACATGGGCGGCAGCGGACACCTCACAGGCCGATTGCATGGCAAGGCTCATGGCGCTGACCGCGCTCTCGTCGTCAAGGCCAGTCAGCACGACGGTTTCTTCGGTATCAGGCGCTGGCAGCACCTTGAGGATCACGGAGGTCAGGGCTGCGAGTGTGCCATGGGATCCGGTGAGAAGCTTCGGGAGATCATATCCGGTGACATTCTTGACCACCCGCGCTCCGGCCTTGAAGATTTCGCCCCGCCCGGTGACGCCGCGCAGGCCCAGCATGTGATCGCGCGCAGCCCCGGCCTTGAGGCGGCGTGGACCCGACAGATTGCAGCCGACGAGGCCGCCGACCGTACCGCTGTGGGAGGCACCGAGGAGTGCCGACCAGTCCGGCGGCTCGAAGGCCAGCTGCTGACGGTTTGCGGTCAGAAGCGCCTCGATGTCCGCGAGCCTTGTACCGGCGCCGACTTCCAGGATCAGTTCCTCCGGCTCATAGGCGATGACGCCAGAAAAGCCCGAGAGGTCGAGCGTGCTGGCGGTCTGCATTGGCCGCCCCAGATTGCGTCTGCTGGCCGTGCCGATCAGCTCGAAGGGGCCGGAGGCTGCTGCGATCAGTTCCGAGAGTTCCCGTTCCGATGCCGGCTTGATGATGGCAGACATCAGAATCTCGGGATATCAGGGAAGGGCAGCTGGCCTCCCCGGACATGCATGCGGCCAAGCTCGGCGCAGCGGCGAAGCACCGGAAACACCTTGCCCGGGTTCAGCAGCCCCTGCGTGTCGAAGGCGCATTTGACGCGCATCTGCTGGTCGAGATCGACCTCCGAGAACATCTCGGGCATCAGGTCGCGCTTCTCGATGCCGACCCCGTGTTCGCCGGTCAGTACGCCGCCGACCTTGACGCAGAGCCGCAGGATGTCGGCCCCGAAATTCTCGGCGCGTTCGAGTTCATCCGGGTCATTGGCATCATAGAGGATGAGCGGGTGCAGGTTGCCATCGCCTGCGTGGAAGACATTGGCAACACGCAGGCGGTGGTGCGCGGAGAGCTCCGCCATGCCCTTGAGCACGTCAGGCAGGCGCTTGCGTGGAATGGTGCCGTCCATGCACAGATAGTCCGGCGAAATGCGTCCCACCGCCGGAAATGCAGCCTTGCGCCCGGCCCAGAACAGGAGGCGCTCCTCTTCCGAGGTTGATACCCGGAGCGTCATGGAGCGGTTGCCGGTGGCAATTTCGGATACACGGTTGATCAGGTGGTCGACCTCAACCTGCGGTCCGTCCAGTTCCACGATCAGCAAGGCTTCGACGTCCAGCGGGTAGTCGGCATGCACGAAGTCTTCGGCCGCGCGGATCGCCGGGCGGTCCATCATCTCCATGCCGCCGGGTATGATCCCCGCCGAGATGATGTCGGCCACGCACTTGCCCGCATCCTCACTCGAGGGAAAACCCACCAGCACGGCGCGCGCCGTCTCGGGCTTCTGGAGGATGCGGACGGTCACTTCGGTCACGACGCCCAGCAGACCTTCCGAACCGGTCATCACGCCCAGCAGATCATAGCCGCCGCTGTCCAGATGCCTGCCGCCGAGCCTGATCACCTCGCCGGTGATCAGCACCATTTCGATGCCCAGCACATTGTTGGCGGTAAGGCCATATTTCAGGCAGTGCACGCCGCCCGAATTCTCGGCCACATTGCCGCCGATGGTGCAGGCGATCTGAGAGGAGGGGTCGGGCGCGTAATAGAACCCCCTGTGCTCCACCGCCCGGGTGATGGCGAGATTGGTCACTCCCGGTTGCACCACCGCGCAGCGGTTCTCATAATCAATGTCCAGAACGCGGTTGAACTTGGCCATGCCGAGCAGGATGCCATCGGCCAGCGGCAGGGCGCCACCCGACAGCGAGGTACCCGCACCCCGCGGCACCACCTTGATGGCGTTGTCGTGGGCATATTTCAGGATCGCCGACACCTGAGCCGTGGTTTCCGGTAACACGACGACAAGGGGCAACTGGCGGTAGGCGGTGAGACCGTCGGTTTCATAGGCCCGCATCTCGGAGGGAACCTCGATCACCCCCTCGCCAGGGACAATGTTCCGGAGATCGGCTGCAATCGCCGCGCGGCGTTCAATTGTAGCGGTATCGGGTATGGGCATGGTGAGCATGGCGCGCGATGGTCCGTTCTGGCGGTCTGTGGGTCTGCATTAAGCCACCCCGGCGCGGGATTGCAACTGCCCCCGATGCTGCGAGATGCCTTGCGGGCGGCTGCCGGTGCTGGCAAAAGCCTTGTCTGTCAAAGACCCCGAGGACCCATGCCGCCTGACGCTCCACGAGTTGCGCTGTTCGTGACCTGCCTGGTTGATCTGTTCCGGCCTTCCGTCGGGTTTGCGGCCGTCAAGCTCCTCGAGGATGCCGGCTGCCGGGTAGAGGTGCCGGAGGCCCAGACCTGCTGCGGCCAGCCTGCCTATAATTCAGGCGACAAGGCGGATGCCCGGGCGCTGGCCCGCCAGGTGATTGCCGCTTTCAAGGGCTACGACTATGTGGTGGCACCGTCGGGTTCCTGCGGCGGCATGATCATCAAGCATTATCCCGAACTGTTCGAGACCGGCACGGCGGAGCAGGCGGCGGCGCAGGAGCTGGCCGCCCGTACCCATGAACTGGTTTCGTTCCTGACCCGCGTTATGGGGGTGGGCAAGGTGGAGGCGCAGTTTCCAGCGCGCGCGACCTATCACGATTCCTGTTCTGGCCTGCGCGAGCTTGGCGTGCGCGATGAGCCGCGGCAACTGCTTGCCTCGGTTGCGGGCCTGTCGCTCCGCGAAATGACGGATTCCGAAGTGTGCTGCGGCTTTGGCGGTACCTTCTGCGTCAAGTATCCCGGCATCTCCGACAAGATGCTGGAGAAGAAGCTGAAGCATGTCCAGGCCACCGGTGCTGACACGCTGATCGCCGGTGATCTCGGCTGCCTCATGAACATGGCGGGCAAGCTCAAGCGTCAGGGGTCGTCCGTCAAGGCGCGCCATGTGGCGGAGGTTCTGGCGGGTGACTATCTGACGCCGCCCATCGCGGAGGCCGAGTGATGGACATGTCAGGTGCTGCATTTCCCGACAATGTTTCCAGAGCGCTGGCGGACGGCAAGCTGCAATATGCCATGACCGAAACCGGTCCGCGCTTCATCCAGAAGCGCGCCAAGGCCCGCGAGGCGCTGCCCGAGTTCGACCAGCTGCGCGACCAGGCGCGTGACATCAAGGACCATGTGCTGGCCAATCTCGACGTCTATCTCGAGCGCTACGAAGCCAGGGTCAGGGCGAGCGGCGGCCAGGTGCACTGGGCGGAAACGCCTGATGAAGCGCGTGCCGCCATCTTGGGCATCTGCAGCAAGGTGAACGCCAGGCTCGTCACCAAGGGCAAGTCGATGATCTCGGAAGAGATCGACCTGAACCAGCATCTTGCTGAAAACGGCATCACGCCGGTCGAGACCGATCTTGGCGAATACATCATCCAGCTGCGCAATGAGCGGCCCTCGCACATCATCGCGCCCGCCGTGCATCTGACGCGTGATCAGGTCGAAGCCGATTTTCGCAAGGCCCACACCCATCTTGATCCCAACCGCGACCTGACCGAGATCCCGTCGCTGGTCGAGGAGGCGCGCGCCGTACTGCGCCAAAAATATCTGGCGGCGGATGTGGGTGTCACAGGGGCCAATTTCCTGATCGCCGAGACCGGCACGTCGATCATCGTCACCAACGAAGGCAATGGCGATCTCACCCAGAACCTGCCGCGTGTTCACATCGTGCTGGCCTCGATCGAGAAGATCGTGCCGACGCTGGAGGATGCCTCGACAATTCTGCGTATCCTGGCGCGTTCTGCCACCGGGCAGGATTTCTCGAACTACACCACGCTGTCGACGGGCCCGCGCCGCGCCGGTGATCTCGACGGTCCGGACGAGTATCACGTCGTCATCCTCGACAATGGCCGCGTCAATGTGCTCGGCACCGAGTTTCAGGACATGCTGCGCTGCATCCGCTGCGGGGCCTGCCTCAACCATTGCCCGGTGTACAATGCAATCGGCGGCCATGCCTATGGCTGGGTCTATCCCGGTCCGATCGGCGCGGTGGTGACGCCGGCGCTCATCGGCATCGAAAATGCTGCGCATCTGCCCAATGCCTCCACCTTCTGCGGACGCTGCGAGGAGGTCTGCCCGATGCGGATTCCCATTCCCCGCATGCTCCGGCACTGGCGCGAGAAGGAATTCGAGCGTCATCTGCAACCCGCAGCCATGCGCTGGGGCCTCGGCCTCTGGGCATGGGTTGCGCGGCGGCCGGCGCTCTATCGCCGGGCGACGGCGCTCGCGGCGCGGATCCTGGCAAATCAGGGCCATGGCGCGGGGAGGCTCGCCAGCGTGCCCTTCGCTTCGGGCTGGACGCAGAACCGTGACCTGCCCGCGCCGCAAGGCAAGACCTTCCACCAGCTCTGGAAGGAGCGCCGCCGGTGAGTGCGCGCGAGACCATGTTCACGCGCATCCGCGCCAGGCTGCCTGCGGGGACGGCTGCACAGCGTGCGGCCGCAGTCGACGAGCGGCTCGCCCGCCATGCCCGCAATCTTGTTCCCGCACGCGGTGCCGGCGATGAGGCGCACAGGATCGGCGTCTTCACCGCCATGATGGAGGCGGTGGGCGGCACGGTTGAAACGCTCGATGACGTCAATGACGTGCCACATGCCGTCGCAGCCTATCTGCGGCGGGGCAATCTTCCGGCGCATGTGCGCCGTGGCGTCGACCCGCTGCTCGCCAGGCTGCCCTGGCATCGTGGCGGGGCGATCGAGGTGGCCGAAGGCCGCGCCGAGGAGTCGGACCGCGCCTCCGTCACCCGTGCCTTCGCGGGCGTGGCCGAATCTGGAACCATCATCCAGATCTCGGGGCCAGAGAACCCGACGACGCTCAACTTCCTGCCCGAAGCGCATATCGTGCTGCTCGAGGCTTCGCAGCTGTTCGGCAGCTATGAAGAAGTCTGGACCAAGCTGCGCGCGGCCATGGGCGAGGGCAACATGCCGCGCACCGTCAACATGATCTCCGGGCCGTCGCGCACGGCGGATATCGAGCAGACAATCGTGCGCCCCGCGCATGGACCCAAGAACATGCATGTCATCATTGTCCGCGGAAGCTGATGACAGACATTCCAACACCGTGACAGACACCATCGCCGCGATCACGCCGCGGCCAGCCAGGGAGAAACATCCATGAAACTTTTGCGTTACGGGCCCAAGGGCAAGGAAAAGCCAGGCCTCCTCGACAAGGAAGGCCGCATCCGCGATCTGTCGGCGATCGTGCCCGACATCACCGGTGCAGCGATTTCTCCTGCGGGACTGGCGCGGCTGCGCAAGATCAAACCGGAGTCGCTGCCGCTTGTGCGCGGCAAGCCGCGGATCGGCGCCTGCATCGCCAATCCGCAGAAGTTCATCGCCATCGGCCTCAACTATTCCGACCATGCCGCCGAGTCGGGACTTCAGGTTCCGAAGGAGCCGGTGGTGTTCACCAAGCAGGTGAGCTGCCTTTCCGGTCCCAACGACGACGTCACCATTCCGCCGAAGTCCAAGAAGTCGGACTGGGAAGTGGAGCTCGGCGTGATCATCGGCACGAAGGCCAAGAACATCAGGAAGGCCGACGCGCTGAAGCATGTGGCCGGCTACTGCACGATCAACGATCTCTCCGAACGCGAATTCCAGGCGGAGCGCTCCGGCCAGTGGACCAAGGGCAAGTCCTATGACACCTTCGGCCCGGTGGGCCCGTGGCTGGTGACGGCCGATGAGGTAAAGGACCCGCAGAAGCTCACCATGTGGCTCGAGCTCAACGGCAAGCGCGTGCAGAATGGCTCGACCGCCACCATGGTGTTCGGGGTCGCCCACATCGTGGCCTATCTCTCGGAATTCTTCACCCTGATGCCGGGCGACATCATCACCACCGGCACGCCGCCGGGCGTCGGCATGGGCATGAAGCCGCAGCGCTTCCTGAAGCCCGGTGACACCATGCGGCTGGGCATCGACGGGCTCGGCGAGCAGTCGCAGAAGGTGGTGCGCGACAAGTGACGGGCGTCCGTGGTTGCCCCGCCCGCCTCGTTCCTCTAGATAGCCCGCCAATTCAGCGAGTTGTCCTGACATGAGCAAGGATCATCGCCCGAAGGCGCGTGTCGCCAAGGGTTTCCGCGATATCGGCCCGGACGAGATCCGGGGCACGCGGCGCATGCTGGCGAGGATCCAGGAGGTCTATGAGGCCTATGGATTCGAGCCGGTGGAGCAGCCCTTCGTCGAGTGCACTGATGCGCTGGGCAAGTTCCTTCCCGATCAGGACCGGCCCAACGCGGGTGTCTTCTCTTTTCAGGACGACGATGATCAATGGCTGTCGCTGCGCTATGACCTGACGGCGCCGCTGGCGCGCTTCGTGGCCGAGAACCAGCAGAAGCTGCCCACACCCTACCGCAGCTACCGGCAGGGCTGGGTGTTCAGGAACGAGAAGCCGGGGCCTGGGCGTTTCCGTCAGTTCATGCAGTTCGACGCCGATACGGTGGGCTCCGCCTCGCCGGTGGCCGATGCCGAGGTGTGCATGATGGCAGCCGACACCATGGAAGCGCTCGGCATTCCGCGCGGGCAGTATGTGATGAAGTTCAATAGCCGGAAGCTTCTCGACGGCTTCACCGAAACATATGGCATCGGCGAGGATGTCAAACTCATCTGGCTTCGGGCGCTGGACAAGCTTGACCGTCTTGGCCCTGAGGGGGTCTCCCTGTTGCTTGGCGAAGGCCGCAAGGATGAGTCGGGCGATTTTACCAAGGGTGC
>Ga0129333_10000795_pt1 | contig 27583 bp, 19 predicted proteins | sample CPB6_08_DNA_FD_94474 | JGI IMG/M metagenome (GOLD analysis project Ga0129333, IMG submission 94474) | Freshwater to marine salinity gradient microbial communities from Chesapeake Bay, USA - CPBay_Sum_0.6_0.8_DNA | ecosystem: Environmental > Aquatic > Marine > Coastal | place: USA: Chesapeake... | reverse complement strand
GGCACTTCTGCTTTGCGCTTGCGTAATACGACTTCTGATTACCAATGGCAAACGGTGGCGGGAACAAACGCCATAAATCTTTATGACAATGCAGTTGGTTCTAGCCGTTTAACAGTTGACTCCTCCGGTAACCTGGGTATTGGGACGAGTTCTCCTAGCACAAAACTAGAGGTGTCTGTCGCAGATGCGGCAACAGCAACACGGTGGATTGCTGCAACGGGCCGCTTGCGCCTACGGCCTTATGTGGACGCAACCAACGGCGCAGTCTTTGAGTCCACCAATACAGCGGAAAGCTCTTATCTTCCTTTGTCTCTTTTTGGCTCAAGCGTCAGGCTCGGTAACGGCGCACAAGTAATTATCGACTCCTCCGGCAACCTCGGATTGGGGGTTACGCCGAGTGCTTGGAGTGGACTGAAAGCATTTGAGATTGCTGGAGTTGGTTCAAGCCTTGCAAGCGCATCTAACAACAACCTGTTCCTTTCGTCAAACGCTTGGTACAACGGAACGAACTGGCGTTACGGTACTTCTGCTGAAGCAACTCAATACCAGTCTTTTGCTGGCGCTCACAAGTGGTACAACGCCCCCTCCGGCACAGCAGGTAACGCCATAACGTTCACCCAAGCAATGACGCTGGATGCGAGTGGGAATTTGGGTATTGGGACGACGAGTCCGTCTGCTAGGTTGAATGTTAGTGGTGGAGATTTATTTGTTGAAAGATCAGACTATCCAATAGTTTCTTTATATAGAGGAACTACAAGGCAGGGATATCTTTGGTCTGTGGCCGGAAGTTATTTTGAGCTTGTAGCTGACAGTCGCCCTTTATTTTTATCAGCTGGCGGCGCAAATTACGTAGCCACTTATACAAACGGATCAGAACGCGCCCGTATCGACTCCAGCGGTAACTTGCTTATTGGCACAACATCCTCTGACGGTTCTCGACTGCGTGTATATGGCTCTTACCAGACCCTTGGAGATGGCTCATATGAAGGCTTGATCGGAAAAGCAAGCAGCTTGGTTTCTGGTGGCGGCACGGGAGAATTTGCCATTCGCTCTTCTTCTAATTTGTTGTTTGCTACTAATGGCAACACAGAACGCGCCCGTATCGACACCAGCGGGAATTTCTTGATCGGGACTACAACTGCTGGTGCAGGAATTGGTTGGTCGCCTAAATTAACCGTAGATGCATCTGGGACGTTTGGCCCGTTATTTAAGACAAACAGCGCAGGTTTTGAGGCTCTTGATCTTTGGAATTCCGCAACGAGTGGAACAAGATATCAGGTTTATTTTAGAGATGGCACTGGTGGTGCGCGAGGATCGATTACAACGGACGGGGCCAATACCGCCTTTAATACCTCATCTGATTACCGACTCAAGGACAACCCGCAACCTCTTACCGGCAGTGGTGCATTCATTGACGCACTCAAGCCTAAAACCTGGGTTTGGAAGGAAACGGGTGTTCAGGGCGTTGGTTTTATTGCACATGAAGTACAAGAAGTCAGCCCAGGCAGTGTGGTGGGCGAAAAGGATGGTGAAAAGATGCAGCAGATGGAGTACGGCTCCGCTGAATTCATTGCCAACATTATTGCTGAACTGCAATCTCTCCGCGCTCGTGTGGCGCAACTTGAAACTAAATAACCCCTGAAAGGAATCACCATGACCGACACCCTAACCTCCATCACCATGACCTGGGACGTGACCGCTATGGACTGCTACCCGCAGGCTGACGGCGAAACTGACGTTGTATTCGTGGTGCATTGGACCTGCTCTGGCCAGCAAGTAAGCGGCGGCAACACTTACACCGGCTCGGTGTACTCCACATGCTCCATCCCCGCCCCAACAGGCGGCTCGTTCACCCCCTACGCTAATCTGACCGAGCAACAGGTGCTGGGCTGGATCTGGGCCAACGGCGTGGACAAGACTGCAACGGAAGCCGCTGTGGCTCAACAAATTGCAAACCAGATCAACCCGCCGGTGGTGACTCCCCCGCTGCCTTGGGCGGCATAATAAATAAGGGGTTTCGCCGCTGCCCCATCTCAGCGGTTGCATTTGGAGATATCCATGGAAGATAAGAAGATTGAGTTGAGCCTGAGCCTGGTGAACGCCACTCTGCAGTATTTGGGTACGCGCCCGTACGGCGAGGTGTTCCAGCTGGTTCAAGCCATTCAGGAGCAGGCAATCCCCCAGGTGCCGATGCCTGAGACCAAGCCGGAAGAAGCCCCGGTTCAGTGAGGTTGAAATTGACCCGATAACCATTGGCGTTGCATTTGCCGGGGCCAAAGCGGCGGTAGCCACCATCAAGGAGGTTATCAAGCTCGGCAAGGACGCCAATGAGTTAACCAAGAGTATCGTCGGGTATTTTGACCAGAAGGCCATCATTGAGAAGGCCGAGGCGGTCAAGGAGCGAGAGAAGCGCGAGGCGCTGTGGGACAAGGCCAACGGGGTCAAGCCCAAGAAAACGGATGCAGAGCTAACGTCAGAAGCGATGGAGATTGTCCTGAAGCGACGGGAGCTAGAGAGGCAAGAGTACGAGCTGTACGAGATGTTGGTGTGGTCTGGCCAGGGGAAGATCTGGGATGACATGGTCAAGCTCAGAGAGAGCATGAAGCGGCAGATTGCCAAGGAAGAGGCTGAGGCGGTCAAGCAAAAGATCATTGATGCCGCCAAGGCCCAGGACCGCAAGGAGATGATCCAGGACATCCAGCTCTCAGTGGCGATCATTGCGGCGTTTAGTCTAGCGATGTACTGGCTGGTCCAGTGGGGGATTTCAAAAGGATTGTGGAGATGAGTGAGCAGGACAAGACGCTGGGAGTACTGGACAGGGTGCTGACCTACGTGGATAGCCCGTTCAAGCTAATTGCCTTGCTCATCATGTTTGTGTTTGGTTTCTGTGCCTGGTTTGTCTATGCTAACCATGACCTATTGGTCGGGGCTTACAAAGAGAGCCAGAAGCTACCGAGCATTAACGAGGCCAGGGTGGAGGATGCTGCGGCAGTGCTGATTAAGTACGGCGGTGCCCAGACTGTGTCTATATTCAAGGTAAACCCGTTGTTTGGGACTCGTGTTCTTTACCGGGCGTATACCAAGGATGGGCGGGATAAACGACTGGAGGGTATTGATGTTGGTCTCTTCACAACTAATCAGGCGAACAATGCGGACGTTGTCAAACTCATGGCAGGAGAAACGCCGTGTGGAGACTACCATAAGCCACAAAGCGAAATCGGCCTGTGGTACGTCGAAGTTGGTGTCACCTACGGTTGTCGTATCTCTGTACCACCCGACGCAACGCGTTTCATCGGACAGATCACCATCGGGTTCAAAGATCGACCTGAGAGCATAGAAGACGTGCAATCCCTTATGTCGATTGCTTCATCAATGTTAACCAAAAAGAGTTACTAAATGGGCGATATTCTTAGCGTGGTTGGGGGCGGCTTATTCGGCTCCCTGTTTGGTGGGTTCTTCCGGCTTGCCCCGGAGGTGATCAAGTTCCTGGACAAAAAGAACGAGCGCCAGCACGAGTTGGCCATGTTCGACAAGCAGTGCGACCTGGAGAAGGTCCGGGGCCAGCAGAAGCTGGCTGAGATTGCCGCGCAACGGGAGCTTGCCGTAGACACTGGGGTGATGGATGCCCTGAACTCTGCGATCCAGCAGCAGGCCGAGATGGTCAAAGCTGCCGGTGGTTGGGTTGCTTCCCTGTCCGCCTCGGTCCGTCCGGTGGTCACGTACTGGGTCATGCTGGTCTGGTCGCTGGCCCATGTCTGGCTGTGCTGGAATGCGTGGCTTCACAACGTGCCTGTGGCTGAGGTGTTCAAGATGATTATGTCGCCTGACTTCGTGGCGCTGGTCTCTGGCACGATCAACTACTGGTTCCTCGACCGCACCTTGGCTAAGCGTGGGCTATGAATCTGGAACTGGCGGCGGGGCTGTGTAAGCGATTTGAGGGCTTTCGGTCCGCCCCCTACCTATGCCCGGCTGGGATTCCCACGATTGGCTATGGATCCACCTATTACGAGGATGGCCGCAAAGTCACCCTCCAGGATCCCCATATAGACGACGCCCGGGCATCTGCCCTCCTCATGCATGAGCTGCAGCACACCTTCCTCCCCGGGGTTTTGCGTAACTGCCCTGGCCTGCTGACGGATGAAAAGCGCTGTAATGCCATCGTAGATTTTTGCTATAACCTGGGCGTTGGACGCTTGCAGACAAGCACATTAAAGAGGAAAATCAACGCCCAAGACTGGGACGGAGCCAAGGAACAATTGATGCTCTGGACCAGAGGTGGCGGGCGCGTTCTCCCCGGCCTTGTTAAACGGCGTACAGCAGAGTGCGCGTTACTCGGGGGTTGACATGAATTTTTTAGCTAGTGTTCTCCTTGTTGATGGCGGGGTACCATGCCGTTAAAAAAGATCATGTTTAGGCCGGGCGTGAACAAAGAAAACACCAGATACGCTTCTGAGGCCCTGGGTTCGGTCAATGCTGGCACCGAGGTAGTTGGTGGTTGGTACGACTCTGAGAAGGTTCGCTTCCGTGCTGGAACCCCTGAAAAATTGGGCGGTTGGGTTCAGATCTCTGCCAATTACTTTAAGGGCGTGTGCCGGTCTCTGTGGAACTGGGTGACGCTTACCTCGCTTAACCTGATTGGCGTTGGTACAAACCTAAAGTTCTACATATCCAACGGCGGTGCGTACTACGACATTACGCCTATTAGGGCTACTACCACCCTGACAAACCCGTTTGGGACTATCCTAAACTCCTCTACAGTCCTGGTGACTGATGCGGCCGGTGGGTTTGCTGACGGCGCGTATGTAACGTTTAACGGCTCTTCTGCCATAGGTGGCCTGACGTTACTTGGGGAATACAAGATCTCCTTGCAGTCTGCCACTACCTACAACATCACTGCAGAATCCACGGTAAGCCTGGTCCTCTCGACAGGCGTATTTACGGCCCAGTTTAAGCTGGCCAACAACGTTGAAGTGGTGTTATCCACCACGGGCGCTTTGCCTACAGGTTTTGTGGCAGGTACGACCTATTACGTTGTTAATACTTCAGGGTACACATTCCAGCTTGCTGCCACTTCTGGGGGCACGGCGATCGTTCCGACCGGCACGCAGTCTGGAATCCATACGGCCACTGCCAAAGCCACGTCTACCACGGCTAGCGGGGGAGGCACGGTGTACGCTATGTACCAAATCAATACCGGCCCTGAGTACACGGTGGCCTTGACGGGATGGGGTGCAGGCGGTTGGGGCTTAGGAGCCTGGGGCGTTGGAGCTACTGGTACAGATGCGTTGCGCCTGTGGAGCCAGTCTAACTTTGGTGAAGATCTAGTATTTGGTCCCCGTGGTGGGGCTATGTACTACTGGAATGCCACTTACAACGTGAATGGCGCTCCTGTCACCATCACCATAGCCACCCCTGGCGTGCTGACGGCCAGTGTGAACTTTGCCAACGGGGACGCCATCATGCTGACCACGACCGGGGCGTTGCCGACTGGTCTGACTCCTGGCACTGTGTATTACGTTGTCAATGCGTCTAGTGGTACATGTAACCTTGCGGCTACAGCTGGTGGTACGCCAATCACTACTTCTGGCTCTCAGTCTGGCACGCATACTATTGCGGCCCGGGGGATCCCGGTCACCTCTCTGTCTGGCGCGTCTGGTGTTCCAACGATTCAGAATTTGATCTTTGTGTCTGACATCAGCCGGTTTGTATTTGCCTTTGGCTGTAATGACTACGGGGCTACCGCCCAAGACCCCATGTTGATCCGCTGGTCGGACCAAGAATCTGTGGTGGAGTGGACTCCTGCCGCTACCAACCAGGCTGGCAGTTTGCGCCTATCCCATGGCTCAGAGATTGTGACGTGCTTGCAGACCCGCCAAGAGATTGTGGTGTTCACGGACTCCTCGGTGTATTCATTGCAGTACTTGGGCGCTCCGACTGTCTGGGGTAGCCAGATCCTGGGAGACAACATCTCCATCATGGGCCAGAACGCTACGTCTGTTGCATCTGGTGTGGTGTACTGGATGGGTGTGGACAAGTTCTATAAATACGACGGCCGTGTCTCTACCTTGCGTTGTGACCTGCGTCAGTATATCTATAGCAATATCAACCTGGCTCAGGCTCAGCAGGTGTATAGCGGGACTAACGAGGGCTTTAACGAGGTCTGGTGGTTCTACTGCTCGGCTAATTCAACCCAGATAGATAAGTACGTGGTTTACAACTATCTTGAGGATATTTGGTACTACGGCAACATGGCTCGCACGGCGTGGCTAGACTCTGGTTCCTTGGACTATCCGCTGGCTGCTCCGTACATCAATTCAACGTCTAACAATCTGGTGTACCACGAGAACGGTAATGACGACAACACAACTGGGGTGCCTGCGGCCATTGACTCGTATATCTCGTCCTCAGAATTTGACATCAGCGACGGCCATAACTTTGGCTTTATCTGGCGTATCCTGCCTGACTTGACGTTTAGAAGTTCTACTGGGGAGACGACTCCTCAGGTCACTATGACCTTGATCCCGTTGCAGAACTCTGGGTCGGGATATACCAATCCAGCCTCTGTTGGTGGTTCAGACAACGCTACGATCAGCCGTATTGCATCGGCCCCGGTTGAGGAGTTCACTGGCCAGGTTTATGTGCGTGTGCGCGGGCGTCAGCTGGTGTTTAAGGTTCAGGGTAACCAGTTGGGATTGCAGTGGCAGCTTGGAGCGCCTCGTATTGACATCCGGCCTGATGGTCGTAGAGGCAACTCATGACGTTGATTGTCACATCAGATGCTGAACTGCTACGGGTTACTCCCCCGAACTTGCCTCTTGCCCCGGGACAATACAGCTCCCAATACCAAGAGCAGTTCAACAATGTTCTGCGTCTTTACTTCAACCAGCTCAATAAGATCGTAGGACAGCTTATGGCCTCCAATACAGAAGTACCAATCTCATTCCCGCCCACAGCCCTGGATGCGTTTGGTCGCCAGCGGGTGAGCCAGCCCTATACCCTGTTTGATAGCCAGAACCGTTACGCTGCTGATAACCAGTTTGACTCTTCGACGACAGGCACAGGGTCCACCACGTTCAATACAAACCAGGCCAGCGTCAGCATGAGCGTGACGGCCGGTGGCGTGGGTTCTGTAGTGCGTCAAACCTACCGGAGCTTCCCATATCAGCCCGGCAAAGGGCTTTTGGTGCTTGCTACCTTTGTGATGGATGCGAGTAACAGCGTCAACCTGACCCAACGCGTGGGCTACTTCAACACTGACAACGGCGTGTTCTTCCAGAAGGTAGATGGTGTAAACAGTTTTGTCTTGCGTTCTAACACCTCAGGAACTCCCAGCGATGCCCGGACAGTCAACCAGGCTGATTGGAACGGCGACCCCTTAGATGGGACGGGCACCAGTGGGTATACCTTAGACCTAACAAAACCGCAGATTCTGTGGATGGACTTTGAATGGTTGGGTGTAGGCTCGGTCCGTTGTGGTTTCATCATTAACGGTGAGTACATTGTTTGCCACACATTTAATACTGCAAACGTCTATGGCACCACGGTCTACATGACCACGGCCATCCTGCCTGTAAGGTATGAGATTACAACCACGACCTCGGCGGTGGCCGCAACGTTGACCCAGATCTGTTGCTCTGTTGTATCTGAGGGCGGGTTTGAGCAGACGTCAATTGACCATGTGGCGCGACGCACCACAATCTTTACGACCATTAACACGGCGGCTACGTTCTACCCGATTGTGTCTATTCGATTGGCTTCTGGTCGGACTGGCGCGGTGGTACTACCAAACCGGGTGCAGTTTCTTCCCACAACCAGCCAGAACTACGAAGTGGCTTTGCTGAAGAACCCGACTTTGACGGGAGCAACCTGGGCGGCTACAGTTCCATCTGACAGCAACGTAGAGTATGACGTTGCGGCGACAGCCATCAGCAATGTTGGGACAATCGTGCAAACAGACTATGTCACTTCCTCAGGTAGTGCTGGCGTTAGCGAGACAAGTGCTCCGACCGGGTACAACTGGGACTTGCAGCTGGGGGTGTCCTTGGCTGGAGTGAGCGATATCTACACGCTTGCTGTACGCACGGTGTCTGGCGCAACAACGGGGGATGGATTGGGGTCCATCTCTTTCTACGATCTGACGCAGTAAGGATTAAACATGGCAGAGATGAGCATCAAAGAGATTCTCAGTAACGACCTGAAGAATAATTATCCAGATGGCCAGTTTACTTTGGAGCAATATGCGGCTGGCTTAGAGGATGCAATACAAAACGGGATGAAGATTATTCGTTCCGGCGATGCCTTGTTGATCTATAAAGATATTTCCAAAGGCGTGGCTGAGGCTCACGTTATTAACGGAGGCGTCTCGATCATCAAGGGAATTAACTACCTATTTAAGGCGTTGATGCAGCTTCGCGAGGACGGATACAAGGAAGTGCAGATTCCTTACGACAAAAAAGAGTTTGCCGGTATTCTTAGTAAGCTCCCCATATTCCAGGTAACAACTGAGAAGCTAGATGGTGGGCAAGGAAGAACCTATCTGACCAAAGTGAGGTTGGCATGAGCGCTGCAGTAAATGTTGTAAAAAAGGGATTTGAGGTAGTACGCGAGGTTACTGGCGGCACTTATGACGCAATTGGAAAAGTTGCTCAGAAAGTCGGTAATACCGTAGAGTCTATTCTTGAGAATCCTAAACAACTTGCTGCCGTTGCCATTAGCATGGCATTCCCGGCCGCTGCTCCGTCTATTGGTAATTGGATTCTTGGCGCTGAGCTAGCCGCTGCATATCCGGCCGCTGCAGCCGCTGTGGGTAATATGTGTCTCAACACAGCCATGAACGGTGGCGATGTTGGACAAGCTGTTAAGACCACGGCTCTGCAGTACGTTGGTAATGTGGGCTCTCAAAAGCTGACCGAGATTGTTAAGAACGCCGATCTTGTCCCTGATGCCTTTGCCAAGAACGTAGGAACTACGACGACCTATGCAGCTATCCAAGCCGCTCAAGGCAAGGATCCGACGGTTGCTTTGCTAACTGGCGGTGCTAACGCTTGCGCCCAAGTTATTGCTCAGGAGATCCCTGGGTTTACAGAACTTCCGAAGACCACTCAAGAGCAGATTACCCGTGCTACTGCAGCTGCGATCCAGGGTAACAGCACCGGCGTTCTGAATGCGGCCATTGACTTTGGAGTCAAGTTTGCCAAGGACGAGTACAACGCTTACAAAGAAGCTAACAATAACGGGTTTGGTTATGATGCCGCCGCTTGGAAAGACGCTAAGGCAATTGGAGTTACTGATCTAAAAGATTACCAATATGCAAAAGAGATCGGGGCAGATAACCCATACGATCTTCAGGTTGGCAAAGCAATTGGAGCCAAAGATAACTTTGATTTGCAGTTGGCTAAAGACATTGGTCTTAGCACTGCTGACGATTTTAATTATGCCAAGCAAATTGGTGTTAGTAACAAAGAAGATTTTGACTTAGCCAAAGATATTGGTGCTCAAAACGCACTTGATATTGACTTTGCAAAGCAGCTTGGTATTGATACGTCCCAGGACTTTGGTTATGCCAGAAACTTGGGCGTTAATAATGCTGAAGACTTTAATTTTGCCAAGCAAGTTGGAGCTCAGGACTTAACTGATTTGAATGTTGCCAAGCAATATGGCATTACAGACAAAGACACGTTAGATCAATATTCAGATTTCCTTGGGCGCGGTACTGAGATAGCATCGACCAACACAATCCAGGGTGCAAATGGCGATGAACTGACAATTGATAACGAGGGTAACGTTGTCAAGTACACCTATGGCACTGGTGAGAATCAGGTTGATTTGACCGAAGAGGTTGCTAAAGCAGCTCGTTCAGGTGGATACACTTTGCGCGGAGATGATGGAAGCACGATTACCATAAATCCCAATGGCACCGTTTCTGCTATGGAAGCACCGGAGGATCAATACCTCCCAAGCGGACAAAAGAAACCGTCGGTTTCTTATGCCAGTCTGATTAAACAAGCTGCTCAGAACCGGGCTATTACCCAAAAGAGTGAGCAAGGTGGTATTAACGAGGCAACAATTGCCGCCAGCGAGCGCATGAAGGCTAGCCCTCTTAACAAGACAGGCTACCAAGTTACTCAAGAAGATATTGCCGGCCTGATCCCCCTGCTTTTGGGAGACGGATCTGAACAGCAGGTTACAGAAGAAGGTGAAGACGGTCTTGCTAAGGTTGAAGTTGGCGGTCCTGAGGATTCTGACATTAACTACTTGGCCAACCTGGGTGAAAGACCAAGTTATCTGGGATCTTTGGAGAAGGGTCAGCCTACTGAGGGGGCCCAGGTTGAGCCTGGCAAAGATGCCGGTGCTGCATCTCGCGGGGCAGTATTCGGTCCTCCTGTTGGAGTTGGCGGGGGCGGTGCTGGGTTTGACAGGTACTACAGCAGCGGCCCAATGGGGCCGATTGGTGGCGGAGCTGGGGCTGGCCAATATGGGCTTCCCAGTGGTGGCGTTGACATAATCAAGACTTTGCAATCCGCCGGTCTACAAGATCAAAGCAATGCAGAGACCCAGCGATTGCTGAATGCTCAGGGCCCTGTGGCGATTGGTCGGATCCCACCTCCAGTTAAGCCCACTGGGTTGCCGGTTCCTGTGGCACCTGTTGCAGCTCCCGCAGCTCCGGCTCTTGCTGCTCAAGCCAATGCGCCTGTTGATCCTTTGAAGCAATTGCAGGAGTACGCAGGCTTGGCGGGTACGGCGGGAAGTGAAACTGTCAACTCGTTATTGAAGTACCTTTTGTCCACGGGCAGCAAGCCCAGAGGAACAGAGGCGTACAAAGACATGTTCGGAAATATCCGTACCCGATAAATGACCAATTGAATAAAATGCCCCCAAGGAGCTAAAAATGGCACTCGTAATGACTGGTGAGTTTGATCCCGAGACTGGGGAACCGTTATGGTCTTATGAAGAAGATCCCCCGATCACAACCACCCCTGATACTTCAACAAGCGATTATGTAACAGAGATCCCTAATACGACCAAGCCTGGCGAGATTGGGTATAACTGGAAGTACTATTCTGACGGCACAGCCATTTCTCCTGAAGGCAAGTACTTTTACCAAGGGCAGCCTGTCTATGACCCCAACAGGGCAACGCTCAACGATCTGGTTTCTCAGATCAGCAAAGGCAATCTGTCTGCTGCATCAGTTTCAAAATATATCTCGCAAAACCCTGCTCAGGCCGCTGGTCTGGTCGGTGGTTTGATGAATTTGAACACCCAGCCCACGTACAACCGGGTTGGTTATCAAGGTTCTATCCCTCAGTTGACGGCCACTCGAGCTGCTGTGCCGTACCAGAACGATCCCAATCGTCGTCCTGGCAGTGCGGGCCGTCAGTACTTTACTGATGTGCAATACACCGCCCCTGGCAACGCTGCAGCCGCTCAACAGCAGGCTGTGGAGCAGGCTAAGCAAATTGCCGCGCAACCCGTAAAGGCTGCTCATGGTGGCTTGATGGCTTTGGCCAAGGGTCGTTACCTGCAAGGATCTACTGATGGAATGTCGGATGAACTACCGGCTGAAATCGATGGAGATCAACCGGCCGCTTTAAGTCATGGGGAGTTTGTTGTGCCTGCTGACGTTGTATCTCACCTGGGTAACGGTAATTCTGATGCTGGTGCCAAGAAGCTCTATCAGATGATGGACAAGATCCGTATGGCTCGTACTGGGACTAAGCAACAAGGCAAGCAGATCAACCCAGACAAGTACATGCCTGGCGGCTCGGTGGGCTATGCCGCTGGCGGGGGCATCAAAGGCTATTCCGGAGGTAATTTGGTTGATACTTCTACCAGGCCGGCTGGCACTTCCTACGAATCCAACCTGTCTACTTGGGCTGGTCCTTATGTGACCGGAATGCTGGGTAAGGGGCAGGCTCTGTCTGAGATGCCTTACCAGGCTTATCAGGGGCCACTGACTGCCGGCACTTCTGGCTTGCAGCAACAGGCTTTCCAGACCGCTGGTGGCCTTCAGGTTCCTGGCGCTGTGACCCAAGCAGCTCAGACCGCAGGCAACATTACTGGTCAGATGCAGGGCTTGGCTGGTGCTGCCTTTGGTGCAGATCAGGCCAAACAGTACATGAACCCGTATCTGCAGGCGTCGCTTGATCCGCAGATCGCAGAGGCTCGTCGTCAAGCTCAGATCACCAACATGGCCAATATGTCCAAGCTGACTCAAGCTGGGGCATATGGCGGTGGTCGTCAGGCAATTATGCAGTCTGAAGCCGATCGTAACTTGGCTACTAACCTGGCCAACATTACGGGCCAGGGTTACAACACCGCCTACCAACAAGCCATGGCTCAGTACAACGCTGACCAGGCTCGTAAGCTCCAGGCTTTGCAAGGTGCTTTGAGTGGCACCCAGGCTCAAGGTTCTCTGGGGGCTCAGGAAAGCCAGATCGGATTGCAGAACCTGGCTCAGCAGGCTGCTCTTGGCCAGACCCAGCGTGGCATCGAGTCCGAAGGCATCGCCGCAGACAAGGCTCAATTCGAAGAGGCCCGCGACTACCCGTACAAGATGGTTCAGTACCAGCAGTCGCTGCTCAGTGGCTTGCCGTTACAGACGCAGGCCCCGATCACGCCTCAGAGTTCTGGCCTTACAAACTTCTCGCAGGGCTATACGGCTTTGCAGAGTTTGTTGAATAATTTGGGTATCAAGGGCACGCCCTAAAAGTAAGGATCAATCATGATGCAACCCAGCGCAAATGGCATTGCCTCCCTGTTTCAAGGGAATCCTGCGGCCTTGCAGCAACGTGTTCAAAAAGAGCAACAGGCCAAGCCTGGCTTGCCTCCTGACCTGACAGAGTTGATGGCTCTTCAGATCCTGACTGAGGAGAATGACGCAGCCCAGAGACAAGCGGCCATGAACCAGCTCCAACAGGCTGGTGGTGCCAACATGCCTACAGTGGCTCAGACCCTGCAGGAGCGGGCTAAGCAGGCTTTGCAAGCGCGCATGATGCAGGCTCAGCAGCAAGCTCAGCAACCGCCCCAACCACAGCCTATCCCGACGGCTCCACCGGCAGACCAGCCTGAGGCTAGCCCTGAGATGTTGCAACAACTGGCTGCTTTGCAAGCCCAGGGTAAGGGTGGCTTGGATCAATTGCCATCGAATGTGGGTAACTATGCTGGTGGTGGAATCATTGCTTTTAATGGTGAAGAGCGTAGTGATGTCCCGGATGAAAAACTAACGCCGGAAGAAGCTAAAGATATTCTTGAGCGAATAAAAGATCGCACGGCCCCAAAAGAAGAAGTCTCTGACGCGCCTGCAATTAAGAAAGCGTTGGCTTTTGCTGCTGGTCTACCTGCTGCCGCAGCTGACATTGCAACATTGCCGCTCAACATACTGCGCCGTTATGTCCGCAATCCCATGGATGAATCTCCCAGGGCCAGCCTGACTCCTGTTTCAGATATCCGTAGTGAATATCTAGGCATGGGCAAAGAACCGGCTCCGCAAGCAACGCCTCAAGATGCTCCACGGTCTGAGCCAACAAGAGCTCCTGAGCCTCAAGGTATTGAGGCCATCATTGCCCAGCGTGCTGATGATTTGGAACGCCAGGCTGGTCGCAAGATGTCTCCTGAAGCCCGGGCTTTGTTTACTCAGCGTGAGATGAATAAGTTCCTGTCGCAAGAAAAGATTGTGCCTCCGTCTACCACGAAAGCACCGCCTTCTGCCTCGCCTGATGTTGGTCCTGGCGCGCCTTCTTCTGCCCCTCCTCGTGCCGCAGCACCTCGCCAAGAAGCTCCCGCAGCTCCTCCTCAGCCCCGGCCTTCGCCCATGGGCATTTTGACTCCGGAGCAGGCATCTCAGGTTAAACAAGTTCAACTGGACCGCCTGAACCTGAATCCGTATGAGCGTGAACGTTTGGCTCGGGAAGAGGCTGAGAAGTTTGTTGGCGCTCCTGATACGGCTAGCCTACAAACATTGGCTGAAGAGTTGGCTGCAAAGCGTAAACGTCTTGCCAAGGAGCAAGAGGCAAACCAAGGGTTTAGTGAATACATGCGTCAGATTGCCCTGGCTCCCCGTGGCCTGACGTCTGCGGCTGCTGGTACGTATGGAGCAGAGGCTCAGCGTAACCGTGCCAAAGCTCTGGAGGCTCAAGACTTTGAGACTCTCAAGAGCATGCTTGAGACCCAAACCAAGATCTCTGACGTCAAGCGTGGCTGGAGAAAAGACCTGTTTACGATTGGCAAAGCAGAGTTTGACAAAGTGTACAAAGACAATCTTGAAGCAGCACTTGCTTTGGGTAAATCTGATTCTGAAGCCAAAAAGCTGGCCCAAGAGGCTGTGCTTGAGGCTGACAGACAAGCTAATGCCGTTAAAGTTGCGAACATTTATGCCGGCCCGCAACAGGCCGCTAACGCTCGTACTGAAAGGGCAATTCAAGCTATGCTCAAGAAGCCTGGCAACGAGAAGATGACCTATGACGAGGCTCTTCTGGCCGTTACTAACCCGACTTCTTATTTGTCATCAGACAAGCAAAACCTTGCAACCATTAAGTCTGCTGCTGACAAATTAGCAATTTTGGCAGATCCTAGCAAGAGCCCTCTTGATCCTGAAGGTCAGAAGCAAGCTGCTCAAGATTTAGTTAAATTGACCAAAATAATGGCGCAAATGGGTGGGGCAGAAGTTGGTGGTTATGAACCAGTTACAGTTACTGCTGGGGGTAAAACTTACTCCTTCCCAAATCAAGCCGCTGCTGATAAATTTAAGGCTCAAGCAGGAATCAAATAATGGACTACGACGCTCTGGCAAAACAGTTCGGTGGGGTCGAAACAAAGCCAGAGAATCTGGATGCTTTGGCCAAACAGTACGGTGGTACTTTAGTCAAGGAGCCAGGCTTCTTATCCAACGTAGGAGAGCTCTTAGTCAAGGGCGGCAAGCAAGCCCTAACGTCAGCTGAGGTTGCCCCGGCCGTCATCTCTGGTGGTGATGTTGCGGCCAAGTCTCGCGTGATTGCCGAGCAGTTGGCCACGCCCACAGCCAATGAGCCTAGAGAGCTGAAAGACATCAAGGGTGCCTTCAAAGAAGAGGGCAAAGCCTGGGAAGAAGCTCAAGGGTTCATGCAGGGCTCCAAGGCTATTGGCGAGATGCTCTATGAGGTGGGGCGTCAGGCCATCACCAATCCCAAGGGCTTGATGTACATGACCGCTGAGCAGGCGGCAAACATGGTTCCCTCTATCGTCGGCATGCTGGCTGGCGGTAAGGGCGGTGCTGCTGTTGGCGCGCTGGGTGGGCCCGGCGGTGCGGCCATTGGTGCTGGTATTGGAGCTATCGGCGGCGCATTCACTGGCCAAGCCCCTGTTGAGATTGGCTCTGAGTTCATTGGCTTGATTGGTAAAGAGCTTCAAAAACGTGGGCTAGAACCCACCGAGCGTAACGTCCAGGCCCTGATGCAGGACAAGGCGTTCGTGCAACAAGCCATCTCTGACGCCCGTACCAAAGGCGCTACAACTGCCGCTATCGACGCGGCTACTACGCTTGCCGGCGGTAGGTTTGCTGGCGGGGCTAAGAACGCAGCTATCAAGGCAGCTCGTACTGAGCTTGGTGCTGGCGCTGATCTGGCTCAAGTGGCCAGCCGGGCTAACGAGATCATGGCTAGCCGCACGCTTGCCCAAAAGGTTGGCCGTGGCCTGGGTGGTGCTGGCATCGACATTGCCGGCGGTGGCATCTCTGAAGCCGGTGGCCAGCTCGCGGCCTATGGCAAGGTGGATCTGGAAGATGTTGCTCTGGAGATGTTGGGCGAGCTTGGAGGGGCGGCTGTTGAAGTTCCCTTGGCAGCACGCTCCCTGCGTACTCCTGGCCTTCCTGGGGCGCTTAAACAGCCTGCACCTACCGTTACCCCTCCTGAGGCTGTTGCGCCTCCCACAGAGCCTTCTGCGGCCCCGCCTGCTCCGCCTGCCGAACCCATGGCACAAGCAGCCCCGTCAGAGGCCCAAGATACTTCCGAAATGCTGAGGGAGATCCTGGCTCAAACAGAGGAAAGACCTGCTGCACAACCGCCTGTTTCTACTGGTAAACCCGTAGAACCAAAGGTAACACCAGGGCCTGTTACACCCCCAGAAGTGAGTACTTTTGGGACAGAAGTGAAACAAGTTACACGAACTCCACAGCCCCCTGTTGCAGCGGCTGAGCCTGCGGTAACGCCTGCCCCTGAGCAACCAACTACTCCTCCTACCGCGCCTGCAGTAACGCCTACTGCTGCGCCAACAAACACGTTGGATCAGCTGCTAGGCGGCGCATTTGCAGACTCAGAAATCGGTATTACGCGGGCATCTACAGTTAGAGATGCAATTAACGCTATTGCTAAGATTCCTGGCGCAAGATTGAATAAAAATGAACTTAGTTATCCGCAAAAAATTGCTGGCGCGTCAAACGCTTTAATCCTAAAAACACCAGAACAACAAGAATACGCAAAAACACTTCTAGAACAACAGCGCAAGCCAGCGGCTGCTGAAGACTGGTGGAATGAACTTCCAGAAATAAAAAGTGAGAATATTATTGCCCCGGCTGGTGAATACAAACCAGGGCAAAAAGTTGAACTTAATGGCCGCACATGGATTGTTACCGCTGTTAGCCATACCGGAAATCAAATTACCGTTAAGTCTGCCGATGGTGCATTTGAAGAGCGCCGAATTGAAGTAGCCAAGGTTGCACCTACCCCGCCTGCAGCAGTAACCCCGACACCAATCCAGGTCTACATGGGTCTGGAAGATGCTTCAACCGAGTCGTTGAAAGATGGCCCTGTCAAGGATGTGTTGTTAGCGAGTGGCATGATTAACGGCAGAGGAATCTTGACGCCATCTGGCCGTGATTTGCTTACCAAAATTAAGCCACCCGGGCTCAGTGCAAGACAACCGTCCGGCGAAGAAGCCGAGGCGATGATTCGTGAAAACGTGTTGCAGCCTGCCGCAAAGGCACCTGCCGTCACTCCTGCCGCCCCTGTAACGCCTGCCAAGCCGGCCGAAGCCGACGAGAAAGCCAAGGCTAAGCAAGATCTAGAAGACGCCCTGGGCGATCTGTCCATGTTGCTGACCAAGTCTGGTCGCATGAACATTGTCCCTGAGGACGAGCAAAAGCTCATGCCGATCCTGACCCGGCTTATGGATGCAGCCTTCCGCCTTGGAAAGATCAAATTCAAGGAAGCTGCCCGGTTTGTGATGGACACGATCCGTTCCAAGCTGGGTGACGAAGCTGCTGACCAGATCACTCTGGATCACCTGCAGGGTGCCTACATTGGCATGGCCGGCAAGTACCAGGATCAAGGCGCTAGCTCCAAGAAAGAAGTCATCGCTGTTGAGTCTATGGAAGGTCTGGCAGAAGCTGAAGAGCCTGCCGGCGTAGCACAAGCTACACAGTTTTCTAACAAAGCAAAAATGGCGGGAAAGATTGGAGGCAAGCTCTCAGAAGGAGCTAGCTTCAAGACAATCGTTGAGGCCAGAGATCAGATCAGCAAAATGACTGGCCAGAAGATTGAGCCAGGGACCAAAGCCGCAAAGGACGCTGACGAAGCGATTGAAGCAGGCGTCATCATTGCCGCTCGCAACATCATCGAAGAGGGCAGGTTTAATAAGAAATCTACCCAGGAAATCTATGACGATCTGGTTGACCTGTACAGTCGCCAGCCAAACCTTTCTGTGCGTAGCTCAACCAGCGTAGCCAACCAGGCTTACTCCACGCCCGCCCCCCTGGCCTATGTGGCGTCTGAGCTGGCCGGCATCACCAACAAAACCAGCGTACTCGAGCCTACTGCAGGCAACGGCATGCTGTTGATCGCGGCTAACCCGGACAAGGTGCGAGCAAACGAGCTTGATGTTGACCGGGTTCGTATGCTGGAAAGCATCATGTCTGGGGCGGACATCTCTCAAGAGAATGCTCTGGAGATGGACATTGAAAACAATGCCTTTGACGTTGTGATTGCCAACCCGCCGTTTGGCAAGGCTGGTGAGATCAGCAACATCGACCACGACATTGTCCTGAAGTCCTTGGTTGGGATGAAGGAAAACGGCCGTGCTGTACTGATTGTGGGCGGTGTCCAGGCAACGACCGAAGAGGGACGCCGCGAGGGCTACAGAGGCCGTGCCAAGCGTGACTTCTATTACGAGCTGTACAACCTGTACAACGTTGTGGATCACTTTACTGCCGGCGGCAACATGTACGCCAAGCAGGGCACCACCTATCCCGTTGATGTGATCGTGATTGATGGGGTTGGCAAGTCATCTCGCGATCTGCCTGCAGCTGACCTGCCAGAGCTCATCACCACATACGAACAACTGAAGGAGAAGCTAAATGAACCCATGGTATCCCGAGAAGATCGTGGCCCCGCCGGAGCTGACGTCGGTGTTAGTGCCGAGCGGGAAGCTGAGCCAGAACGAGTGGGTCGAGGCGTTGAGCAACCGAGTGATGTGGTTGGTGCTGAAGGAAGAGAACCCGTTGGAGGCGGCGAACGAGGCGTGTCGGAGGCTGGACCTACCGGGCGTGGACAACGCGAACCAAGTGGGCGAGGCGCTGGTGAGCAACAACCTAAACCTGCTAACGTCCCTAAACGTGCAGCAGAGGGAGAACCAGTGGCCGGCGCAGGTGAGCGGGCCAAACGAGAACGCGAAGCAGGTGCTGAAGGACGTGGACTTCCCAAGCTGGGTGGAGTTAGCGTTGTCTCAGGTGAGCGTGTCCAGTCTGGATTAGCAGAGCGCCGTGGCCTGGAGACCGAGACAGAAAACCAGGTTGCTTACTATCCCCACTCTAAAGCCAGCTCTATTGGAACCCTGGTTCCTAAGGCTATGGCTGATTCAATCGAGAACTCTCTAGCCAAGATTGAGAGCTCGATCGGAGATCTGGATAACTACGTTGCAGAGTCTTTGGACATGGATCCTGAGACGGTGCGTGAGCTGTTCTCGGCGGAACAGGTTGATGCTATAGCCCTGGCCATCTACAACGCAGAGGCCGGCAAAGGCTTCATCATTGGCGACCAGACCGGCGTTGGCAAGGGTCGTGTTGTTGCCGCCATGATCCGTTATGCCCTGGTCCATGACAAGATTCCAATCTTTGTAACCGAAGCGCCCAACCTGTACTCGGACATGATCCGGGACCTGGACGATATTGGTATGACGAAAGAGCTGGGGCTTGACACTGCCAATCCCAAGATTTTTATTACCAACAACGGAGAAGCCATTCCTTACACCCTGATTCGCAAGAAGGGTGAAGAAATTACTGAGAACAACCTGACGCTGAAGTCTGCCAAATCTAATGTTTCTGCCATGGATGGGCTCATGAAGGCCATGAGTCAGAAGGAAAGTTTGGGCGACTACAAGGTGATCTTCACCACGTACAAACAGCTGCAGACCGTCAAGGGGAAAGAAACTGAACGTCAGCGTTTTATCAAGCAATTTGGCGCTCAAAACTACTTGATCTTTGACGAGAGCCACAACGCTGGCGGTAGTGGAGAAACCCAAGCTCGCACTAAAGAACAAAGAGAAAAGGCTAAAGCTGGAGAAAGTTTGGCTACCGGGCGTGCAGCATTCGTGCGTAACCTGGTGCAAAACGCTTACGGCACTTTCTTCTCATCAGCCACGTATGCCAAGCGCCCTGATGTGATGGATTTGTATTCCAGCACGGACATGAGCCTGGCTGTGGATAACATTTCTGATCTGGCAGAAGCCATCAAGGCTGGTGGAATTCCGATGCAGCAGACCGTGGCCCGTATGCTGACTCAGGTTGGCCAGTATATCCGCCGCGAACGTACATTTGCTGGCGTTGCTTACAACACGCAGCAGACCAATGTAAACAAAGAGACAGCCGAGAATATGGCCACGTCTATGCGCGACATCCTGGCGTTCTCACGCGCCAAGGAAGTGGTTGTAAAGAGTTTGCAAAAAGAATATGACAAGCAGGGTGCCAAGTTAGGCATGGAAGGGGAAAAGACCCAGGTTCAAAGTGCAAACTTTGGATCAAACATGCACTCCTTGATTGACCAGATGCTGTTATCTCTGAAGGTTCAGGACTCTGTGCGTCACGCTATCGGGCGGTTGAAAGCAAACGAGAAGGTTATATTGACCGTGTCTAACACCATGGGATCTTTCCTTCAAGGATATGCCAAAGAAATGAATTTGAATATTGGAGATCCTGTGGATCTTTCATTCAAAGATTTGTACATTCGTTACTTGGAAAAACAGCGCAAGGTCACAATCAAACGACCCAATGGTGCAAAAGAAGAATATCGTTTAACCGACAATGATCTAGGGCCTGCACTGACTCAGCAATACAACGATATCAAAAAGTTTATTGAGAATGCTGGCTTTGGCTCTGCACCAATGTCTCCGATTGACTACATGCATGCAGAACTGCGTAAGGCAGGCTATAAGACGGAAGAAATCACGGGTCGCACTATGACCCTGAACTACGAGAGTGGCCGTCCCATTCTGACTAGCCGCTCTGCCAACATCAAGCAACGTGTGAATGCCGTCAAGGCTTTTAACAGCGGCGCAGTTGACGTAATTATCCTGAACCAAGCTGGTTCTACCGGACTGTCGTTGCACGCCTCTAGCAAGTTCAAGGATCAGCGTAAGCGTCACATGATCATTGTCCAGGCTGAGGGTAACATCGACATTCACATGCAGATGCTGGGCCGTCCTCTGCGTACTGGCCAGGTAATCCCGCCTGCGTACTCTCAGATGATGGCTGACATCCCTGCTGAGATGCGCCCTGCCGCCGTCCTACTCAAGAAAATGGCCAGCCTGAACGCCAACACCACGGCTTCACGCAAGTCCGCTGTTACAGCTGAGGGCACCGTTGACTTCATGAACGAGTATGGTGGTCAGGTTGCCCAGGAATACCTGCGTGACAACCCAGAGGTTTACGAGGCTTTGGGTGGCAAGAAGATCCTGGAGATTGCAGACAATCCGTCCGAGGCCGGCGAAGAAGACATTCGCAAGCTGACTGGGTATATCCCAATCCTGCCGATCAAGCAGCAGGAAGAGGTATACAAGGATCTGGTTGAGCGCTACAACGATCTGATTGAGCGCGAAGATAGCATGGGCAGCAACAAGCTGGAATCCAAGGCTGCTGACCTGGACGCCAAGACCCTTGCTTCTGTGCCCATCACCGAGGACAAGGGTGATCCGTCTATCTTTGCCAAGCCTGCCATCATGGAGAAGGTGGACGTCAAGCGCACGGTCAAGCCTTACTCCAAGGAAGAGGTTCAGCGCCAGGTTCAAAACAGCCTGAACGGGGAGAAACCCAGCGAGAAGTCTTCTCGTATGTGGCACGACCTGAGCGACCGCACCAAAGCATATGGCAAGTCTATTATCGAGAAGATGGAAGCCGAGGCTGAGCCAGACCGGGTCAAGATCGAATCTATAAAGGGCCAGATCAACGCCCAGTACACCCACATCAAGACGGTCCTGACTGAGTTTCCGATCGGTACTCCAGTGGTGGCCAAGAACTCCAAGGGCATGCTGGTCAAGGGCGTTGTGACCGACATCCAGAACAAGCAGAAGACCAAGAACCCTGCGGCCGGCTCTGATTGGCAGATGACGATTGCCCTGGCTGACGGGGAATCCAAGTCCACCTCGATGCCGTTCTCTCAGATTGGTAGCGTGTACCAGCTGAAGCGAGAGCTCGAGACGCCTTGGTTCAACCAAGAGACCGACAAGTTCGAATACATCCCCATGCTGGATCTGTTCGACAAGGGTGCAACTGTGCGCCGCGAAAATCGTTGGATGGTGACCGGCAACATCTTGGCTGGGTTTGCTGCTGTCAACAACATGGGCCATATCAAAACCTATACCAAGGATGATGGCACCACGGCTCAGGGTATCTTGATGCCCCGCACGTTTGACTTTGAGAAAGCTCAGAAGAACGCAGATGTGCGCCTGAAGAACCTTGCCGCGGTAATGGACTTCTTCAACACATTTGGCCGTAATGCTGAGGTCAGCACGCCGGATGGGAATCTGAGAATTGCCTACATGGGCGGGACTGAGTACCGCTTTGTTACACCCAGCTCCAAGCGTGAGGGCGGTTCTTTCTATCTGGACAAGGGCCTGACCGACATTACTGGTGACTTGTACAAGTCTGGCCAGATCATGCGTACGACGGTCTATGACCAGGATAAAGCCAACGAAGCTATCCAGTACCTTTTGGCTGACCGGGGCGAGACTCTGATCGCTTACAACCACAAGGACGAAGCTCGGGAGATGTTTGCTCCCAAGATGCCTCTGGCTAACGTCCAGCCTGATGTTGAGCGTGAGAGTCTCAACACAACGGCCAACTTTGTTGCTGACCGTGAGACGTTGATCCGCAAGTACCAGAGTATGCGTCAGAAGCGCGGCATGATTCTGCGTAAGTTTAAGAAAGGCCAAGCCGGCCTGGATGAACAAGAGGCAATCAATACGCTTGACGATGTTGCTAGCCAGCTCAAGGACGAGATCGCTGCAAGCAAGGTCAAGCGCACGGACGCCAAGAACTTCTTTGCCCAGGCCACCAAGCAGTGGAACGAAGGCAACATCAGCGATGACGTGTACGCCGCCATCAAGACGATGTACGAGAAGTTCCCCTTTGTTCTGGAAGGGCTGAACCTGTCTGTCAAACAGGGCGCTGAATTCAGTGATGCGGCTGGACAGTTCTTTGCCATGGCTCGTTTGGTTCGCCTGTATAAAGGAACCACCGGGGTCCAAGATCCTGTGACCATCCGCCACGAGATTACCCACGGCCTCGAGCAGATGATGACTGCTGATGCTGTGGCAGACCTGATCATGGACTGGTCTGAGAAGCTAGGCAAAGCCATTAAGAAAGAGAAGTCTCCCAAGGCTCAACTTTATTTTGCGGCCATCCTGGAGTTCTATAACAAACCATCGATTGAGCTATACAACTTCGCCATGAGCGTGATGCCTAGCTACGACTATTACCAGTACATCAACCCGTCTGAGTACTGGGCTGTCAATGCTGAGAAGCTGATGGCACGCAAGCTGGGTACTGGCTGGGACAAATTCGTCCTGGCCGCTAAGCGCCTGTTTGAAGGTCTGAAGTACATGTTCGGGTTCGACAACCAGTACGTTGTGCATCGGATCTTCAACGACATCATGACGTCTAAGGGTGAACGTTTTACCAAAGCGGCCCTGAATGACTACGTTGAAGCCAGCGTGATGGGCATGCTCAACCTGGATGAGAACACGCGCCGCAACTACAAGGGCAAGCCTGCTCCTCTGTCTGTGTGGGATTCTCCTGAGAAGTCCAAGATGGACGACTGGGCATACCGTTGGCAGGACAAGCACGTTGATACCAAGCGTGTTGTGCAGGCTGTGGTCAAAGGCATTGGCGAGATTGCTGACCGCTTTGATGCTTACCTGAAAGAGACGCTGTACCACGGTCGTGTTTCAAAGCAGACCATGGATTTCCTCAAGCGTGACTTCCGTCCGTTCATCGAGAAGATGGACAAGATGGGCGTCAAGGTTGACGAGTTTGAGTTCTACCTGCAGAACCGCCACGCCCAGGAATACAACGACCTGATCGCGGCCCGTAACCCTGGCATGCCTGACGCTGGTTCTGGCATCCCCACGGATGATGCAATTGCTTATCTCAACGGCCTGAGCAAGGAAGAGAAAGCCAAGTACGAAGAGCTGGCCAAGGACATCGACAAGTTTGTCGAAGGAACCCAGGACATGCTGGTGGCCAACGGGCTTGAGACCCAGGAGCGTATCGATTCTTGGCGTGACATGTTCAAGCACTACGTCCCGCTCAAGCGCGATCCCAACGAGCTGGACTTTGTGAACCCGAGCTTTGGCATGGGTAAGGGCTTTGCCATCAAGGGTGACTTCTCCCGTACGGCTACCGGCTCGCTGAAGACGGTTGTGGATATCCTAAACAACATTGCCCTCCAGCGTGAGATGGCGATCGTCAGGTCTGAGAAAGCCCGCGTGGGTCGTGCTCTGTACGGCATGGCTCTGCAGGCTCCCAACCCTGAGTTCTGGATGCCCATCAATCCTGATGCGGTCAAGAACAAGAAGAAGCTGATCGCCGAGCTCCAGGCTATGGGCTTGGATCCTGACACGGCAGAGAACATCTTCCAGCAACCACGCAGTCCTAGCATCGATAAGAAAACAGGACTGGTTCAATACCGAATCAATCCCAACGTTCTTAATGCAGAGAACGTGTTCCCGGTTCGTATCAATGGCAAAGACCGGTTCATCATCTTTAACCCGGCTGATGAGCGTGCCAAACGTATGGTCAAGGCTCTGAAGAACCTGGACGCCAACCAGCTTGAGAACGGGCTGGACACGGTTGCTGAGCTGACCCGCCTGATCGCAGCGATGAACACCCAGTTCAACCCTGTGTTCGGTGCCTGGAACTTTGTGCGTGACGTGGAGTCTGCAGCCGTTAACCTGACTGGCACTCCGATCGCAGACAAGCGCATGGAAGTTGTGGCCGGGGCTATCCCTGCGCTCAAAGCTATCTACCGTGACCTGCGCGGCAAGACCCCGAAGGATGCCGAGGCTAAGGAGTGGATCGACCTGTACGAGCGCTTCGCTAACGCTGGTGGCCAGACTGGTTACCGCGAGCAGTTCACCCGCGCCAAGGACAAGGCAACCCTGGTCCAACGTGAGATGGCCCGTCTGGACCGTTCCAATGTGCGCCGTGCTGCCCAGGCTGTGGCTGACTGGCTGTCTGACTACAACGACGCCATGGAAAACGCTGTGCGTCTGTCAGCGTTCAAAGCTGCCCTGGAGTCTGGCCTCTCCGAGGACCGGGCTGCTGAGCTGGCTAAGAACCTAACGGTTAACTTCAACCGCAAGGGTGCATGGACCACCAATGCCAACGCCTTCTATGCTTTCCTGAACGCCTCTGTACAGGGTTCTGCCCGTATGGCGGAGTTAATCTTTAAGCGTGATGAAAACGGCAAAGTTAGACTGACTCCTGGTGGTAAAAAAGTTATCGCCGGCGGCATGATGATTGGGGCAATGCAAGCTGCGTTGCTGGCCTTCGCAGGCTTTGACGCAGACGAGCCCCCTGAGTTCCTGAAGAACAAGAACCTGATCATCCCCAATCCGTTTGGCCAGGGCTACGCAATCATTCCCATGCCACTGGGTCTAAACGTGTTCCCCAACGTTGCACGCCTGGTGACCGAGTATGCGCTGACCCAGGCCGGGGCTATGACCGGTAAGCGGGATTTGCCCAAGACGGTCCTGAGCATTGCCTCTGCTGTGCTGGATGCCTTCAACCCGCTAGGTTCCAGCGGCCTGATCCAGACCCTGTCGCCTACCCTGGTAGATCCGTTTGTTGCTATCGCTGAGAACAAGGATGCTTTTGGCCGACCGATCTCCAAAGAGAACCGTGCTACCAACCCATCGCCTGGATGGGAGCGTAGCCGGGACAATGCATCTGCCATCAGCCAGGGTTTGGCCTACGGTATCAACTACCTGACGGGTGGTGGTAAGTACGGCATCGGTGCATACAGCCCGACCGCTGACGACATTGACTATGTGTTCTCCCAGTACGTGGGTGGCCTGGGTCGTGAGGTTGCCAAAGCTGCCGGCTTCGTCAAGGCCAAGGTCGAGGGTGAAGAGACGCCGCCGTACAAGGTGCCGATCCTGGGCAAGGCTTATGGTGAGACGGAGACCCCGTCAGCTGTGTCGGACAAGTTCTACAAGAACGTCACGATGCTGGCTGAGCTCGAGGGTGAGATGAAGCGCATGCGGGAGAAGCGTGAGAATCTCTCAGAGTTCATGAAGGATAATCCCGAGTACCGATTCATCCAGAACGCCAACAACCTGGAGAATCAGATTTCCAAGATCAACAAGACGATCAAGGAAATACAAAAGCGCCCGGAGACTGAGCAGACCAAGGCCCAGATCGAGCGCTACAAAGAACAAAAGCAACGGATGATGAATAACTTCAATGAACGTATCAAGGCTTTACAACGTCAATAAGACCGCGAGAGAAGAGCTCACCTATAGTCCCCCGGTGAGCCTCTTCCCATACTTCCTTACGCTCTTCCTTGCTCATCTTGCTGCCCTGATCCAGGTCTGCATGGCACCGATAGCATAGAGCCGCGATCCTGTAATCGTGGGCCTTGATGCCCTTACCCTTGCCGTCCCTTAGTTGGTTTGAGTGCGCGGCTACCACCGTGCCATCCTGAATGCCACACTGCTGGCAGGGTAGCTGGCGCACGGCCTCGGTGAGCTTGGAGTTGCGGTAGTTCAAGACGCCTTCTTTCTCTTCTTGATGGCTACAATGCCAGCCTCTTCCACGGGTTTCCTGGCGTCCATCATCATGTCTGCCTGCTCGTAGGCATCCTTGGCGGCTGTGTCATAGAAGCCGTTCTTGTTAAGCAAACCACACAAGGCGAACATAGCAGCCAGGTCTCGTAGGTTTTCTTCGTGTTCAGTCATTAGTGCCTCGTCGTGTCCATGTTCTGAGCCTCAAAGTAATCGATAGCACGCTCCATATGCGCCCGGATCATGTTGTCTGACATGCCAAGCTCTAGCGATGTCCCAACTACTGCCAGGTACATCCCGGCCAGCAGTGGGATCATCTCCTGCTCATCATGTTCATTGATAAGCTGGACAAACTTATAGGCGTACTTCTCTTTGTTCACGGCTCTAGTTGTTCCAACTGGTCAACCAAGACCTCGCTCAAGTACTTGCCCTTGATAGCGATGTGCTCGATCTCCTTGCAGGCGTCAATCACTTTGATGCAGTCCTTCACGGCCTTGCGGTAGCCGGCGTCATAGCTGCCGTCACCATCCAAGATCATCTGGATAGCATCACGTACAGTGCTCGATGCCTTGCGCTCCTTGGCCAGTTCCTTGATCTGGTCGTGGTACTCGGGCGGCAAGTACACGCTGTAGGGGATGAGTTTCTTCATGAACGCCTCCATGCGTCAAAACTGTTCTTTAGTTTTACAAATAGCTCGCGTGCTTCCTGATCTGTCTTGAGCTCCTTCCTGGACTCAATGCCCAGGTAAGAGATCAGCCATTCAGTGCAAGCCTTTTCGTTCTTCTCAAATAACCATTCTTTGGCGTGGAGCCATTCCCAGAAGTCTGGGTCACGGCACAGGATACCAGCCATCTTGACAGCATGGTCTCCCGGGAACTCGTTATTGCGGTTCATGGGTTGCTCATTCTCGTCGAGTCGTACCATTACAACAACATACCGGGAGCCAACAAAGTCACGAACTAGATCGTCAGGGATTTCATCTGGGTGAACAGCCAAAGTCAGGATATATCCATCCTTAGACTGTTTCAACCCAGCCTTGACGCCTTCAAATTGAATCGTTGGCTCGGTCAAGTTTTTCCTCCAGTAATTCAACCACGGCGGTCAGGCCGACGACCTGCTTCTCCAACTCATGTGCCATCTTGATGATGCGTGCCTTTGCCTTGGTCAGATCGTTGTTCTCCTTGACGCTGGACTCCAGGGCCTCCTGTAGCTGCTTGGCCAGCTTCTCCCAGTCAGTCACGGGGCTCTTGCGGGGACGGCCACGCTTGGGGCGGGCAGATACAGTAATGGTATTAGTCATCCCAGGGATCCTTTCCAGGTGCAGATGCTGCGGGTTTCTTGT
>Ga0129333_10000792_pt1 | contig 27591 bp, 21 predicted proteins | sample CPB6_08_DNA_FD_94474 | JGI IMG/M metagenome (GOLD analysis project Ga0129333, IMG submission 94474) | Freshwater to marine salinity gradient microbial communities from Chesapeake Bay, USA - CPBay_Sum_0.6_0.8_DNA | ecosystem: Environmental > Aquatic > Marine > Coastal | place: USA: Chesapeake... | reverse complement strand
CTCACCGCGTTCGATAACTATAACTCAATCCAGTTAGTTGCGAGTACATTCGGGCTTGGTACTTGCCGGAGATTTTGTCGGACATTCGGCCTTCTTCCTGGGCTCCCCCCCCCACCCCGAATGCCGGAAACGCACTTCCTATCAACCCCCCCACAAAATTTTTCAAAAAAACTGGTACGCTAAGCTAACTAACCGCCTGATCGGTCCCAATTCAAATGAACAAGCATCCAGAGAATGAGGCGATTATAAACGATTTAATCGACGAGATAAATGCGATCAGTTTAGTGGATATATGGTGTAATGGCTGTCAGATGCACCGTCAGATGAACAAGGCATATGCACCATATATAACGACACTGGACTCATGCAGATTTTGCCGTTCGGACAACGAATCGGCAATCTAGTTAGGCTATTTGACAGCGCCTGAGATGGCAACCAGCAGTGTGCTCAGTGAATATGTAAACAGCTATTTCAGTGTTACGGAAAGCAGCGCACCAATAATTGAAGATGGGCGATTTGTGGACCCGCAAACCAATCAACATGTCATCAGTTTATTTTTGAAGCGCTCCCAGGGCACCAGTACAGATACTGGCGGCCGAGAATACAAGTTACCATCAAGTGGTGCATCGGGTACTGGATATTTATACAGGGGGTACATGTTAGGTATTTCTGATGTCAGCAATGAATATGACATCTACAACCCATCAACACCACCAGATGAGCTGGTGTATGATGACTTAATGAACAGCAGTGAATATTTAGCGAACACCAGTGCACCTGAATATATCAGACCTGGTGTGATGGGATCTATAAAATTCGGATCAAGTTCCAGGATGACTGGTATTATCATAGAATGCAGTGGTGTATATGGTGATTTAGGGATTGACCAGATCATTGCATCTGAGATCAGGGGGTTACCTATTGTTCTCAGGATCAGTGAGATCTTAAATTGATGGGTATGTGATGTCTGGTTTCAAGTTAACAAATAGCGATATTGGGTTCAAGGCAAGCAATATGAAATTTGGTGCGAATTGTAACATAAAGTACAATTCAGGATCAAGTTCAAGTGATATTGACATCAGCAGATATGTCACTAGTATCAGGGCTGGTCTCAGGGACGGATTAACGGATATCGTAGCGGCGATATCTGCAAATTTGGACAAGGCGATTACGGGCAGCGCATTTGGCGGATCTGATATTGTTGAAAGTGGCAATTTACTGAGGTCAAAAAATATTACATTAAACGATTCGGGTGATATCATAATCAGTTATGACGTACCATATGCAAATTTGGTGCATTATGGCGGTTATATCAATGTATACGGTTCAAACAACAAGGTATTTATTCCTGGCAGGCCATTTATTGAAGCAGCGTTAACGAGTGGTTATGGATTAACACCACCGGACTACTATACGATAATACTGAATCAACTAAACAGTAATTGAAGTCTGGATTGGCATACTAGACGGCTCCCAGGACAGTTGCTACGGATATGGATTCCAAAGTCAAGACAAAAGGGCTGCCATTTGTTGTACAACCCAAGCTGAAGCCAATCATTGAGCAGATCGGATCAGAAGAAAGCGGAAAGATTGAAATCGAACGACGCGGCTACCTGACGAGTGGTGAAAAGGCATTTGTCCAGCAAGCAGTAAATTATGATTCAACACCTGGACTGATCATTGGCCTGGCGCGACAGGTATCCAAGGACCAATCAATGGGCCTGGAAGATGCGTACCAGATGTGTCTGCGGTTCATGTCAGGCGCTGTTGGACCAGAAGAATATGAAATCGAGCAGCAATATACTGAGCAATTGAACGAACTGCTGAAGAACCTGGCATTACTGCAATCGAAGGAGGAGATACTGGCTGCAACATGCCTGGTGAAGTATCGCGTTGATCCTGACATGGATGTAGCAGATGTAATGGCATTGCACCCTGACCTGATTACAGGGCTGGTGGAATTATATCGCGATGAAGAAAGCCGATCAATGGAACGCTTAAACAATGCAATGGCAAGTGATGAGCCACCGGATGAAGCGGAACAAGAAACGGAGCTGCAAAAAACGATAAAAAAGCCGAGGGCAAAGGCGAAGACGGAGTAATACCGTTTGACGAATACTACTGGAAGCTGAAAAGAGTATTTTGCGGTGACCCGGAGTTCACGCACCAGAACTACTGGTTGCTGCCGTATGAATATGTGATAGAAGCAATTGTAAACAGCAGAAAGATAAGACACCAGGAACTGCACGAACAAGAAATTCCTATTGCGCAGCTTGTGGCACAACAAGCAGAGGTAAATCGTGATGCAAAGAAACGGAAACGACCGTTTGCTATTGATGAGTTTTATATTTACCCAATGGATGGGGAAAAGGACAGCATCTCAGGGAAGTATGGTGCAGCAGCAAAAGAACTAATCAGCAGTGGCAGGTTCCCACGATGGGGGCTATTTGTCTACAAGGAACTGATGGAAAATGCAGACAAGGGCAAAGTACCAGAACATTTATGTCTGATTGGCGAAAATGCAATCATTTTAGCGCCAGAATTCAATGATACCGGTTGTAACGGCATGTTAATTGCTCTGGAGGGCGCATCAAACAAGACGATCAGCATGACTGACGACAAGCAAAAAGTCTACAGGGTACGGATGCCGGAGATAAAGACAAAAGTTGTTGCCAATGAAAATTGCTATTTTGATATCTTGGTCTGAAATATAAAGAAATTGTGTAATTATTCTGATACTGACGTTACGATTTGTTACAATTTTACCATTCGTAATCCTCTGGCAAGACAATTCCATGTTCTAACCAGTGATCAATGCGACTTTCGCGCCATTTTTGATAGAATGGTTGCCGCCTGAACCATTCACGCCAATCGGCAGACCCTTTATCCAGGTTGCATGACCTGTCGGCGGGCACAATATTGGCGCTAAGGTCTTCGCCGCCCTTGCATTTTGCTTTTACATGATCAAGTGTCAAACTTGAATCATCGATTGGCGGCTGACCGCAATAAGCGCAGCAATTGTTCCAACTATCTTTGATTGATTGCCTCCATTTTTGTTTTGCTTCTTTGTGCGTCAACGCTTCCATGTTGTACATGTAATCCCTTACGCGACGGTGCATAGATAGTACAGCGAATACAACGTCCGCTGGCGTATTTCAGGTCAAATTTTGCGGCCGAATCACTAGGTAACTATGAACAGAAGCTGCTTTTTTGATGTATTGGTGTTGAACAATGCACAAGGTAAGTTGCGTGCCGGCGTTTCCATACCATTTATTGAATTGTTCGCCCCTAGGGTTCCTGAATTGATGCCATATAACTACGGTAACATAACAGCAGCAGTTGGTAAAATTAGTGGCACAACTCAGGGTAACATCACCACTGGATATTTATAACACCTTGACGGGTGATACGGAATTCATGTCATATGTGGGCCAATATACGTTTGCTAAAGATGACACCGTACTGGATTCCATCAGCATCGTAACCCCAGGGCAGGCATTACCTGCATTGAAAAACCAGTCTGGGCTTGAGGTATTGATCCACGACACTGGAATTGTTAGCCGCAAGGACTATATTACTGATGCCAGTGACCCTTTAATCACCTACCAGGTGTATCTGGTCGTATGGCCAGAGGCTACTGGTGTAACGATGACCAGTGCGGCCGCCAGGATCGTTCAACTGTTCAGTGGCTCTAGGTCTATAAATGTTGTACCTGCACCCAATGAATTGACCAGTTTGGTGCAAACATTGGCTTTAATCCCCGACAGCGCCCTGATTACCGCCTGATACCAGTTTTTAGGAAACCTAGTACGTTGCGACCATCTGCGCATTTTACATCTAGCAGGACAATTTGCGCATTTTTGTGTTTATTGGAAACCTAGTTTGGGCAGGTAGGTACCTGCTATAAATCCTTGTCGTCTCGCACTAGGACCCCTACCTAGCTGATACAACCATGGCAAACATTTCTACCGCATTCGGTTATGATGTTTACATCATTCCCGTGGCAGCCGCTGAAGTCGACAGTGCATTCACCGGTGTTTCCACTGGTGTTGGCACTAGCTCTGCTGCCTTCGTGAACCTTGGCGCCAGTAATGCCAATCTGGTTTCGCCCAGCGCAGCGGTTAGCTACACCGGCGGCATCTTTACGGTTGCAGCAACCCCGTTCGCAATGGACGGTACTGATGACGTTGTGCGACTGTATGGTCTGACTAACGCCGCCCTGGAGACTGATACCAACTCCGAAGATGTCGTGACCTACGACTCTGAGACTGGTGGTTTCAACCTGAGCCTGCCTACGTCCAAGACCTGGAGCATCTCCCTGGCTGGCGTGGCTGACTTCAAGGATGCTGGCTATCAGATCCTGCGCCTGACGGAGCAGAACACGGTGGCAGATGCACTGCGCGTTAAGTTCGCACGTGTGGGCCCCACGGGCACCGATGAGTGTGTCTATGGCTACGGCACCCTCACTGGGTACACGGAATCGATTGAAGCCGGTTCTATCGTGTCCTGGGAGGCCACCGTGCAGGGTTACGGCGCATATCGCATTGACCTTGACGTGAACTGATCGACGTAACATCGACAGTCAATGAAATGATGGGCGAGCTGGATTCCAGTTCGTCCATTTTTGTTTGAAAACCGGAAATCTAGTACCAGATAATCTAATTATACCAGATGTCCGGCAAGCTTGACTTTAATGTATCATTCAAGACAGAGCAAGCTGCCCGTGAATTCCAGACGCTGTTCACTGAATATGTCAATGGCTCAAAAAAAGCCGGCGACATGGCCAACCAAATGCTGGGTGGCAAGGTAGAGAAGCTGGTTCAGGTGCGACTGGCAAAGGCACCTGGCGGCGGACAAGAGCTGGAGGCAATAACCAAGAGTGTCAGATCTGAAGTTGATAAGCTGACTGCTTCTTATCAAAAGGCAAATAAGGTACAGGCTGACAGCTTAACAAGTGTCCGACAGCAGTTAAACAAAGCAAAACAGGACAGGGATGCAATAGCAGCTTTTGGTTCAAGTGCAAAGGCATCTGGCGGTGGAATATTCGGTCAAATCCCCACCAAGGACTTCACCTTAGCGCAACAGAAGGTCTCAGATTTAACTCAACAGGTGCGTCTGTTGGAGGCGGCCAGTGGCAATGCTTTTGACAGATTTGCCGCTGGTATTGATCTTGGCGGTGTCCTGAAGGCCGGTCGAGGACTGACGGATATTGTTGCAATCTTCCAAAGCATTGGAATTGTTGCTGGCCAACTGGTTGCACCAATAACAGCCGCAAGTAAGGCACTGGCCGACCTGCAGGGCTTTGCCCTTAGCTTTGAGGCAATTGGCGCTGGTGCCAGTGGTGCCAACCAAGCCCTGAGTGAATCCCGCAGGATTGCACTTGGTCTTGGCTCCAGTATCACTACAACCAGAGAAGGCTTCCAGAAGCTGGCACCTGTTATTTTAAGTTCCGGCGGCAATCTGGGCGATGTTTCCAGTGTTGTCGAATCACTGAGCAGCCGATTTGCGGCATTTGGATTAAATGCCGACCAATCACGTCGGGTATTAAATGGTGTTATCCAGGCATTTGCTAAAGGTAAGCTGCAGGCGGAAGAATTAACTCAGCAGATATCAGAAGCTGATCCTGCATTCAAGATTGATTTAGCGAAAGCAGCAAAGACGGCTGGCTTGGCAGTTAATGGTACGACGGCCGAACTGGAGGCGCTGGTAAAAGCAGGCAAGATTACATCGCAAGAACTGATAAGGCTGATACCTTTAATCTCGAAATCGGAGCTGCTGTTTGGTAAGCTTGGCAGCAGTGGCGCTTCCGCTATTGCCGCCCTGGAGGCTGGCAATGTCACAATTACGCAGGTACAAGCAAACCTGGGATCACTGAATCAGTTAAACCTGGAGAAGTTTGCCAAGCTGGCCGAACCGCTGGTCATACTGTTCCTCAGGGCTCAAGCCAGTGTCACGGACTTTATTACCAGAATAATAGAGCTGGAGGGCACGAAAAGTCTGGTGGGTATCTTCAACCAAATAGGCGGAAGCGTCGTCAATCTGGCTGAAACCGTATTATCTGGCATCGAAGCATTTGCAAAAGCTATTGGTCCAATATTGCAATTTGCAAACGCCCTGCTCAGCATTCCTGGTGCTGCAGAGCTGGCTGGCCTTGCGCTGCTGGGTAAGTTAGCGGCTCCGTTCAGGAGTAGTCAGGATATATTCTCGAAAGGTCTCGCTGGGTTTATACTGAGACCACTGCGTGATGTGCAGAACAAAGCTAGCGGTATTGAACTGAAGGGGTTATTCGCTGGCAAAACATTTGACCAGTTAGACGATTTCGAGAAAAGAGTACTATCCATAGGGCAAACAACTGATCAATTAAAGCAAAACCTGAATAGCAAGATAAAAGCAGGTCTTTTTGGTGGTATAAAATCATCCGCTGAATCAGCATCTGCAGGACTGACAGGTCTGGCAGCCCAAGCTGCGAGTACAGCGGACGCGGTGATTGCGTCAGACGCAAGGGCGACCAAGGCGCAATCGGGAAACCAGAAAAAACTGATCGCTAGCTACAGAAGGGTATTCAATCGAAGACAGGATCTGATCAGTAAGCAAGGTGCGCTGCAATCGCAGATAGCAAGTCTGCCAGCTTCCTTTGGTCCCAGCAAATACGACAGGGAATTAGCCAAAATAGAGAGCAGAATACCTGCGCTAGATTCGCAACTAAGCAATTTGCGCAAATCATTAAAAAGCTCTTTTGGCATCAAGGTAGACGATACCGCGCTGGACAACAGCATAAAAACCTTGAGGGAAAGGCAGAGGACGCTAAGGAAGGAGCTGAGTCAGAACCAATCCATCCAGGCCAGTGGTGGAGCAACAGACCCAGCGGCCCTTAACAGCACCATCAGGACACAGCAAGCAGCACTGCGTGATTTACGCAAATCCCTGAGAGATGCCTATGCAGCCAAAGTGGACACAAGCGCTCTGGATGCGCAAACCAAAGGCTATAGCGGCCTCGGTCGAGAAGTAAGAACGGTCCAGCAAATATCAAATCGCTACTTCAGACAAGCAATAACAGATGAGATCAACTCAAAAGTTGCAACCGATGCTACCATAAAATCGCTGAAAGAAAGGCAGCAGCTACTGAGGGATACATTAGACCGTACCAAGCCTGATCAGGGTGGCGGCACCGACCGATCACTTGCCGCTAGAGCTGAAGCACAAAAAAAACTAAAGAAGCTTGAGAAACAGGAAAGAGATCGCGTCGCGCAAATTGCCGCAAGCGCCAAGGAGGGATCCAGATACACAGAAGGTTTAACGGCTCAGTCCAGCGCCGCTGAACGTGCCGCCGCAGGGATCAAGCAGCTATCAGACGAAAACAAGGCACTGAAGAATTCAACAAAATTAGCACAAGATGGCATCGTATCACTTAATAGGGATCTGCGTACGGTGCGCGGCCAGATCAAGAGACTTGGTGACCCTGATAATGTCTTTAGGTCACTTGACCCGCAGCAGCAAAAAGAAGACCAACAAGCTCTGCAGAAGGCACTGGCCACTGAAAGGAATTTACTGGAGAGGCGCCAACTGGCGGGCCAACAGATACTGGCTAATGCGGATGCAGTTGATGCTAACACCAACGCAATAAGGGATTATACCGCCGCCCAAGAAAAAGCGTCCGCCTCGACTTCCAGGTTCGGCGGAATAGTAAGCGCTGGCCTTGGCGGTAGCCTGAAGGCAGGCAGGGGCTTACTTGGCCTGCTTGGGAAGGGTATTGTTACCTTAGCTTCCGAACTGGGGGTACTTGGTATTGCCTTTTTAGCGGTTGGCGCAGCACAGTCCGCATATAATAAGGTAACAGAGCAATCAAGGGCAATACAAGAAGAAAGCAAGATAAAAGTAAAAGAACTAACTAGCGCACTGCAGGAATTAAAGGGCGGCAGTGTAGAGGCACAAAAACCAGCAACTGGACTGGCACTGGCGTGGGAAAGGTTTGGCTTCCTGATAAAAGGAATCGCGGATGTTGGCAGTGGCCTGTTTGGCTCAATAAGCAGTGGCCTGGCCAGGTTCTCTGGTGACACGAAAGCTGCCGAAAAGAAGTGGTACGACTTTGCTGGTGCGTTCGCAGCCACCGTAGGTGGATTTGCTGGAACTGGAGCAGCTATCGGCGCAGGCCTTGGTGCGCTTGGTGGTCCGTTTGCCGCTGTGACCGCCACCGGCGGCGCTGTGGTTGGAACGATCGTAGGTATTGGCGTCGCTATAGCTGGACTTGGCAGTGGCTCGGAGGTGGCGCAACAAAAATTTACAGATGCACTTGAGGCAACAAAAACAAGCACGATAGAGCAAGCAACAGCGGTTGGCTTGCTAACATCGGAACTCAAAAAGCAGGTAGCGGAACAGGAAAAGCTGATTGCAGCCAAGAAGGCAGCAGAAAGCGGCAAGGGTGGCAGTAAAGGTGGAAGCGCCGCTACGTTCACGCCGCAACAGCAACAGCAACTGGATGGACTGGCACCCAAGGTACAGGCTGGCTATACTGCGGCCCTGGCTGGCGTAAAAGCACTGGACCAAAAGCAACAGGCACTTAACAATCAAGTTGCCACATACAAATCACAACTGTCGCAAATCCCCCAGTCATTGCGCAACCAAGTAGCACAGCTAGGCAAGCTGGAAGCAAAACAAAAGGAATTAGAGAAGATTAGGGCAAAGGAAAATGCACCACGCAAAAATACTCCAACAGCACAGGCCTTGGCTGATACAAAAAAGCAAATAAGTGATCTGAGAAAGGCTGTAGCTGATTCACCTGATGGCCTTAAGGCTTACGAAATAGGTGAAAAGAAGCTAAGACCATTGGAGGCAACAGCGGCTCGGGTAACAAGTGAATTCAACAAACAAAAGTCAGCACTAGATGCTGTTGCCGCTTCTTCGGGCAATCTTTCACTCGAACAGTCAAAAACGGCTAATACAACTACCAACCTAGAAGAAAAGCTGAAAGATGCGAGGGCTGGACTGCTGTCTATCGACCCAGCATTGCAGCCTGAAAAGTGGAATGCGCAAAACAAGTCGGTAGCCGAGGCAAGCGTCAAGTACGAAGAACTTGGAAACAAAGCAGCGGCTCTACAGGCGCTTTATAGTGCCGCAGCATTGGTGCAAGGCATAAACCTTGGTACTTTCACCAACTCCGTTGCCAACGCGGAGCTGGTGGTCAAAAAACTGGAGGAAGCAAGAATAGGGCTCGATATAAGTGCGCCAGAATTGCAAGTTGTAACAAAAGGCTTGATTGCAGCGCAGCAACGCGTTGATCAACTTAATGGCAAAAAAGCAGCAATTTACGTGCAGTTATTTCAGCAAGGAGCCCAGGCTGGCAATATTCCCGCAAGCTTGAATAACATAAAAAGACTGATAGAGGCACTCCAGGGACAGCAAGCCACCATTGATGTCAGGACTGCTGGCGCTGATCAAGTCGCAACGCAAATCGAGAACCTGGAGCGACTCGCACAGTATGGAGCGCAAACGACATCAAACCTGAGAATTCAACTAATAGAAAAACAGATATCCAGGATGGACGCAGTGCGAGCGGCCGAGGATCGCAATTCGCAGCAAGCACTGCGAAATATTGACGCCCAACAGCAAAAAGTCGACAGGTATTACGATTCACAAATTTCAAAACTACAGGAACTTGGGCCAGCACAAAAAGAACTTGCCAAACTAGAAAGGAATCGACTGATTGCGGACTCTAAAAAGGGAGGAGAAGAAGGCCTGCGTGCAAGAGCGCAACTGGAACGCGAACTGGCGCAAGAACAGATTGCTAACATCGAAAAACAGAAGCGGGCCGACCAGGAAAGACTTCAGGCTCAAAGAGAAGCCATTCAGCTTGAGCAGCAGCAACGCGAAGATTCTAAAATACCACAAGAAAACGAGTTAGCTGCGCTGATCGCCCAAAGAACAAATGCAGAGATTGCAGCAATCAATCAAATCATCCAGGCAAGAACCAGCGAAACTGCCCAAATCCAAGCTGGCAACCAAGCCCTGCAGGAAAGATCGACAATTACAGTAGGCGGAAAAACTATGGATCTTAATTCACTGTTACCACAGGAAAACATCATCAAGGTTGGTGAACTTGAGACAAAAATAGGAGCCGTTAATACTGCAATACAGAACACCACTGCTTCTGCTAAAGGCTTGTCTGGCGCCTTAAGCTCAGGCCTTGGCGCCAGCCAGGTCGGTCAACTTGATACGCAAATACAAGGCACTAATACTAAACTGCAAGGCCTTGCTGCCTCTGTTGGCAGCGTGAAGGCGGCTTTTAGTGCTGGACTGGGTGCCGCTGAACTCGGATCAGCTTTATCTGCCGTCAATCCGCAATTGCAAGCTATCGTCAACACTATTGGGCAACTAAAGGCCCTTGCCGCTGGCGGCATCGGCACGCTAGTGCCCCAAGAGAATGTAACCAATGCTAGTCAACTCCAAGAGAAACTTAGCGGTGTCAACGAACAATTGAAAAATGCTACTGTTTCTGCGAATGAATTAAAAGAAGCGCTACTGGCCATAAAAAACCTTGGCAATGTAACCGTAAATATCGGTCAATCCAGGGCAAGGTGGGCCGGTGGGCCTGTCTCCAGTGGATTGATGTACAAGGTGAACGAACTGGGCCAAGAAGGCTTCCTGTCAAGGTCTGGCAATTTCAGTATGATCAATAAGCCTCAAAATGCGATGTGGAGAGCACCCAGTTCCGGTATCGTCATTCCGGCTAATGTGATCAGCCAAATGGCAATCCCTCAGGCTAATGTAAAACCAAGGGTGAAAAGCGTCAACCCAGCCTCTTCTGGGCAGGATCGATTTGTCAACAAACTAACTCGCTATATTGGCGCGATTGCCGCCGGTAAGAGTAATGGTGACCTGGGCCAACTTGCCAATGTTCAAGCACAGCAGGCAGTTCAGATCGGTAAACTAAGTCGCGCCGTCCAGGACTTAACAGAAAAGGACTGGAATGTAAACGTAAAGCTAAGAAGCAGCGGTGGCGGCGCTGCGATCCTGGAGGCCCTGAATCATAGGCTGTAATGTCGATCACAATTGGAACAGTTGAATTTTCAAGACTGACGGCGCAGCCATTTGGCTATGATGAATCTGATGTCAGGACTGGTCTGACGGCAAGGAAGTGGTCTGTCAGTGGTCTGCTGACTGGACTGGAGTGGCTGGAATTACTTGACGTCTATAACGCGTGGCGCGATAGCCGCATCCAGGATGAAGATAGCCTGGTCTCTGGGGGCGTTGGCAGCGTAGTAACGCTGAGCGGCACAGGTTTCGGCGGGGAGACTTGGACGAATGTTCAATGCTGGTTTTCAAGTGCACCGCAAGCCGAGCAGAGCGGCGTGTGGGTGTCGGCTACGGTTGAGTTAATTGATGCCAACCAAGCACTAGCGGTACTGCAGAGTGGACAAGAGCAGGAGACCGTAGAGGATTTACCGGATTTTGGCACGATAACACTTGGTACGACTGTGGTCACACTGATAAAGCCGCCAGATTCCTATGGTGAGGGCCCAAGTATGGAGTTGACGCCAGGGGGACAACATTATATCAGTGGCCCCCTTGCTGTTTACAAAATCAAAGATGTGGAGGGTACAACCGATTTAGCTGGGTGGAATAATATACGCACCTGGTATGAGCAACAAATAGTGGCATATCCGCTTACCGGTAGCTATTTCCCAATCAGTATACCATCGGCAACGGCAGAAAATAAAATCATCAGCGGAATAAAGCGAACTGTGTATACTGTGTCAATACAGCTCGGATTAGTCATATAATGACAATTGACGCAAGAGCTACTGTTACCTGCAGCCTGGGCCCTATTATTAGCGCTTCAATAAGTGATGACTATATCCAGGGTTCTGGTCTTATAAAAACGAGTGGATCTATTGAGATCGAAGGTATTGTAACGCCAGGTACCGGAACGGTAGTTACAATAAGCTACGTGATGAGCAACGGAGCGACCGGCAGTATTCCACGGAGGATGCTGGTATTAAGCTATTTTTGTGACCCGTTCAGGGGTAAGACCAGCGTACAGGTCGGATGTGATATTACGTTCAACGAAAGCGCAACAGAGGTGCTGTCATGGACGCCTTTTGATGATCCATTGAATAGCGACTTAACGGAAGAAGAGACACGCATTGTTACGCGACCAATCTCGGCTGGCTCCATTGCGCAACAATGCATTGATGGGCTGGGACTAACAATTCCCCCAGGGGGAACCGGGGCTGGCACTAACAGCATGTTGTTCAGTATTCCAAGTTTTGATTTTGGTGGCGGTTACGCTAATATATTAAGTGACTTACTGGTATCCGCCGGTAAGTGCGGTTACATGAGAGAAGATGGGTTTTTCGATACGTTCAGAAATGATGAACCGGCAGGCAGAAGTGTTATATCCGCCAATGATTTAATAGATATTGGTGAAATTGGCAGTGGCGACACACCTGGAAGCAAGGTCACGGTTAGCTACAGTAGTCTGAAATTAAAGGTGGCTGAAATAGACCCAGCGGCACCGTCAGATCCAGCAGATCCAGCCACGCCAGAGCAAACTACCGACAGAGTATTGTGGGAGGAGGACAGCTTTACCGGTGCCAATCAAATCATCTTTATAACCGCCAAAGACGGCGACAGGGAATCAACTAGTTCTTATGAATACATACCAAGAACTTTCATCAAAACAACTTATGATGAGTGGGATAGGGTAGTAAAAAGGGTAACAGAAGAGCATTACATTGGTGCTGTTACGTGTTCTTCTTTCATTAGTGCAAGTTGTGAGTATTCTTTCAAGGCGTTCAATCAGGCTGGCTGGCCTGCTACTGGCAACACACCGCTTGTCAAAACAACGGTTGATGAAATTTTTTACGAAATACCGGTCGATCCCTACACTACTCTTGGCGCTGGAGCAAAACCAAGACCAGAAAATTACGATGAAGTCAAATCAGAGCTTACAACGGTAACAGATGCAAGGGCGACTGTCGTATGTGGCGCACCAGTGAATTGGCTATACTATGACAATAACTTTATCTTGCGGTTAGCTAGCCCTCCGAGCGGCTACACAGTCACAGAAATAACTGAAACCACTTACGAGAAAGGCACAAGATCGTTGTTCATCCAGGTCGGACCCGGCGCCAGCGCAGCCAGCACCCGTGCCGATTTTCCGGTCACAAAGACAATTGTAAAAAGGAAGAGGTCTTACATCTCAACAAGTGCAGGCTCGGCACTTTTATCGCGATTGGCACAACAGGAAAATGATCCAGCGCTAGTAATCTCGCTTGCGGATGACCTGGTTGACGATGGCACCGAAGTTAGAATTGTTTCTGGCCGCGAAGCCGTACTACAAAGCAGGCCATCAAAGGCTGAGCTGCTAAACAAGCAGTTCGCCAACCCTGGAGGGGCGACAATTGGTAATTCGTCCTCTAGTAGTACGGCGAATGTTGATGATGGAACATCTGCCTACAGTACCACAAGCGAATCTGAAATTATTGTACAAGGCGGATTCGGTGATAGCAAAAATGTCGTTAGCTTTAGCCTGCCATACGCCCCTGATGATACATTTGTGAAAATTCCAAATGGCTCGATTACTGACCCGGACACAGGAAACCTAGTTTTTCTATACAGATATATATCTTTTTCCAGCGGCGCAAGCGGTTACGCAACTGCATTTGGTCGAATACAAAACAGACTACTGCTTGGCAACAGGTTCGGGATGAGCATGCAAATGACCCCCGACAAGATGCCAGACAGGCCCTTCAGTTTAATATCCTTGGAATACAAGGGTACATATGCCGCTTATGTTACGAATGGAACTTCGTGGACAATCGACCAGGGTGGTATTATCGCTAGCACTGACGCTCTGTTTTGGGGTGCAATAGGATCCGACAATGGCGGGATCGCAGATGTATGGTTTCCGTTGGCGCCTGGTGTTACTGTGCTGCCGGAAACACCTCCAATCGTTGGCGGTGAGATACAAACCGATGTATTCCTGCCACCAGTTAATGAGTTAACAAAATTTGGAGCTACATCCAGGACAAAGGTTTTTGTCAGGCGGTTTGACTATGAACTGGTTACACTAACAGAAGTTGCGCCAACATCAAAGACACGCGCAAATGTTAAAACCATAATAGCTCGGGTGGTTGATACTGTCGATGTAACGGTCAACCCGTACGCACCGTCCATACCAGTACAGGTCCCAGCGACAAATGTTAACACAACGATAGGAACCGTTCAGACATTCCCGCTGCTTTCGCCAGCACCAGTAAGCTTGGTTAATGTTCAGATCTATCCGCCGGATGTAACAAGTGCATAGAATACCATTGATCGGAAATATGGTATCCTAACCTAGAAAAGCCAAGCAAATGCCTGTAACAGTTAGTCCATACAACAAGACACTGATACGATTTGCCAGTGGTGAAAACGTTGCAGGTGATGAATACAAACTGATTCTGTGTACAGCGGCAAATTACAATATCGCTCACGAAGTACTTGGCGATCTTATCTACACCGAAGTTGCGAACGGCAACGGCTATACCACAGGCGGAAAGCTGCTAGAGAGCGTGGTTTTTAACCGAGTAGATACCGGTACCGGAAGCCTTGATGGGTGCTATTTTGACGCAGATGACGTTGTGTGGCAAGCGACTGGTGTCGGCATCTCTGCCAGTCACGGTATTCTTGTGAACAATACTGATGCAAACACACCAGTGCTGCTCTTTATAAATTTTGGTGGCACCGTGACAGCAGCAGACACTCAGGAATTTCGCATTACATGGAGCAGTAATGGTATAATTAGATGGAGTAGGGTTGTTTAATGGCACAAACCACTGAGTTGAGCGTAAAAGAATTGGAACGCCAGGCCGGCCTGGTATTCGGTGGTAAAACTGCCTATGCCATGCTTTGCAGTCCGGGTTTTTCTGGTTTCACGGCAGCTAGTACTGTAGCGCAGTGGCAAACGGTTGAAGTAACTGGCAACGGCTACACCAGGAAGTCGGCGCCGTTGCTTGCTGGTTCGTACGATACCACCCTTGGACTATTCAGAATTCCAGATGTTGATTTTGAATTTACGTCAACCGGCGCTGGTTACTCCTACGACAGGGTAATACTGTACCTTAGCGGTGAAACGTACATTCACAGCATGATAACAGAGAGCCCAGGTATTACGATGGTTCCTGGGATGAAGCAAACCTACAGGATTAGCTTCCGTCAAGATGACTAGGATCAATATCAATGTCAAGTTAAACGCAAAAACAAAAAGGTTGTCATCTGCTGCCAAGAATACTATCATATCAAACAGGCAGGATTCACTAGAATCAAAATCGGCTCAAAAACAAGTCAAAAAGGAAGTTGCAAAAAAAACGAACTCCAAAGCGTCAAATGCGTCAACTGCGTTGACGACACTAACTTCAACTTCGAGTGCAAGCAAAACAAAGACACCACTAATTAACACCAGGCCATACGTGCCCGCCAAAAAGAAGGCTAGCGCCTTTGTGAATCTTTTGACTCAACTTCGTGGAGGGTTTGTCGTGGTTCCTGGTGGCACCTGGGGGTACGAGGGTGTATATGGCCTAAACAACCGAGTTATCTGGCCTCCAGCAGATGGCTATAATGTAACCGTTCGAACAAAAATAAATACAGCCCCCAGAAGAGATACAGGTGTATTTTTGTACGCTCTCCTTAGTAATAGTTTTCTCAGGTATACCGTATATCTTGAAACTAACTACGACGTACTTGCGACTACAACTACTGTTGTGCAAAATGTCACCGAGGATTTTGACGTCACACCATTATATTCCGAATCAGAGGGCGCTTTTATAGGCAGGGTAACTAATTATGAGGCCAGAAAGAAGGGAAACTCTCTTCCGTTTCTTGACACCCCCGGAAACACGATGACAGCAGATACATCATGGTATTACAGTAAAATACAACTTGGCTTTGTGACCAGTGCAGCTCCTCCACCGGACATCGCCCAACGAGACTGGGGGCCAGATCCAAGAGAGACGGGCGACCTCAATGATTATTGGCCAGATCTTTTTACGCCATTTCAGAAGTACAGACCAACTCAAAATGCTATAGTAAACGGCAGGACCTTTGAGTGTTTGTGCTGGCTGTCCAATACTAATATATCTTACCTTGCCCCCAACGAAGGGATCCAGTTTCTACAAGGTCAAGCATTTTACAACCAGTACGCCCGCCATGAATTTAATATAAGTTGGGCCAGTATAGCGTTTCGACTTAATGCCCTCGGTCCCATGTGGACATATATAAATCCGCCGCAGCCCGAATTGGTTCTCTATAAGACGAATTTTGCTAGTTTTACGCTTGTTAGTGAAATTACTGCAGGAACTGGTGAAACGCCAATATCTGAAGGCTCAAGGGACGACGATTATATGCGCCCCGGATGGAACCATATTGCAGTAGTCGTAAGCCAACAGGAGGCAAGGGCGTACTTAAATGGTCAGAAACTAGTATCGCTTGCCCAGCCCTATAACCATTTATCGACTGAGGATTACAACAAACTTGTTGCTAATATGGGCTTCGCGCGAATCGACTTGTATAACGCTGGATACGGTGATGCGACGATATCCAGCACTACAGGTGAGTATGGCAATCCCCCATACTACTTTGACTACAATAGTGGTGTTGACTACAATCAAGTTCAAGGGCCAGTCAAAATCAAGGGCATCAGATACACAGAACGGCCATTGTATGTCGGCGACAGTTTTGACCCCCCGTCTGAGATCCTTGGACCTGCCTAGATACCCATCCCGAGCTATTCGTGGTGGTAAACTATTGCAATACAAGTAGTGCTCACAATGAACGCACCAACGTCCAGTACCTCCGAAAAAGCTAGTATCACAATACTGGCAAACAGATACAATCACCTGCGTAACAAAAAGAACGAAAAGATCGCAAAAAAAATCATTGCAAATACGCGCTGATTTGGCATACTAGCGGGCACTAAATGGCGTGATGCCTGGTAACAATGCCCGAAGACAACAACAATGCACTTGAGACGAGTGCAGACAACACGGAAGAGCAGAAAGCGACGGAAGCCGCAGATGATCGCAGCTATTCCGAAGAAGAAGTTCAGAACCTGCTGAAGGCGCTGAAATCCGAACGTGAAACGCGCAAGATTTACGAGAAAGAGGTAAAAGAGAAAAGCGCCCAACTGGAGAAGTTTGCGCAAATCAACCCAGACGAATACCGCAAACTGCAGGAGGAAGCAGCTATTGCTGCGCGTGAAAAGGCTGCGGCCGATGAGCGCACGGCATTGCTGGAGGAAAAGTACGGCAAGCAGGCAGCGGAAGCTGTTCAGCAGCGGGATGGTGCCTACAAGGAACTGCTGGAGTTCCGTAAGCGTTATTCACTGGAGAAGGTATTCTTCTCCGCTGGCGGTCGCACTGATTCGGCAGATGGCGTGTCATTTTTTGACATGTTAGCCAATCAAATCGGTGGCCACTTCCGCCTGGAACCCGACAACAGTATTACTGTTGTTGATTCCAATGGTGTGCCGATCCTGGACAAGGAGTCCGGCCGGCGCATCAACCCTGAAGACTACCTGAGTGGATTCAAAACGCATCCAATCTATGGCACCTTCTTCAAGGGCTCCAAGGGGTCTGGTGCTGGTATCGGCTACGGCGGCACTGACATGAATGGTATGACCAGTGAAGACCTGAGTGCGCTTAGCAGTGATGAGCTGTTCCTGAAGGCATTTGGCTGATTCAAGCCTAAATATACACAATGGGTCAGCTTTTGCTGGCCCTTTTTAATTTTTAGGTATCATAAGTTTGAGTACCCAGCCCTGAGTTGGTTGTGATGACCTATCGGGGAGGGTCTAGCGCTAATGGATGAGACATTCATGTAGCGATTTACCTTTCCTGTTTACGTTCATCTACCCCCATAGGAATCATGGCATTAACTCTTGCTGAAGCCAAGAAGCATTCTACTAATCCGCAGGAACTCGCGATTATCACCGAGCTTGCTGCTGGTCCCCTGCTGCAGAACCTGCCGTTCCGTGAAGTTCAGGGCAACGGTCTGTTCTGGAAGCGTGAGGAGTCCCTCGGCGACGTGGGTTTCCGTACGTTTAACGCTGGTTATACCGAAAGCTATGCCACCGTCAAGCAGCACAGCGAAGCGCTGAAGCTGTTCGGTGGTGACATCAAGGTTGACCGCGCTATCGTTGACCTGGAGGGCCCCGAGGCTCGCGCCTATCAGGTGCAAGCCAAGACCCGCGCAATGCGCCTGGCTTTCGAGGGCCTGTTCATCAACGGTGACTCCAACGCCAGTGGCGCTGAGTTCGATGGCCTGGCTAACCGCCTGCCCGCTGGCTCCAGCCAGTATATCGCCAACGGCGTTTCCCCCGCCGCTCTGGATACCGGCAAGCTGGATGAAGCTATTGACGCAGTGGATGCACAGGGTGGCACCAAGTACCTTGTGATGTCCAAGTCCGCTCGTCGTCACCTGAGCAAGGTGGCTCGCGCTAACGGTCAAATTGACATCGAGCGCAACGACTTCGGCTATCAGCAACTGTTCTACGGTGGCATTCCGGTGCTTGAACTGGATCGCGACCACCAGAACGTTGCTATCCTGGATAGCGATGCCAGCGATCAGTCCATCTACGTGGTGGCCTTCGGTAACGATCTGCTGACCGGTCTGCAGAACGGTGGCCCTCAGGTGCGTGACCTTGGTGAAGCGACCGATTCGCCCACTCTGGTTACTCGCGTTGAATGGTATTGCGGACTTGCTTTGATCAACGGTAGGGCCGCTGCTCGTCTCGCCAACGTGGACGCAACCGCTGCTGTCGTCTGATAAACCCAGTCTGGGACAGCGATCTAACGAGCCCTTCGGGGCTCTTTTTTTGCCAGTGGCAATGATGAGTAAATCAGGGACATGTACCTGATTTAGTCCCTTTTATTTGCCTTGCAGCGGTTTTGATGATTGGTATTTATCGGTTGCGCAATGGAATACTAAGTAAAAATCCAGAATCATGGCCGCTCCGAATCTAAACGATCCAAACACAATCATCGGCAAGACGGTCGCGTATGCGGTTACCACCTCGATGGCTGCAGCCCTGAGTAATGCCGCCAGTAGCGGTAAGGTGCTGAAAATCAATTCGGTGTACTGCGCGAATGTTGATGGCACCGATGCCGCTGATATCACACTGCAGTTCTTCGATGGCACCACTGGCTCCAAAATTGGCAGCACAATCACTGTGCCGGCCGATGCCACACAGGTCCTCGTGACTCGTGAAGCTTATATTTATCTGGAGGAAGGTCACAGCCTGCGTGCGCAAGCCAGTACTGCTGGCGACTTGGAACTGACTATTAGCTACGAGGACATCAGCTAATGTTGGGCTTCAACAGCGGTTTGATGGGCGTTAGGCGCACACCGACAACCAACGCAGCGTCTGGCCTGTGGTTTCAGAATGAGCAGAGCGTGGCGAGGCGGGCTGCAATTTGGCCAGAAGTTACTGCAAGTGATCCCTACTGGGCAAACGTAAGTCTGCTGCTGCACATGAATGGGAGCAATGGCAGCACCACGTTTGTCGATAGCAGCTCAAACAATTTCACTATCTCAGTATTTGGAGACGCGCAAGTTAGCACTACTGACCCGAAGTTTGGCACTGGCTCACTTACCCTTGATGGCAATGGCGACTATTTGACAACACCGGCCAATACAGCCTTTGCCTTTGGGACAGGTGACTTCACAGTTGAATGCTGGGTTTACGTCAATAGTGGAAACACCAATGACGGCTTGTTTACTTTTGGCGGCCAAAGCACTGGCCTTTCTGTTGCCGTTATCAGTGGACAATGGAGCCTACGACCTGGCGGGGACGACGCATTGGGAAGCGTCGTCACTGGAGAATGGCAGCATCTAGCGGTGTGCCGCAGCGGCACCAGTATGCGCATGTTTATCAATGGCACGCAGATTGGATCGACGGTCACAAGCTCCACTGACTTTACAGACAATCAGCTTAAGCTCGGGTATTACTATAGCACCAACTACGCAATTAACGCAAAAGTCGATGAGTTTAGGGTAACAAAAGGCGTCGCCCGCTATACCGCCAACTTCACTGCACCTACTGCAGCATTCCCTGACGCATGACCCTCTACTCCCACAAGGCCACCACCCCAGCACCCTTGCCGCACCGCATCCGCTTTGCGGACGGCAGCACCCGCACGGACGCCACCACCTTCACGCCTGAGGAGCTGGAGCGTGCCGGCTACAGCGGCCCCTACCAGCGCCCCGAGTGCGACCCGAAGCTGGAGACAATCGACTGGGACGGCGAGGCGCTTGAGTACATCGTGCGCCCCTACAGCTTCGATGAGCTGCAAACGCAGCACGCCAAGGTCCGCCAGCGGCGCATCGAGCTGCTCAAGGCCAGCGACTGGACGCAGATTGCTGACTACGACCTCGGCGCCGATCGTGACGCATGGGCCGCCTACCGCCAGGCCCTGCGCGACCTGGCCGATGCGCCTAACCCGTTTGACATCACCTGGCCGCAGCCGCCTACACCCACATCACCGGAGCCCTGAATCATGGCACTACTTGGATTTAACGGCGGATTGCTTGGCTCCATCCGCACACCAACAGGCAACGCAGCATCTGGATTGTGGTTTCAAGATGAGCAGAAGCTAGCCAAGCAGGCTGGGATCTGGCCAGCAGCCCCTGAAACTTTTGATCTAAGCAAGATATCTTTGTTGCTGCACATGGATGGCAGTGACAATAGTTCAACGTTTACAGATAGCAGTCTAAATGCACTGACGGCTACCCCCGTCAGCTCTGTCAGTATCGCTACCAGCCAAAGCAGGTTTGGTGGTGCGAGTGCATCGATGCAAGGCGGATATATCGATGTAGTTGGCAATGCACTGTTTTTTCTCGCTGGAGCATTTTCCATTCAGGGCTGGGCACGATTCGACAGTGCTCCCCAGTCACTGCAAACTATACTAGAGCTTGGAGATTATACCAATGGCGTGCTAATTAGGTCGGATTCTATCTATGTTAACGGCACGAACCTTGGTTCGCCCACTAATTCGTTTGGCGCACAAACATGGGATTATTTTTCGTTAACACGAGACGACAGCAATGTTATTCGATTCGCGATTAACGGAACAGTGTTATTTACGACTACCGATTCTAGAACCGTAAATAGCAACGCCGCCGCCTTGCGCATAGGTCAGTCACGTCATACCTCGGGCCAGACATTCTACGGATACCTCGACGACATCAGAATAATAGATGGTTTTGCTGCTAGTTACGACATACCTAACGCGGCATTTCTTGACCCTATCCCGCCAGGGCCAACGACTGATCCGTATGGCGAAAATGTCAGCCTGTTGTTACACATGGATGGTGTCAATGGAAGCACGACGTTTGCTGACAGCAGTATTAATGCGTTGACTGTAACCGCCGACGGTGGCGCACAAATTAGCACCGCACAATATAGATTCGGTGGCGCTGCAGGCCTGTTTGATGGTTCCAATGATAACCTGCAATTCCCTGTGATCTCCATTGGGTCAACAGAAGACGTAACAATTGAAGGCTGGATCTATCCAACTGCGACAAGTGACAATGGGATAGTGGGAGACGGTACCGGTAACAATATGCAGGTAATGACGCTACTGGGCGGTCGGCTCGCCGGCTACTGGAACGGTAGCACGTTAGAGGGCGGTAATGTAGCTACAAATACCTGGCAACATGTTGCAATAACGCGAGCATCGGGGACGATCCGGTTATTTGTGAATGGTGTTCTTGATGGCGGAAGTGTTGGCAATACCCAGTCTTTATCTATTAACACAATTGGCAAATGCATCTACAGGGGTTTCTACAATGGCCGGATGGATGATTTCCGTATTACCAAAGGTGTAGCCAGGTACACCGCAAGCTTTACTCCACCTACGGCGGCATTCCCCAATCCTGTATTAACGACTGATCTATACCCAAGCAATGTCAGCCTGTTGTTGCACATGGATGGCAGCAGTGGCAGTACAACTTTTATTGACAGCAGCTTAAAAGAATTGGCTGTGACAGCTATTGGTAATGCGCAAGTTAGTACGGCGCAAAGCAAGTTTGGCGAAGGAAGTGCCTTATTTGATGGGAATGGCGATTATCTGTTGTCTCCACATGATTTGGCGCTTGACTTGTCTAACGGTGTCTTTACCGTGGAATGCTGGCTGTATCAAAACAGTAGATCGACCGATCAATGTATCCTGGTCAAGGACGGTATTCCCTTTTCAACTTACCCAAGTTACGCCCTAAGGGTTGACGCAATGGGCGCTATGTCGTTCCATATGGGCTCGGCAACTACGGGAGTCAGCACGCAACACCTTGTGGGCACACTTCCGCTGGCGACATGGACACATGTAGCGATTTCCGTGACTGGAGGACAGATAAAGACCTACATGAATGGCGTTAACTCGCTGAGTGAATCGCATGGTACCATGATAGACGCAGCAACGGCATTTGCCGTAGGTAGCCAGCATGGCTTTGCTGGTACCGGTTACGATGGGTATATCGATGAGCTTCGCATTACAAAAGGCGTCGCTAGGTACGCGGCCAATTTCACGCTAAATACTGATGCCTTCCCCGACCCCGTGCCAACGGTTGACAGGTATGGCGACAATGTCAGCTTGTTGCTGCATATGGACGGCAGTAATGGCAATACAACTTTCGCTGACAACAGTAACAATGTATTTACTGTAACCGCCAACGGCAACGCGCAAGTTAGTACAACGCAAAGTAAATACGGCGGCGCAAGTGGTTATTTTGATGGCAGTGGCGACTATCTCAGTATTGCGGATGACGCTGCTTTTGACTTTGGCAACGAAGATTTTACCATTGAATTTTGGTTCTATTTGACCGCTGGTGCTACTGGCGGTAAAGCGTTGATTTCAAAAGGCACGTGGCCGAGTGGCGTTGCTTCCTTCTTGGTTTACTACGGCGGGGGTTCCGAGCTTGGATTTTACGCAAGTACTGGCAACGGCACATGGGATATAACCAATCTACAAATTCAATCAAATCCGAGCAAGGAAGCGTGGCATCATGTTGCAATAACACGCAGTGGCAACGTCTTCCGAGGCTTCTTCAACGGCGTGAAAGAAGTTGAACAAACATATTCGATAACACTTGATAATAACACCAGCCCTGTAACGATTGGATCCGGCGCTGCTGGGGCTTCAGCAATCAATGCTTATATCGATGATCTGCGTATCACCAAAGGTGTCGCTCGTTACACGGCCAATTTTACGCCGCCGACGACCGCATTCTTGAATCCGACCGATCAATATATCAACAATGTATCGCTGTTACTGCACATGAATGGCAGCAATGGCAGCACGACATTTACAGATAGTAGCATCAATACGCTAACAGTTACCGCCTCTGGTGACGCTCAGATTACTACAACCGATCCCAAGTTCGGAACTGGCTCTCTGCTGCTTGATGGCGGCAGCGACTATATCACCATTGGCCCAAGCAGCGCACTGCAGCTTGGTAGTAGTGACTTTACTGTCGAATGCTGGGTCTATGCTAATGGCGGCAATTCCAACGACGGGCTGTTTACATTTGGCGATACAACTAGCGGTCTAGCAGTAGCTCTAGAGAGCGGCAATTGGAGGGTTTCTGTTGTCGGTGCTAGTTACTTTACTCATACAGTTGCAGCAACAACGGGGGTCTGGACTCATCTTGCTGTAACCAGATATGGGACGGCGCTACGATTCTTTGTTAACGGAGTATCGGCTGGATCAGTTTCTAATTCCAGTAACTTCATACAAGACACCCTGAAGATTGGATATTACTATAGTGCTGACTATGCAATCAGCGGCAAAGTTGACGAATTCAGGGTAACAAAAGGTATCGCCCGTTATATCGCCAACTTCACGCCGCCCACTGCTCCATTCCAAGGTGTGAACCCAATTCCAATCGCATCAATTACCTACAGTCAGTCATCTGTCTATTCGGGTGTCAGCCCAGCAAATAACGCAACCATGACAAATGGATCGTTCGTGGATAACAGAACGGCCACTAACGCAAATGGCACCCTTGAGTGGGTGCAAATGGATCTTGGAGACATTTACCTGGTTGGTTCCGTGGTAATCGGAACAGGCACCTCTAATGTTCCAGGTGGATGGAATAAATCCTGGTCAGAAAATAGAGATATTGAGTATTCAAGCGATGGAACAAACTGGACCTATGCGTTTACGACGCCTGGCATTCATGGATCTGAATCTACTCCAAACACCTACCCGGATAACGGTATTTATACTTACCCTGTAAACTTCACTGCCCGTTACATCAGGTTCTCGAAGGGAGCAGGCGGCGGGAACTGGGTGCTGATCTCGGAGTTTTACGCTCTGGCACCAGGGCAAATATACGACCCCTATTCGGACAACGTGTCTTTACTGCTGCACATGGACGGCAGTAATGGCAGCACCACGTTTACAGACAGTAGTGGCCATGCCATTGCCGTCACGGGTTACGGAAACGCACAAATTAGTACCGCTCAAAGCAGGTTTGGTGGCTCATCTGCTTACTTTGATGGCAGCGGTGACTACCTGTCAACTGCCAGCTCGTTAGCACCTTTTCAAATGGGCACTGGCGACTTTACGGTGGAGGCGTTTATTCGTCCCACTGGGTCAGCAGCAAGCTCTGGTTATAAAGGTTTGATCGGGCTTGAAGAGTTCGATGCTGACACGCTCTACATGTTAAATAGCACGGTAGTATGGTATAACTCAGGGACAGCAGCGGGCGCAATCGCTGTTGATACTTGGTATCACGTCGCCGCAAGTCGTCAGGGTACGACCCTCCGAGTTTTCTTAGATGGCGTTCTGGTTAATACATCTACAAACAGCAATAACATGACTTTTGGGCGATTGCGGGTCGGAAGCAACGGACCTAGCACAGGCGAGTTCTTCCAAGGGTGGATAGACGAGCTGCGCATCACCAAGGGCGGCGCCCGCTACACCGCTAACTTCACGCCTCCCACCGCTCCTTTCCCGAATCCACTTCCGTCTGTTCCGCCTACCCCGTCAAATCCAATCCCCGCGCTTTCCCCCGTTCTCTGGTACGACTTTGCCGATGAATCGACTGTTACCACATCGGGAACTGCGATCACTTCGGTTACAGACAAGGGAAGCAGAGGGTGGGCCCTGTCGGTTGGCGGCACAAGCCCACAATACGTGACTGGCATCAATGGACTGAAGTGCCTGGACTGGGGCACAAGTCCAGCTCATGCCAACTTCATGTACCACGCTAACAACGATGGTACTCCAATAACAATCGGGGAAGTGTATGTAGTTGTTGATGCTGCTTTTGGCGGCACCGCAAGTAACTATGCCGGTCTTCTTACCGCACACAGTGGTAATTGGTACGTGCTGGCAGTCGCCTCATCGTTGACGCAAGATGGGACTGGTTTTGACCAACTTTTCATCAATGGTGGCACTAGCAACAAGTTTTCAGGGGGCTTGTTTGGTTCGCCCTCTATTGACGATCCTGCCATTATGCAAATCAACAGCTCCTCCGGTAACACAATCGTCTCAAGTTCTGGTATTCAAATAGGTAATGATCGCGGCTTCTCCAGTCTCACCCGTGGCTGGTCCGGCTTGATTGGCGAGTACGTCATCTTCCCCTCCGTTCTAAGCCCCACTGACCGCAACGCAGTACAGGCATGGCTTGCTGCAAAATGGGGTATCACTCTTTCTTGAAGTACTGCATCGCCGCAGCATGGCAGTAATCTGATTCAGTGATGTTTAGCAACTATGTCAAATTTGGCTACTGGAATGGAATACTAGTACAGCCCCTGGATAATTGCGATGATCGGAACCCTTGGCCAGATCGTTAAGGAGATCCGGGACAAGCTGGCCGGAACGGGTGGGCCCATCCCAGTTGGGGTGCCGTCGAGGACTCCGGTAACGGTGCGTGTGCCAAGTTCCAACACTTCGGTGACGATACTGGCTAGTAATACTAACAGGAAGGGATTTTCTGTTAGTAATATCAGTACCTCGAATCTTTACCTAAGTTTCACGAGCCCTGCCGCCACCGCTAACTCGTTCATCGAGGTACCACCCGGTGCATTTATCTTGCTTGATCAGCAACTGATGGTTACGGGTGCGATATATGGCATTTGGTCTCAAGTTAACGGTGCCGCCCAAGTAACGGAGTACGTCTGATGGCTATATTCATTGGGTCTTCAAAAACTGGGGCAACCGGTCCTCGCGGAGCTACTGGTGTCCAAGGGGCCACCGGCGTCCGTGGTTCTACTGGCGTTCAGGGAACGACCGGCATTCAGGGCGCAACTGGCGTTCGCGGTGCAACTGGCATCCAGGGCGCAGTAGGTGCAACGGGCATCCAGGGTGCAACGGGTATCCAGGGTGCAACAGGTGTCCGTGGCTCTACTGGTGTTCAAGGCGTAGTGGGCGCAACAGGCACCCAGGGCGCAACTGGTGTACGTGGAGCAACTGGCGTTCAAGGTACTATCGGCGTTCAGGGCGCAACTGGCGTTCAAGGTGCAACTGGTATCCAGGGTGCGACCGGCCCCATTGGAGCGACTGGCGCTCAGGGTACGACCGGCATTCAGGGCGCAACTGGCGTTGTCGGAGCAACGGGTTCACGCGGCTTCTCTTCCAGTATTTTCAAGTACAAATCGACAACCTCAGTAACCTCTGGTAATCCTGGTGGCGGCAACCTGGCATGGAATAATGTTAATCAAATTTCGGCAACTAATTTACTTGTCAGCTATTTAACTGATGATGTACTTGATATTGAAATCTTTTTAGCTTACATCGAAAACACGGAGCAGGTAACCGTTCAGGACCAGTCAGATAGCGCAAACTATCAGGTATGGGAGATTAGCGGCACGCCTGTTCATGTAGACGGTGGCACCGCTAACGCATACTGGTCTTATCCGGTAACGCTTGTCAGCTCTGGCGGCACTGGAACCACAGGTTTCGCCAATAATCATCCGGTTTTCATTGCTGTAGTAAACGGAATTACTGGTGAAACCGGGCCGCAGGGTGTAACTGGCGCGACGGGTATTCAAGGCGACACTGGTGCTACCGGCATTCAGGGCGCAGTAGGTGCGACAGGTGCCGATGGTGTAACTGGTGTTACTGGCATCCAAGGTGACACTGGTGCTACCGGCCCAGAAGGAGAGATAGGCGCAACGGGTGCCGTAGGTGAAACTGGCCCGACTGGCCTCCAGGGAGAGATTGGTGTTACCGGCGCAGAAGGACCGACCGGCGCAACCGGTGCCACTGGCCCCCAGGGCGACAACGGAGCGACTGGCGCAGAAGGCCCGAGCGGTGCAACTGGCGCCACTGGCCCTCAGGGTAACGACGGAGCAACTGGTCCCGAAGGCCCGATTGGCGCTACTGGCGCTCAGGCCGCAATGGCATCAATTGACGAAATAGGAGATGTCGATACGTCCGAGGTTCCTCCAACTACTGGTCAAGCCTTAGTTTGGGATGGCACAGACGAGAAATGGAAACCTGGAGACGTCCAATCGAGTGGCGTGGCCGAGGGTGCTACGGGTGCCACTGGCGCGATGGGGCCTGCTGGTGCTACGGGTGCCACTGGCGCGATGGGGCCTGCTGGTGCCACGGG
>Ga0129333_10000790_pt1 | contig 27608 bp, 18 predicted proteins | sample CPB6_08_DNA_FD_94474 | JGI IMG/M metagenome (GOLD analysis project Ga0129333, IMG submission 94474) | Freshwater to marine salinity gradient microbial communities from Chesapeake Bay, USA - CPBay_Sum_0.6_0.8_DNA | ecosystem: Environmental > Aquatic > Marine > Coastal | place: USA: Chesapeake... | reverse complement strand
TTAGCTCTTTGAGTAATATTATTAGGAGTTACTGCAACGTTAAGCGATGAAGAATTATTAAAATTAATATTCGCTTTGGTGATAACGATCGTATCATTTGCATAAACTGCAACAGTATTCGCTGCAGCATTCGCACTAGCGTAGGCTGCGTTTGCTTGTGCATAAACAGCATTAACCTTATCGTAAACTTCTGGACCGATGTCTACGATATCGTTGGCAGAGATTGTGCCAACACGAGTAATTTTACCAAATGTGACCTTGCCGATCTGATTATTATTCGTAACCGTTATCTTCATTATCTGGAGACCTGTGGCGTTACGGTTAGGACACCCTCAACCACACGTGTTACAACGTTGGCTGTATCTACCATTTTAACGTCATACAGGTAACGTCCAGCTCTAATATTCGTTGTTGTTGAAGAATTCATCGACAACATGATGTTTCCGCCAGCGACATTTACTGTGCTGATGGATAGATTCGCAGTTACGTTGGAAGAATAGTAGGATTTACGAATTTGACCGAGAAAAGTGTAGCCAGCGATATTGATAGCGGCTCCATCATCTCCCACGAGGTCTATAGTAGTCTCAAAGGTTGTTCCCTGATCGACTGTAAGTTCTGCATATGGAGTCGGCATTCTGCGCCTCTTATTAATAACTTATTTATTACCCAATTCCATTACAATACTAAACTATCTCTGCGATATCGAGTGGCGAGCTCGTCACCAACAAAATTTAGCGAAGTTTCAAGGTGTCTATTATGTTATTTATAACTTCGTCTGATTAGGGTATTTCCCAATCATTTTCAATGGAAGGTTGAACAGTTCTAGTTATGGCGCGATTCTCTAGTTTTCTATTTATATAATCAACCCCAGAGTATTGTCTATACTCCTCTAAGACTTTGTCATCTAAATTCCGAATAAATCTTTTGAATTCTGCATTTGATCGACTCTTTCTCGCGTTAATTATATCATTCGAGACAATTTGTTCATATGTTTGTTTGCTCGTGTGATTCTCAGCAAACCTATAATGATATGATGGAATCTGCTTTCCATGAAAAATTCTATATCCTGCAGCGAAAGAAGACATTGTTAGAACCTGCTCCTCTCCGTGAAAAAACATATAAGGGTTGATTCCAACATTACTCACCCAGTCTGCATGAGTAAACATATTTCCCGCAAAAATATGAATTGATGGAGTTACAACAGGAGTCGGATCAACCCAATCTCCATGAGCTGATAAAAAAAGATTCTCGTCAAATTGAAAATACTTGACAGAGGTCGCATAATGCCTGTCCTCGTCCAGCATGATCTTACCTTCTACAAGTCTATAATTCTTACAATTTGATGAGATTATAACTTTATTCGATCCTTGTAAATTGACAGCTTCCTTATAATCATTAATCAGCTGTCGATCCCAACAATCATCAAAGACTATATGAGAATCGATTTGATAATAGAAGTCTTCATCATCCATCTGCAGACTATTAATATGCCTAGCCCAACCCACACCCTCAGAATATTGTGGATCAATTCTTTTATATCGCACATTCGGAAGAGCGCATATATCAGGATACAATGTTATGAGACTATTTTCAAGTTCATTTTGCTCGAAAACTCCACAGATAACGTCTGTCATCTGACTTTTTCGATCAAATAGACTCGCGATGGTATATGGTAAAAGAGGATCTCGGTATGATGCGATGCTTACAAAAATCTTCATTTTGAAGTTTCTTCAAGGTTGAACGTCTTTTTCCTTGAATGATTTTTCCTGTAGTATTGATTTCTATGGAACACAGGATCATAATTTATCAGACTTTCTTGCTCAATGGTTGGTGGTCCATATCCACAAGAAATATTTTTATTATAAATTGGAATGATGTGTAGAAGAGGCTCTCCAGACTTGATTGTATATTCCATCTTTCTTCTTGGTGCTAGAATAACATTACATACATTGAATGTGCTATAATCTACTATTCCTGGATAAACATAAAAATTTTCTAGAAATTCTACTGAACTGTGATACCATGCTGGCAAAAGAAGTGCAGAGATATCTTTATCATAACTAAAAATCTTCCAGGGAGATCCAAGATTATATGGAGATAATGGAATTCCATCTTGAAGATCGAATAATCCAGTGACTAGTTCTGGATTCATTCTCACTGGTTGAATAAAATTTGTTTTTTTCTTTCCTCCACCAGAAAATGCAACTACACCTGCTTTATTTGCTTTAAAATGAATATCTGTCCAAGCAGGCATAATATAACCCAACTTAGAATAATCAAACATTCCAGGACAAATTGGAAATGTGAATTTTCCACCAGATTCTTCAATTTTTTTTCTGCAATTAACATCTATGTCTTTAGCAAGTGAAATTGGTAAAGACGAAAAAACTAATTTAGAAGAATCTACAAATTCAATTTGATTTCTTTTTATACCTTCGATAACTGAAGAATTTGATGCATCATTGATTTCTTTCTCAAGATCAAATGATTCTGACTCTTTCTGGAAACTATTTTCTCGTTTAAAAAATTTAAATAAGTTCATTTTTTAACTCTCAATTCATGAGTATAAACATGAGAACGACTTCTTTGTTGTTTTGCAATCACTTCTATTTTAGTAAACTCTTCTTTCGTCATCTTTTTAATTTTGGGTTTTTTATTAAAAGAATTTCGTTTAATTGGAATGGCTGTGACCAATGGTGTTCCTGACACAAGCACACCCTCAAAGCCAGGTCTATTCCAAATCGCTGGGAAATTTACTTCTTTTGGGTATCGATCTGTATCTACTAACCCACCCAAACATGTAAATGGAGCATCAAAATGATTAATTGGTGGAATGAATAGAGTTGACCAACCTGGAGCAGTTTTAATTACCCAGTGATTTATAAATTTAACAGGATTCATTGGAAATCCTGGTGCAGTTTTTCCACCAACTTGAGAAACATCATGAAATTCTGCAAGTTTCATTCCAGGTGGATTGTGAACTTTAATTTGAGTCATATCATCATCGACTGTGACTTGCAAATCCCCACAAAGAGGAATCACAAATCCAAGAGACATCGCGTCTATTAGTGGAAAACATTTTTTTGCAGTCATCTGTGGAATATTCCACAAATCATCTTTTCTTTCTTTATTTTCTGGTGGTAATATTCTGAACCACTCTGGAAGATATTTAATTGCAGGCTTTGGTTCTGGTATCACATCCTGATAATTTGGATGGCAATAGAACTCGATGACGTCATTCCCAAAAATTTTAAAAAGATTTTTTAACATGGTCTTTTTCCCATAATCCAAGCAACAAGAGATTTACGAACTCCAGATTTTACAGGAGCAACTCTATGCGGCATCCAAGAAGCGAAAAAGATGACAGATCCTTTTGTTGGTTTAAATGATACTGGATCTTCAATATTACCATTGGGCACAATTTCAAATTCACCACCATCATACTTTTCAGGATCAGTTAATAACACTGTTGCACTAATTTTTCTTTCCCATGTTGCATAATTTAAATCCAAATCATAATGCCAATTATAATGCTGTTTATTTTTGTATTTTGTATACTGAAAATTGTCAAATCCATCAATGTCTAACATAAAATGATCATAGTTCACTTTTCCAACCAAAGAATTAAATTTATTGAAGACCCAACCAGAATCATTTGATGGAAAGAGCCAAGAGATCTCACTGTCTCTTGCTCTTTTATCTAACTTTGCTTGACCAGACCCCACCTTTCCTTCACTGAATTGTTGTAATTCTTCTAAATCTATAATTTTATCAACTTCCTCATCGCTGAAATATCTTTCAACAACACAATATTGACTCAATTGACGATTATATTTGGGAAAACTTGGCATAATATAACTCCATTTTTACATAGTATAACATGTAAATTTAAAAAAATCAAACTTATTCAATTTTTATAACGATTTGACCGCCTGATGGAACAGTGACAGGATAGTTTGCATTATCAGGATAATCCCAATAATTCGTTACAGTTTCTGGGACATATGGTGCTGGAGATCCAGCAGCACCTCCTGGGAAATAAACACCAAGAACGTTTGTTGGTGCGCCAGGATTTCCACCACTAACATTGTACCCATAACTTGTTGGGTTTGTTGTTCCTGGAGTTACATTGTACCCATAACTTGTTGGGTTTGTTGTTCCTGGAGTTACATTGTACCCATAATTCGCTGGATTTGTGTTTCCTGGAGTAACATTGTAACCATATGCTGTTGGATTTGTGTTTCCTGGAGTAACATTGTATCCATATGTTGCTGGATTTCCAGTTCCTGGAGTCACATTATATCCATATGCAGTAGGATTTGTGTTTCCTGGAGTTACATTGTATCCATATGCAGTAGGATTTGTGTTTCCTGGAGTTACGTTGTAGCCATAGTTCGCTGGATTTGTGTTTCCGCCGCTGGCATTGTATCCATAGTTCGCTGGATTTGTGTTTCCGCCGCTGGCATTGTATCCATAATTTGGTGGGTTTGTATTTCCGCCGCTGGCATTGTATCCATAATTTGGTGGGTTTGTATTTCCACCACTAGTATTATATCCATAATTCGCTGGATTTGTGTTTCCGCCGCTGGTATTATATCCGTAATTCGCTGGATTTGTGTTTCCTGGAGTTACATTGTACCCATAATTCGCTGGATTTGAGTTACCTGGAGTTGTATTGTACCCATAACTATCTGGATTTAATGTTGCTCCGCCTGGTGAACAAGAATAGTTCACCCCGATTAATCCATAAAAACTAAATTCATAAACATATCCGAAGTAATATTCTGGACCTGGTGGGCAGTTTGGAGAAAATCCAGATCCTGGAACATTAGCATTCAAGTTGGTATATCCATCTTGAAAGTATAGATTTCCATCACTATAAACAACAGCGAATCCACCCTCATCAAATCCTCTGTTGAAATCTTGTCCATTATTTGCGTTATATGATCCTGCCGTGTAGTTATATCCATAACTAGTTGGATTTGTGTTTCCTGGAGTTACATTGTACCCATAATTCGCTGGATTTGAGTTACCTGGAGTAACATTATATCCATATGCCGTAGGATTCACATTGCCTGGAGTAACATTATATCCATATGCTGTTGGGTTTACATTCCCTGGAGTGACATTGTATCCATATGCTGTTGGGTTTACATTCCCTGGAGTTACATTATATCCATATGCTGTTGGGTTTACATTCCCTGGAGTGACATTGTATCCATATGCAGTAGGATTCACATTGCCTGGAGTTACGTTGTAGCCATAGTTCACTGGGTTTGTATTTCCACCACTGGCATTGTATCCATAATTTGGTGGGTTTGTATTTCCACCACTAGTATTGTAACCATAATTTGGTGGATTACCAGTCCCTGGAGTTACGTTGTACCCATAATTCGCTGGATTTGTGTTTCCGCCGCTGGTATTATAACCATATGTTGGTGGATTTCCAGTTCCTGGAGTCACATTATATCCATATGCCGTCGGGTTTACATTCCCTGGAGTTACATTATATCCATATGTTGCTGGATTGCTAGTTCCTGGTGTTACGTTGTAACCATAATTTGCTGGATTTCCTGGTCCAGCTTGTCCCGAGACTGTGGTTTTATTTCTTCCGTAGGCAATATTAATATTACCAGAAGCATTGAATGTGGTTGTTCCTCTGGAACCACCAGGAATCCATGTTTTATTTAAACTAAAACTGCGTGGCATAAATTAGCTCGCATTCTTGACGCTGAGAGTTCCAATATATGTTGTTCCACCATCATATGTTGTGAACGTCCAAATATCTTTGGCGCTTGCAGTTGTTGTTGCTGGAGGAACTTGTCCACCAGCCCAATAAATCGTGTTCGCCCAAGTAGGCGTTTTGCCTCCAGATCCATCTTGAATGATGATCATATTATGACTGAATACATTTGCAGCAGGTGCATTCGTAAATGTAAATTGACGATTGCCAGATGATCCAGTAAGTGTCATCGCAAACCAGTTTGCATTTGCTAAATCAACTGTATTTGCTGAATCAACATTTGTATTTGTGTGCAAAAATTCATTGACAGATTTCAATGTCAATCCTGAACCGCTAACAGTAAAGGATATATTTGCATTTCCAGCTGTTGAGCTGGCACCTGTTGATACGATTACAGTTGAGGTGTTGACAAAGTTTAGACCGTTTGCATTTACGCTTCCAGCACCATTTGCAAGAACAGCAACATTTGAAATTCCGCCACTACCAACAAAAGATATATTTGCATTTCCATTACCAGAATCACTGACTGTGATTGTGATTGTTGAAGTGTTTACAAAGTTGAGTTGATTTGCAGAAAGTATTGATCCATTGTTTTGAGAAACACGAACCGTATTTGCTGCCGCATTGGCTTTTGCATAAACTGTAAGTATGAGAGATTCTAGGTTTTCTCCAGAGCCTCTTCCAATAAATGTATTTGCATTAACTGTAACGACATTTAAAACATTCCCGATAATGACATTACCATTTCCACTATTGCCAACTGTGAGAAGTGGATTTACATTGCTTACGTTTGCAAGTATTGTAAATGTTCCATTATCCTTTACATAATGAGCGTTTCTAAGAATATTACGATCTTCGATCAGATCGTTTGTAGTTGCTCTCCACTCATTAAAGGTGCTCACTAATTGAACATATGAAATATTTGAATTTGCCATTATTCGCCTCGATTACTGAGCATTTCTAGTATTTTCGAAATGTCGCTTTTTATGGAGGAAACCTCATCTTTTAGATTATTTATAGAAGCCTCCATATGCTTTTCTTTTTTGAGTTGTTCTTGATACATCTGATCTTTTAATAAGACATTCTTATTCACGTTCAATATTGCTCGTGAATTTACATCTCTCATCAATCCTTCTGCATCTTTAACTTTCACTAACATAATAATTATCCTGCAGGTGTCGCGATTGCTCTATAGTTTTTAACATATGGAACAATTGATGCGTTCTTAGATGTCATTACAATCTTAACAGCATAATATTTAAACTTTCCACCTAGTGGATAAGTAACACCATTCTCGACATATGAAATTCGATTCACGTCAAGACTTGGTCTAAATTCAAGTTCAATGATCTGATTTGAATCCTTTGAGAAATTATCATTTACTTTATACATTAGTTGCCATTTCTTATTCTCAAAGACGTCAGAATCTTCTCCTGATTTGACTTTGTAGTATGCAACAATATCTGTTCCAATTGGACGATTGCAGTCCATAAACAATCGAATATCACCAGCATCAAATCCATCAGCAAGAGTGATAACTTTCGTTACATACTTGGCTCTGCAATTACCACCAGAAGTACCATTTTCGCCAGAGATAGTTGCTGTCGCATTATCACTGCTTCCTGGTTCTGATATTGTAATTGTTGGAGCATTATAATAGCCAGAACCTGGATTGGTTATCAAGATCATGGAAACGTTTCCAGTATAACCTGTAAACGTATTTGCGATATTTGATGTTGCATTTACAAGAGCAATAATATTCGCAGTTGCTGTCTCACCATCAGCTCTATCTGGAGCCGAGAATGTAACTGTAATATTTGAAACATTTTGATGTCGACCCAAATTAGTAAATGTAATATCAGAGGCAGAAATACCAGCATCATTAATCATGTATTCAGTTGCAACTGCGCCAAGTCTTTCAATATCAAGAGCTGGTGCAATATTTTCATCAGATGTTGAGAGTTCAGCCTGAACAACAAAAGATTCATTGTTTCCTGCAACAACTCTTCTTCGGCGCGCATCAGCAGAAGTTTTAATGTCAGTTGCTAAATCGCCACTGAAGTTATAAAACTTTCCTGGAGTTATGCTGCGCCAATCAGCATCATAGTTATCATCAATTGTTGTTGATTTAAATGAATAATTGATTGATGTTGGTTTAAATTTGAAATCAGTTGAGTGAATCAAAATTGAATCAACGTTGATATTCGATAATAGATTTTCTGGAACGAATGTGATTGTATTAGATGTCGAAGTTGCCCAGTTTGCATATCTGACTCTAAACATCAAATCCTCATTTGGAATTGGTGACCAATTTGAAGCATTTTGTGCTTTATAGAAATCGCCAATATAAGGCTGTTCAGAGACTCTTCTTGGAGGAGTTGTACCAAGAATTTCACCACCAATTTCGGCAGTGAAGAGTGCATAATCTGGAGAAGATGTCGTCACTGTAATTGCATACTCTTTTGATGGAGATACGATTACAGCTGGCGAGAATCTAAATGTTGTTACAGCTGTTGCTGATGCAGGATCTGGAATTGTTGATATATTAATGTCTTTTGCATCAACGATGCTTTGACCAATAATTTTTGGTGTTGGTAGATCATTTTCAACTTCGTTGATTGTGACTTTAACTGGAAGTTGCAAATCTCCACTTGTTGGTTTTTCTGCGAAGTATAGATCAATACCAGCAATTTGTAATACGTTTAAATCACTAGAAATGCCACTCGAGTGCGTATTTGGTGTTGCTGGAGTAAAGAATGTTTGTGATAGCGGGAAAAACTTTTTATTATTCTTTGCAATATCTTGATTATTGATTGCCACTTCTTTAGATGGAGCAACAGTATCATATGCAATTCGAGCATAATCAGCTGTTGAGCCTTGATTTCCAACAACAGAATAATAATTAAATGCTCTCATGATATAATCATCAGAGGAACTTGTTGCAGCATCTGTGATTGTTAAGAGGCGACGACCAGCTGGGAAATATGCATTTCCTGCTTCTGGAATATGAAACAATGCAGTTAGAACACCATAATCGTCAACTTGATGATTTCCATATGAGTATCTTGAGTTTGACGAAACGCTAATATTTGAACTTAATGTCAATACAAATCCATTTGCAGAAACAGCATTAATTGTTGTTTCAGAACCAAGTCCAACACCAGCAGTGATTCTAAATGTATTCGCAGCTGTGCCAGAAAGATTACCAGAAACATAAACAGTGTTTGTGCTATTGCTATTTGCAGCATAAGAAATAATACCAGAGTAATGATCATATGCACTTACTGTTGCAGTTTTAGTTACATCTCGTTTACTATAAATTGTTGATCCGACAGGAAAATTGTTGTAAGGAGTTTGAGTTGCACCAACATTAAGTCTTAACGAATTATTATCTCTTAAGAACAATAATGAATTTGCTGAGAATTTTCTAAGTGATCCGTCGATTGGCTTTAGAACAAGATATGCATGTGTTGTACTTGTTCTTTCATATCTTTCAACACTACCCGCAAATGTTATTGTTCCAGACATTGTGTTGCCTGCAGTTTGATATACAACATCATCTTCATATAATGTATTTGTGGCAAGAGTATTTGCAGCATATGGAGCAATGTTCAAACTAATAAAGTTTTCATTTAGATATACAAAGTTATTTGATGTTGTAATTACTCGAGCAAATGCATTCGTATTTGAGTTAATAATTTCTTCATCTTGAAAGAATGGTGTTGCCATGCTGGTGACAGTAAGTCTATTTGGCTTTTGTGTGAAAGCCTTGACATCTGTTTTATCGAAGAATATATTTGCATTTAAATCAGGACACAAGCCTTTTGAAATAACGGTGATTTCCTGATTTCGCATAAATCGAGTATATTGAATTTTTCTTGCATCATCTTCTTTACTTGAAGAATTAATATCTTCGTCAAGAAATTTGAGCTGTAGATCAGCAGTGGAAATTGTCCCACCCTCAAATTGAACAATTTGAGAAGGTTCATAAATGTATCTGGAAGGTAAAGACATGTAAAATTTCCTCGTTATTAATTTAGCATCATCCGATCGCCGAATTCAAAATCTCTCATTCCTCCACCGCCACCGACGCCTTCACTAAATCCTTGTTTTAATTCCTGACCATACCATGTGTCAATGACAGAAACGATTGGCGCAACACCAGTTATATCTGGAGGAATAATTTCCAATGGTGGAGGAACAATTTCTGGAATTGTAATCTCTCCATATCCAGGAATAAAGATTGGTGCTGGAACTGGAACAACTGGTGGAGCTGGAGGTTGTGGCAATACTAAAAGTTGTCCAATAAGATCTGGATCTGGGAATGGGCGAACCTCAGGTATTACTTGTGGATATGGTGGTGGTGCCGCAACAGGAGGCGGAGGTGCAATGTATGGTGGTGGTGCTGGCGGATCAAACACTACTGGTGCAGGTGGTGCAGGTGGTGGAATAATCGGCGGCATCACTGGGCTCACAACAGGTGCATACACATCTGGTGGCGTTGGTTCTGGTAATATTGGAGTTGGTAGCACACAAATTGGAACAGGTGGTGGCACGTACTGTGGTGGTGGTTCTGGTGGGAGGATCTTAATCTCAGGTGAATTCAACACAGGTGGAATCACAACTGAGAAGTAATGATCTGTTGATGGGAAGAGATTTACATCTCCCTCAAACTTACCAGAAAGCACTGATGGAATCACAGCGACATTTTTAGTTGCAGCTGTTTGATTATTAATAATCTTTTCACCAGGTGGAATTGTCCAAACGCACTTTTTAGGCATATTTGAATAATCTGGAGCAGTAAATGATCGATCACTTGGAACAAGATTAAAGTTTGTTGTTTTAGTGTATGGTCTTAATTTGCCTTCATCGACAGAGCAAACAAAATCTCTACTCTTTGTATCAGCAACATCGAATCCAGTGAAGTTGTCGACAACCATACCATACTTTTCTTTTTCTGTTGCATTATCTTCATAAAGAATTGCTGAATCTTTAGCCTTCTTCTCAGCCATGCTTAATGCAGAATAATACTCAACATTCTTAATGCGTTGTTCAAGTTTTCCGATATCACGCATTGTATATCGTTTATGATCCAATGCTTTTGCTGCAACGTACTTATGTGATGCAGTATAAGCAGGAATATCAATTGTGAATAATGTCATCGCATCTGATTGATCAGATGGATATTTTGGATTCTTATTTGGAATACCATTAATAACTTTCAATTCTTTTGAAGAAGTAAGAACGATCTTATCTCTTCTTGGTATATAATATTGATATGACAATTCCATTGGCTCATAAGGCAATGGAATTTTTGCACCAAAGTAAGTATTTGCTGTTGTACCAGCAGTTCTTGTTGGTCTGAAGTCAATAGAGTCTCTGAGAGAATATTGCATTCCATCAGTAGATTTAAACACAGGAATTTCTCCATCTGTGTACTGTGCTGTTGGGTATGAATCAACGTTAAAGTATCCAGTTGTCGTACTATGTTGATATGCTTCAAATAGAACAACCGTTTGACCACGTGGAGCATTTCTTCCAGGTTTCAATACGATCTTAGAGTGATCATAATACTCTGAAGTTTGTCCAGAGTCAAGATAGAAACTTTGTGTAATATCAATTGCATTTGTGCTTGTGACAGCAACGCTTGCATTTCCAGAATCGTAAACTCGAATAAGTTTGTACACATCAGGAATAAACAACGAGGTATTTCCACCAGGCGTTTTATTGATCACGCTTGGATCAGTAAACCACACGCGACCGTTTGCAACTGCAGTATCGATATACACACTAGTGCATCCAGTTACTGATGATCCTTGTCCATAAGCAGCAGTTGATGTAAGCGTTGTATTTGATGTGTTACCAATTCGTGTTTTTGTTCTTAGATTGCTATCTTCTGAATTATCCATCTTAACGCGAACGTAAAGATCGCCATTAAATGTTCCATTCAATCCAGAATAAACTGTGAGTGATGTTGCAGACAATCGAGCAACATTTGCTGGAGTAATAATATCACCAACACTTACACCAGTTGCAGTACCAACTGAACGAACAACAAGAATAATATTTTGACTGATAACTGCTGATGATAGATTCTGAGAGTTTGTTCCATAATCTAACGTTTCATTTCCAGATAACGTAATTGATGCTGTATAGTTACCACCAGAAAGAGCGAAAGCCTGATTTTGTATGAACTTATTTGTTACATAATCAGCATCGTCGATCGATCCATCATCAACCTGCGGATCAGGTAATGAGAATACGAGTGTTTTTCTATTTGAATCGTATAGTATTGTTCCACCGATTGTATCTTTACTATTGTTGGACACATTCATTGAAACATTAAATGCTGCTTTATTCGAAACAACTTCAACCAATGAATCGATATCTTTAGAACTATAAACTAATGCAACAGTATTTGTCGACAATATTGTAGAAGTAAGATTTCTATCTAAAAATGCTGTTCTAGTTGGACCATCGTATCGAACAATTGTTCGAACATCTCCAGCTGCAGCATTACTTGCACCACCGCTAATAACTCTAACTGAAACGTTTGTATATGCTTCACTTAAATTTGAATATGCAACTGGAAACACAACAGTATTAATATTTGTTGAGCTGTTAGCAACAGTTACTGTATTTGAATTTAGAAGAATATCACTCAAATAAACAATATATTCTGATCCAGAGTTGCGAGTAATGTGCTTTAACTTCGCAGATCCCATGTAAGTTGTATTGTAACCAACGCTTCCTGTTGTATTAATGTTTGATTTTGGAACGCAGTGCAATTCAAGCGTTGGAACACTTAGAGTGTTTGCAAATCCATTTGCTGAGCCAACAACTGAGTTTGCATAAAGATAGTTGCCGTATTCTAAAGACAAATCAAAATTATTTGCTGTTTGTTTTGTTCTAGCCTTTTCAATGTTTATCTTTTGCGGACCGATTGCATCGTATTCAAATCCTTTGACATATGCCTTTCCTGGCTCAATGATTGCATGGAAGTAATCATCATTAACAGTATTTGCAGCAAAAGAGATTTTAAATGGGCTTACTGTGTAATCGCCAGATTCATCGTATGTTCTACGAGCAAGTGTTTTTTCAAGTTCAGAATAAATTGGATACTTGACTTGTTTTGTAATGACGCCATTTTCAATACGAAGAAGTTCAAAGAACTTTGTATCGTCAACAGATGATAGTGTTCTTTTTGCCAAATTTAGGCGAACTTGGTATCTGTGTGCACCAGGTGCTTGATAATTAAATGATCCCTGAGCTGGATCTAACAAATTGGCATCTGCGCTTTCATCAACTGTTTCTTCTTCAATCTCGAGACCAATTTTAGCATTGGCTGTATTTGAGTATGGATCAAGTACGATTGATTGCTCTTCAACTTGAATGAAGTATCCATCAACATAGAACACTCCAGGTTGAATTGTTGCAACAGAGCCAGTAGAGATCGCATTAGAAGCAAGTGTCTTTGCTTCGCTTGTTCCTGATAGAGTTGAGATTACTTCGTTGTTTGCAAATCTTGTTCCTCTCAAATACTTTAACATGAGAGTTGGATAAGTTTGAGTTTCGTCAGTCGCAATTACTCTTGCTCTAACCTTCGAAGTACCAGCAACGTTTTTGATTACGCCATTTGCATAATCATCTAGGTCAACGTCAACACCGTTATATGCTGTTTGTAATTTTACAGAAGGAACATTTAGATCATAAGTTATGTGACCGCCATAAACTGGTGATCCATTTTTAAAGATGTGATCGCCAAATTGTTTAATTTGATTTTGAATGATACTCTGAATTTGAGTAAGTTCACGAGCCTGAACAGCATAACCAGGACGGAACAAAATGCGCATATAGTTTTGTTCTTTAGCGCCATTTTCTGCCTCAAAATCGTCATAAAACGGTTCTACATTGTAATCTATTGCCATGGGTTATGTTCCTAAAATCTAAGTACAATCTTAACTTGTTGATGTTCTGTTGGATCTCGCGTTATATAAGCACTATTCTGTACATACAACAAATCACCGCTATACAAGTCAACCAAAGAATTTTCATACGAGGTTACTTGAGCAGTGGCTGCTGAATTTGCACCAGTAATCGAAAAGGTATTGTCAACGTTGATATTTGATAAATTCAACACGTTATTGATATAAAGTACATTATTACCACTATCATAATGTTCAATTACTGCAGTCAAATTAGCACTCGCCAAAGAAGCACCAGAATAGATTTGTTCTCTATTCTGAAAGACGCCGCTAGTGGCAGATACGAAATATTTAGTTGTGGTTCTATAAACACTATCTGTTGCAACTGAACCAGATGACAATAGAGGATTTTGCATTAATGCAACTTGTCTAAATCGGTTCTGCCCACCAGAAACAGCTGGTATAGTCTCATCTTCCGTTCCTTCAATTGTGGAACTTATCATTAGAGTAGATGCACCAAGTTCGCTGGCAACATCTGATCCGTGTCCACCTGGAGGACCAATTATCGCAACAACGTTGGCGTTTGCAGTTCCTGGGATCTTGTTCGGATCTACGATAGAAACTACTGCTCTCGTATAGTTATTACCACCAGAAATAATCGTAAACCCAGTAATATTTGCGCCGTTAGCAGCGGTAGAGTATGCGTTTGCTCTAATGTTCGCGTCGGTTCCATTTCCAGAAATCGTTATAATATCTAAGAAGTTATTATTCGTGTTCGCATTAAATCCAGCACCAGTATTAGCAATCTTAAGAATGTCGATTCGACCGTTTTGAGCGCTATTAGTTACGATATCTTCCTCTGCAATCGGCATATAATCCGTAGTAAAAAACTTTTGTTTTAGACCTGAGGGAATGGTATACATGTATTTCCATTTATAACCATCTGAGGTCTCAATAAACGCATTTTCAGGGAGTTGCCCACCAATATCGATCTCTGGCATAATCGTGGATGATGCATTCGAATTGTTGAACAAGCATTTAAAGACTTGATCTTTAGTTGTTCGAACATAGAACTTATTATCATATGCGATATTGGCTGTGTTAGCTCTTGCAAATATATTTGCATCCTGTGTGTATTCGAAATAAGTAGTTCCGTTCGCCCAATCGACTCGTGGAATAACTTTGCAAAGATCAGATGCAGTCACTCTCTTCATTGCAATCATATCATTCCAGATACCATAAAATGTATTGGATGTGTCGACTGGAGTTGCAATAGCGTCGTTTCCAGCCAATGCATAATCAGCTGTATTAGACCATTCTTGTGGTCGACCAATCGTCATATAGAGTTTGTGTAAACCCGAAGCAATCGCATATTCAAATGTGTTTGCATTAAAAATTCCGAAGTTTCGAGTAAATAATGACGCCATCTTAATTCCTCATGAAGTCCTTATAATCTTATACTCAACACTACTAAAGTCTGGAATAACCTGATAAACAAGAGCTGGAACAGTAGCCTTTCCGTAGTTCATCGGATTAGATGTATCGATCGTAAGGTTTGTTGTATTCGTAATACCAGTGTTACTATTTAGAGTGATTGAGTTACCAGATATACTGCTTATAGTCTTGGTGAGCACTGTTCCATCAACATTAATTCTAATCTTGTCGGATGTTGATATGAATGTTGATATTGAATTGGTGTTGCCAGCAATCACTATGACAGAGCTGCCATTAGTAATTTTAGCCTTTCCTTCTCCAACGAAAACACAAGAACTCTCAATATTTAGTGAGTTATTATTAGCGATTGAGGTGATCGTTTTGACGAATGATCTGTATGTATTTGCAGAATTGATAACAATTAAATCACCAACGTTTGCCAACGTATCAAAATTCTCAGAAGCGCCAGTCACATTATTGGACTCAGATCCAACAGAACAATTACCAATCAATGTATTGGTTGCGATGATCATTGTGTGGACGTTTAAATTAGCAACTCCAGAAGGCGTCAAAATTCTTGGCAAGGTTGCGGTATAATTTTCTGGGATGACATGAGTTGGTAATAATTTCGTTCCAGCTGGGTGTGCAACATCCAGAATAGTTTTCGCATAATGATCATAACTTTCTTCTGACACAAGTTCATATGAGAAGTTGTGATATCTCTCACTATCTTGAAGTCTTTTATCTGAACTTGGGAATCCATCTGTGTTTAGATAGAATCCGTCATATCGAATCAATCCATTTAAGAACTCAGCATTTGCCTTCGCCTTTCCATTTCCATAAGTTCTTGGATACGCGAATCCATTTATTGTCGTTGATTCAAGATTTATTCCAGTTGTGTGAACATTTACAAATGCTCCACTTAAATTTGCTCGAGCCAATCTAAGTGGATTGTTTGCAACGTTTGGTGTTCCAGAATAATTAAACACACGAATAATCGTATTTGATGAGAGCTGCTGATCAACTGTTGCTCTAAACGTTGCATTTGCCAGATCAGTTCCCTGATACACAACATCGTTCTCAGTTATAGCAGTGACATTTACTGTATTGCTATTTGATGACAATTTTAGATCATAAATCTTTAACGAAACATTTGGTGTGCCAATATAACCTGCGCCACGACTTGAGAGATTGAAATCGATGATTTCTCCGAGAGTTGTTGCAGTTGCAGTTATGTCCTCACCATCACCAACCAAATAGGCTTTTAGATTTGCGCCTGAACCACCTGCTGAGTTGACCGTTATAACTGGTGCTTTTGGATAACCTTCTCCGCGATTTGAAATTGATATTCCAGTGATGATTCCGCCACCACCAACAGTTGCAACAGTTGCAGCTGCACCAACTCCAGATTCGCTGAAATTCAATGTTTCTCCTGGAACATAACCACTACCACCATTTAAAATTTCAACGTTAGCAACGATACCCATTCCAAGAATTCCAGGACGATTATCAATTCTCAAAGTCTTGGTTAAAATACTTCCAGAAGTTATATCCGTTTCAAATTTTCTGTTTAGGTATGCAGTTTTTGTTGCACCATCATAATCTGTGATGGTTCTAAATTGAGTTCCAAGTTTTAACCTTCTTCCATTGTACCAATCATTTTGTGTAGATGCTCCTGTGAATGAGAGCACAACCGTTGCAGCATCTGGATCATAGTTAGTAACTTGTCCAGGATTAAGTGTTTGAAATCCCTCTGAAGAATAGTCACTCTCATAAAGAGAAACGACATTCAATGTTGCTGGTGGTTCAGATCCAAAGTTAGATCCACCAGAAACAATTCTTACTGTAAGGATAGGATTTACATTCATTTGCTCGAATGACATCGCACTATACAAGAATGTATCTAATCCAGATGTAATTTGAAGAACGCTAGTCTCATCAGGTGCAACTGTGAGTGTTGAATTGGCATTTATCTTTTTATTCGTTGCAGGATTTGTAAAGGCAGAAGTCACAGTCAAATGATAGTTATTTGTAACAGTTGCGATTGTTCGAATTTCACCATTCACCTCAATTGTTTTTCCTGCCGTGAGATAAGTGTAAAAACCTTCTGCGCCCTCTGTAAAGAAGGTAACATTTGGATGAGATGTGTTTCCAACAACATCAATACCAGAAACATTAACAGTTCCGATCAATGATGTGTTTGCATTTAAATTTACAACAGAATTTGCGCCAGTAAAATCTGCAATTACAGCAGCATTAATGTTCGACCCACTTCCATTAGATCCTGTTCCAGATATAATTCTAATTATGCATGAATTATAATAATCATTAGTTGTTGATATTTCTGAGAAGTTTGCAATGTTTATTGCAGTCTGTGTATTTCCAGATGATGCTGCATTAAATGTTAACTCTGGAGAAGTGTTAGTCAAATCATAATGATTATTGTTGATTGTTAAATTTGCTGAATAGATAATAGCATCTAATCCAAGATTAACTGTAATATTTGATGTTGTGTCAATAGATGTTACGATTAGATTTGCAGCAGAACCATCACCAGTTCCGTCTGCCTCTCCCGTTAGAGGATTCGTTGTAATAACATCAATATATGAGTTGGGGTTTACTCTAAATCCATATCCACGACGAACAATTGTTGTTGAATCAATACTTGCGGTTGTTACAGTTTTAACTGTAGCGATTGCTTTTTGTTTTGATGTGCCTGATAAGTCTGGATCTAATCCACCATTAATAACAACTGGATCACCAACTTTATATCTTCTGCCTCTTCTTCTCGGATTGATCTTAATATTGGAAAGACTTCCGATAATAGTATGCGAAAAGGTGAGTGTGGTTGTTCCACTTACATAATCAACTTCTAATTCCTCTCCATTGACGAATGGGCGAGTAACGCCAGAAACATATACTTCATATATTTGCTGCCCTGAAGATAAGTCTCTTGTGTAATAGGCTCGTTCAATGACACAAGTTGATCTTGAAACAGAACCGATACCCTTTCTTCCACGAAGTAGCGATAAATCAAGTGTTGAATTTTCTGGAGCAATCAATCTAAATGCTTGCGGCAATACCCACTTACCATCAGATGCTCTTAGAATTCTTAATTTTGGGAAAAATATTTCTATGTCTTTGTCATAAAGGACATGAAACAAAAACTTGAAAGAATCAGACGTGCCTTTTTTAGCATAAAAATCACGAGATGCCTTAATAATTCTTTCTGTGCTTAATTCTGATTCTTCTGGGAAAGATGGTAAAATTTTCTCACGAAAGTATTTTAATAAACTTTCTCGTGTTAAATCAATATTATGATTATTTGAGAATGTTTTAATCTCATAAGTTGGATTTCCAGGCTGTTCTAGAAATTCATAATACTTTTCTAGAAATTCAACGAATACTGGATAGTCTGAGCGAATGAACTCAGGCAATTGAGAATTAACAAGTGTTGATATTCTATTCAGACTTGACATATCAGCTTACTTTCTGTACATCTATTGTAACTTGTGCTTGGTTATCAACATCTAATGTGATGATTGTGTTTCTTGCAGAACTAAACAATGTATTCTTTGGAGTCGCAAAAAACTTAATTGTTTTAAATGTATCTCTGACATCAATTGGTAAAAATTGAGTTAGTGTAATTGTACCATTAATATAATCGATGACGCCAGCAGTAGAAGAGTAAACAACTTTAATATTATTGTTATCGAAATAATATGATCTCAACTTACCAGTTGTATTTTCAATGATTGGTCTTAATAACACATTTGGAATTAGATTGTCATCTTCATCGTATGCTTTGATCGCTGCTGTTGCATAATCAGAACCAGTGTCATCAATATTAACTGCTGTGATCTTTCCATTTGTTACCACTGCACTTACTCTTGCGCCAACACCATCACCCTCAACAACGAGTCTAGGTGTTGAAGTGATATTTGCTCCTGTAAGAACAACTTGAACTGATGAGATACCAGTTGATGAGAGCGGAACCTCTTCGAAGAAGAATTCACGCAAAACACCCTCATTATCGTATGCAGTATATGCTGGGCTAGAAGTAATTCTATCTGGACCTGTTGATCGCTTTAATTCTGTATAGAATTTAATTACATAATTTCTTGAAACACCAAGAACAGGAATCAATCGTTTCTCGATCTTAACATCAATATTGTTGCTCAATACTGATGGATGCGCCATATCAACTTCATGCATTAATCTTGAAATTTTAAAGAAAGAATTAAATTGATCAAGATATGTGTTAGCATAATTGTTAACTTTATTTCTGATCAACGTTGAAATTTCACCAGGTGTTAATGATGTGGCAGTAGGATCATATGTTGCCTTAATATTTAAATTTAAATAATTAAAATCAGGATCAACAAATTCTGGCGTTACTGTCAGAATACTAATTGGATCAACGACTGTACTAATAATATATTCTTTTTCTGTTCTTGAAATTTGGTATCCAGCAGAAGGTTTTGCTGAAATAAACACCTTACCATATACAGGTGGAATGTTTTCTTCTCCACCCCAAACATTTACTGCTTCAAATGCTGGGTATCTATCTTGAATAAGTGCAATATAATCATTTTTGGTTACTGCACGATTTCTGCTAGCAAATGTTTTTGGTGCAAGTGCTTTAATTGTTTCTATTGATTCAATTCCGCTACCACCAGAGGCAACTTGTTCAATAGTAACTGTTCCTTGTGTTAGTCCAGCAACAGGATCTAATAATTTAAAAGATGTTGCTTTATTTGCAGCTGCTCCATTGCTTACAACATAACTAATTACAACCATATTACCATCAGAAAGTTTTTGACCTAGTATGTCATCGCCGAAATAAATTTTGTAATTCGAATTTGTAATTTCATCTAGGAAATAAACCTTACTTGTTTGTGTTACTTCTGTTGCGTCTGTAGCAAGTGTAAAGGTTTGCTGTGTTAAATCTAATGATGAGGTTTGAACAATAACTTCTAATGTTGATGTATCAATATTCTTATCTAATAATTTAAATTCTTGGAGTGGATTTAATTGTTCGTTATAAACAAATACCTGAGAAACTGGAGTACCCTCATAGATGCTTACATCGCTAAACGTGAATGCATTTGCAGACTTTGAGACTGTCATCTCGTCCAAAGTGACGAAGGTATAGTTCACCCCATCAATTGCTGATGAAGCAAATTTGGTAAACTTCGGAAGTGTTAATGAGGTCAATGAAGAAATACTTGGATTGTTAGCCAAAGTGAAGGTTAGATCTATAGATGCGCGAGCGCTTCTAACTGAACTTGGAGTATATCCGAGCATCTTTGCATGAGAAACAACTGAATCTCTTAATGCAGCTGTATCTAAAAATGACTCATTCGCTACCATGTTCATATAGAATGATAGATAATGCGTATTATATGCAAGTAAATCTATCAACTGCGATAAAGTTGATCCTTCGAAATCGTAGTCTGCAAATGTTGTTTGTGATCTTAAAAAGTTCTTTAGACTTGTCTTAATCGCAAAGAAGTCTGGTTCAGATATTACGAGTTTACTTTCTACATTTGCCATTTTATCTTAACCTTTGCAGAAACAATGCTGTTGTAATTGGTCTTATTGAATTGAGTAGATAAAAACGAATTGTTACGTCAAATCCATCAGCTGAAAAATTCGGAACTACATCGACGACGTCAAGTTTAACTCTCGGCTCATAGTTAGAGATGCAAGTCATAATTTCTTGTTTTATATTTAATGCAGTCATATCATCGAGTGGTTCGAAGAGCTGAGACAATACATCTCCCCCAAACCTTGGAGTAAATCTTCTCTCTCCAAAGTTAGTCATAACGATATTTCTAACTGCGCCGATGACTGCATATTCGTTAGTCTTTAACGCAACGTCCTTTGTAACTGGATGTTTTGTGAAATTTAGATCTAAATCTGAATATACACGTGCAGTTCTTGCCATTTATGGTTCCTCTAATCGCTATTTAGGTTCTAGAAGGACGAAGAATAGCGGAAATTGAACTTCCACCATCTCCGACAATAGAAACGTCACCAATACGACCGTCGTTTATATTCTCAACTGCAGCTGGCGGCTGTGAACCGCCCACAAATGATAAAATTCCATTGTTATTTTCGTAAACAAAATTAGCGTGATCGTTAGCCCACAAAACAACATCACCAGGTTTGGCTTCTGCTGCAGAAACACGTGTAAATCTATAGTCCTCTAAACGAATTTCAAGGTCTTTCGGATTTGGTGTTTGAACGTATCGATATCCGTTTTGTTTTAATCCATAATTGACAAATGCCATTGACCATGGTGTTTGATCGCTCAACGTCCAATACTCTCGCGTGAATCCGAGATTAGACCATAAATCCACAATGTTTGGGTTAGATGGCTGTATTCTTCTAGAAACTTCAATGCCAGTTTCTCTCCAGTATCCATTAGCAGCTAACATTAACTGTTTATCGAGCCATGCCTTAATATCTGCAGTATCGTTAATGATAATTAAACTTTCCCCAACAATATCATCAAAAATGATATCAGAACCAGATTTTGGCGCTGGTGCTATAAATCGTTTCACATTCGTAAATCCAGAAGGATATGCCTCGAAGTTGGCATAATATTTTCTTAAAGATGCGTTATTCTCTTCATTGATTGAATCGCGAAGTTTCACAATTCTATCAGATTCAAGATATTTTTGCGCATTAGTTGGAGTTCCTTTTTTAACAGGATCTCCAAGATGAGATCTTTTCCGTTTCGTGTCACCAGCAGCTGCATTTAATATCTCATGAACTAGTAGTCCAGCAGTATCAAGATCAATATTATATGAGTTAGAAATGTCTGTGATAATCTTATTTTTACGAGTACCAAGTTCTACAATGTCAATATATGGCTGATCAACATAATACATGTCGTTTACTTGTTTCGCGCTGATGGCTGTATTACTATTCTGCGAAGGCTCTGGAATCAATGCTGACGTTGCACCAGAACCAGCAACTGTTAACACATGAGAGTCTCCATTTGAGTCAGCGCCAGTTGCTGTCATATTTGTTGAGCCAGCATTAAGCGTGCCATATACATCAACTGTTGATCCAGTTATTCTTGCTGAACTTCCATTTAGATGTAACAAACCAGAGGAAGTGAAATACCCAGTTCCAGTTGCATTAATGGATGCATTCTGAGAAGACTCAATCATGATTCCGTTTGACTTATGGTGCGTTGTTCCGATTGAGATGAAATACTGATTCGCATTCGAATGTAGGGTGAGCGTATTACTTGTTGAGATGTTAGATGTATTCGAATTAATTAATAACTTGTCTTTGATTGTTATGTATTGATTGTTGGCTGCGATGGTCGATGTATTTGCAATATCGAAATTTAGTGTATTCGCTTTCAAGTTAAATGCTTCAGAGATAGAAACATTCATGCTTCCGCTGACTTTCGTTTCAAGATTATTCTCTACTTGAAGATAACAATCACCAACAACTTTGATATTCGCATTAGATTCTAGAACGACGTTTACTCTACCAGCAACATAAAGATGATCATCACTCATCACAATGCGATAGTTGTTTTTTACAATCTTTTCGATCTTTGTTCCGCTTGGATAAAACTCAATAAAACTTCCAGCACGATGCGCTAAATGAACACGCTCAACTCCAGGTGTATCATCCATTTCAAACGAGTGTCCAGATTCTGTTTCCCTTGCTTTGTTATATGGATATTCAGCAGAGTATGCAGGCGACGGTTCTGACCATGATTCTCCATTTGCACCAATTGCTATGACTGATGATTTTTCTTTAAATTGCTGTATAAGAGTCTTTTCTTCTAGTGTTGCAAAATCATTGATAGATGATTTATTGAGATCTTCTGGTGCAGGATATTTGATTGATTTTGCGTCAGTATCTGATGACAAATCTGATTCCAACACTCTAATTCCAATACCAGCACCAGCAGCATTACTTGGCGTTTGCTTTGCTACTTCAGCTTGTGCTGCAAGCAATGATTTTGGTATAGATTTAAATAAGTTTGCAGCAATATGAGAAAGTGTATCTTCGCTTTTTAAATATTTTCCTGATTCTGATCTAACTAATTCTGCTCCAATCAGCTGCGTTGCTTTTACTAAATCACCAGAAGTGATTGCTGATCGAACTCCAGACTTTTCAAAGTCTGTTTCAGTGCCTAAATGATACGCATGTAAAGCAAGACCAGATTGCTGCGCAATATTTAAAGAATCCCAAGTACCAGCACCAATAGAATTTTTTGCTCTATCAATTGCTATTCTAACATCGATCTCAACCAGTATTCTCGCTTGAGATGCTGTTAATTCTGTGCCTGAACCATTTAGTCCAGATATCTGAACACCCTCAATACTCTGATGTGCATGTCTTGCATGCGATACATGCGATAGTGATACAAACCCTTGTTTTAATTCTTGTTCAGTAAATCTGTGATTATATCCTATGTAATATTGACTTGGATTTACTAGCGATTGTTTTGCTGTTAATGAAAGAGGAACATGTAACTTAACTTGATCAAGCACTATATCAACAATTCCAATACCATCATTGATAATGTTTCCACTCAATACAACTGATGGATTTCCTGTTCTTGATTCAGGATAATCAATGGCTACTGGTTTTTTGGGAGAACTTCTTATTTGTGATGGATTTCTTACATCACCAAATCCTCTTGCATCGGGAGGACTTTGTTTATTAAATCCAGGAAGAACACCAAGTATTGCTGGAGCCTGACAAAATGATCCATCTAAGAAAAAGCCGACAACATACTCACCTTCTTTTGGAGCAGAAAATGTGTCGTTATTGTTTACAGAATAAACAGGAATTGCCCAAGGAAGATCTTCAGTTGGAATTAAACTTAAATCATCGGTATGAATTCCGAAAATTCTAACTCTACAACGACCGACTCTTTCTGGGTCATTGCGATCTTCAACCACACCAACCCACCACTGAAATCCGTCTTGACCAATAAAATTCTTTCTAAGTTTCATGAGTTGATCACCAAATTCCACGCAGAATTAAACGGTGGAGTATAATTTAAATTCATTCCTGTTGAATCTTTGCATAATTGCAGATGACAAAAATATTTATCATCAAGAATTCTATGCCTTAATCCAGTGATTAAATAATTTCCTGACATTAACGGATCAAATGTAATGCTTCCTTCATTTGTTTGAGCATCTGGTTTAGGAACTCTGACATTTAAAATATCACCAACAGACATTGAACTGTCGCCAGGTAGATCAACATGCAATTTTGTGCTATTCAACATTGCTAATCTTGCAGCTCTAACCAATAACCATTTTGATGTTAGATTGTCTTGAAATTTTGGAAACATCCTGACATAAGCCGACGCTTGATTGAGAGAGTTACCCAATCTATTTTTTGCAAGACTATATGGTAAATATTGATTTAACATTCTAAATGATGAAGAATTAACTCCGAATTGTTCATATTCAGCTGTTCGATTTAGTAAATCGAGTTTTAATAGTTCTGATGCATATGCACCATTATTAATATTATCAAGCACATCAAATACTTGCTTGTATTCCATTTCATCTAAAGTGTCTTGTTTGAATCCAATTGATTCTCTTGGATTATTATTTTTAGGCGCATAGGTTATTGTTTTTTTAGATGCCTTTGAATAGAGACTTGTCAATGATCTAAAATTAAATCCATCTATGTTCTCATAAAAATAAAATCCAGGCGAGAGATCATCTCGACTCAAAGCGAAGGATGAAATCCAATTAATTGCTTCAAATGGTTTTAAATTTGGTACAATAAGTGGATTTCTTTCAGTATTTAATAGTAAACTTGTTTCTTCTATGCTTGCAGAATTTATTTTTTCCTTTGGAATTCTAAGAAATCCTGTTGCAATGATTCTTACAATATCAGATAATTTTGTCTCTTTAAATGATTTAGAGATATAATATTGTTGATTTAATAAAAACTCTTCAGAGCAAAAGTGTATTTTAAAGGTTGCGTTTGAAGTTCCACGTAAACTGTAATCACTAACCTTATAGATTCTAAAGATCTTTTGATATTTTTGCATTCCTGGACTGCTGAATGCAATTGAGATGAACTCATTTCCGTGCATGTTTAATGTGTTGAAGAGATTAGTGGAGTCAGAGATGATCATGTCTCCACTTAACACATTACTAAAAAGATCCTCATAAATGTTAATCTCACGAAACAAAAAATCAATATCAACATTTGTCCCCAAAGCATTAATCAGCTTGAGTTCTTTTAAAACATAATCATATGGAGAGAAAGAACCTTCTCCTGAAGTTCTCCCGCTAGAGTTTTCATCTTTCATATTACTTTGCTTGCATTAATGAGGTAAATTGAGTTTCAATTATACCAATAATTGAAGATTTAGGAACAAGAATTTTTCTCTTTTCTTCATTTAATTCTAACTCATAATCATAATATGAAACTGGAGCAATAGTCGTCGCAACTGTATATTGCACGTTGCTTCCGTTCACTGAACTTGTGACATTATATGTGTTAGAGTAAGATGTATTTGTGTTTAGAGCAATAATGCTATCAGTCGCATAATTATAAGTGTTTGATGTGACTCTGTACTTTTTAATTTCTGGATTTCTTGGGTCATCAGTATTTGTTCTTGTTTCAGTCACTTGATAGTGGCTTGTGGTATTCGAAGCCCATTGATATCCATCTAGATTATTTGTGATACCAATAATCGTATGAGTTTGTGCAGAAGCAACACCTGTTATGTTTGTGCTATTTGCAAAAATCTCAGATGGAAACTTCACATTTAAAACTTTAGTTCCAGAGTTATATGCAGTAACAACTCCCTCTGCAGTTGACTTATCATAAGTTGATCCTTGATATACAACCTCGCCAACAGTATAAGATGATGGATATGTTTCTGTTGTATCTAAACTGATCGATAATGATCCATATTTTCGTTTGATGTGTTTTTCGAAATCGAATGGACCTAAAGCCCAGTCAAATTGAGGATCAATTAATTGATTTACGAGTAAGATTATCCAATGTTTTTCAGGATCACCATAAACTCTATTTGCAATTTGCTCTGGAGTTTCTCCACCTTTGACTTCGTATTTAAAAAATAAACTTTGATTTGAAATGATTGAGTCAATAAACTTAACTCGAGCAAGTATATCTGGAACAACTTTTGCATTATTCCCTTCTTTATATACAGAGTAAAGAACTCTAGGAAATTTTGAAAAGTACGACATCAGTAACCCTTCTTAATATCGTTTTGAGTGAGAACTGCACTCTCAACAAATTCCAAATCTAAACTCATAGATACTGGCGTTCCATCTCTAAAAGTTGTAAAACTATCAAGCATTGCAGCGTAGTTAGTGTTTACCGATGCAAGCATGCAAGTCGTCACTCTAGGCATTGCTAAATTTTCTTCTAGTCGATTATTTCTAACTCTCATAAATTGAATTTCGAAATGATCAGGTGGAATCAAATATCTTGTTCCACTATTAATAGATGTTGGATCATCTGGTGCGCCAGCATTGCTTGAATAAGAATGGAAGCGGAATGTCTTAATGATTTTTAAAACTTCCTCAGCTTCTTGCCTATTTCTTGGTGAAAATCTAAATGAGAAATTAAATCGTCTTGGCTGACTTCCACCAAATGTCATCTCTAACATTGGATTTAATGCATAACCCAATCCAGCCAAAGCAGCTTCAGTCGCTCGTGATCCAAATATACCAGCTCGACCAGCGAGCTCAAATAGCATTTCTGTTCTACCAAGAGGAGAGCCCGTTCCACCCAATGTAGTTGGATTTCCAGCAGTATATAATCCAGCACGACCAGAGGCAGCATTTACAGATATTGGTTGATAGTCATGAGTATCTTGATTCAAAACAGTATCTGGCATATAGAGAGTGATTGTACTCTCAAGTTTTAAAGTTCTTCTGCCATAATTGATTGCTTCTCCAGCGCCTAAGAAATATTCTGCACCATAATAACCAATTCCTATAAGATCTTCGTATAACGCGCCAATGTTTGGGGTTCGAACTCCAGTGAATGGAACTGGAATGTTGTTCAATAAACTTGTTTTACCTAAAAATCCTAATGCAAATCCACCCTTACTTACAGGAAATGTTCTACCGCCATTAAGATATTGTTCTGGAACCTCTCGTAAAAATGGTGTTGCTCCAGGACCGTCTCCACTTGATCGCACTTGCTGATAAACAGTAAAGCGAACAACATTTTTAAATGGAGATCCAGCACTAGAGAGCTGCATTGGATATCTAAGATGTTTTGGCTGCGATTTTTTTCGAATTTGACCAATAACATCGATGCCTTCAAGAGCCTCACCATCTCGTGGACCTCGCCCACCAGGATTACCAACTACATCGATGTCGCCTAAGATTTCTCCATTACGATTATTTCCAATGACGTCAACATCACCCAAAACCTCTGTTCTTCCAGGGTTTCCAAGTACGTCTATGTTATCTAATGTCTCTGGCATCAAAATGTCCTATAAATAATTG
>Ga0129333_10000788_pt1 | contig 27638 bp, 7 predicted proteins | sample CPB6_08_DNA_FD_94474 | JGI IMG/M metagenome (GOLD analysis project Ga0129333, IMG submission 94474) | Freshwater to marine salinity gradient microbial communities from Chesapeake Bay, USA - CPBay_Sum_0.6_0.8_DNA | ecosystem: Environmental > Aquatic > Marine > Coastal | place: USA: Chesapeake Bay... | reverse complement strand
CTTCAATACAATGAGTTGGATAAGTTTCCATAGTTACATTCCTAATTTCTACATTGCTGAAAATAACTTCTTCTATTCTGGATTGAATGGTAGTTGTGACATAGAAGTGATTGCTGCTGAAGTTGTACCAACAACCACAACAACAACTACACAACCTCCTACAACAACTACCACCACAACAGTGGAACCTCCTGATTGTGCTCTAGCAGGAACAATAGAATTGTTAGACTGTGACTTGGCTGGTACTGCAGAACTTATAAGTGTACCAGATTGTAATTTAGCTGGTAATGCAGAAAAAATATACCCAACAACAACTACTACCACTACTATTGCTCCATTTGATTGTGACCTAGCTGGAACAGCTGAAGCAATTGCTCCAGAACCTACAACTACCACTACCACTACAACGTTACCTCCTGAGTTTTTCTTTTTAGCATTTACTCCTGAGGGAACTGCTCAAAGATGTTCTGATTTAGGTGAGGGTTGTACAAGTTGTGGACCTTACTATGGAGCACCTGGTTCTACTTTATCTGAAGGACTTGCTTTGTATCAAGATGAAACATTGACAACTCCTGCAGCAAATGGTTATTATAATGACTGCTGTAATTATTGGGTTTGTACTGGAGGTGTTCTTGGTAGTGGAGGAACTTGTGATTGTTATTTTGAAGGAACTGCTGAAAAGATAGAACCTACAACAACCACAACAACCACCACTGTACTTGATTGTGATTTAAGTGGTACGGCAGAAGATGTTACACCAACAACTACAACCACTACAACTACAGCAGAGCCTACTACAACAACCACAACTACAACAGTTCTTGATTGTGATCTGGCTGGTAATGCTGAACAAACTAACCCTCCACCACCTCCTCCTACACCTTAATAACATTTTTAAAATATAAAATAAAAACTATGGCACAAACAGTATTGATAACACTAACAACTGCAGGAGCTGATACAGGACCCTTTGACTTGTATTCAGATGCTGATAGTTATGTTACACCATTTGAAAATAATGTACCGAAAGCATCATTAGTTTCAGGATATACATCAACAGTAGTTCCTGATCTTGCTACAATTATTAGAGTGCAATCTGATGGTACTTGTACTAATTACATTGATCTAACTATTGTTACAACCACAACCACAACCACAACAGCAGCACCTGTTTATCCATTCTCAGGATCTGGATATAGCAACATCAGTGAAAATGATGCATGTTCTGATGCAATTTTGAATAACAGAACACTCACTTCTGATTGTGCAGTGATTGCTCCAGGTTGCGTAATATTTACAAATCCTTTGGGAACTAATCCACTTCTTGGTAACTCCTATGTATTGATAGGTGGTCAAGGAAACTTTGATTTAGATCCTCTAACTGGTGTTGTAACAGCGGTTTCAGCAATTCAATGTTAATAATAAATGGCTAAAACAATTGTCATAAGGCTAACAAAGTCTGGCAGCAGAGCAAGTACATTCTCCATTTCTGACGATTTGGGGAATGTGCTAGCTACTGATGTTCCAAAGGACGAACTCATCACTGGGTTAGCACTCAGTGTTGCAGATTCTGTGAAGGTGATTATATTGTCTTCTACAGGAATAAACTGTTGTAACAAACAATGGAACATTCCTGTAACAACAATCACCACACCAGAACTAGCTGCTATTAACTATCAACAAGTTAATACAGCATCCATTTGGACACATCTGAAGAATCCTGTGATATACAATACGTTCTATGGATGTATCAACCCATACATTATAGAATATCCTTTTGCATATCAATATTTTGATGAGATTCTTCAGAATGTAAAAGACTATACAAAAGCTTATAAGTATCTACCTAGTCAGTTTGGTGTGTTTGATGATAGTAGAAAGGTGGAGACAGACAATCAGTATTTCAATAAAGCCATTCTTTATAATGGTCAACAGTGTTCTGGTGTATTGGAACTTGTTCCAAAACCAATGAACAATCTGAAGGAATACATGAAGTATCCTATATATAATGCTGAAAGTAAAACAATTACATTTACTAAGAGTGATAACTTCTATCAGTATAATACATTCTGGTCGTTAGTTAAAAATAAATCCATACCTTTGTTTATAACTAGCTGTGAATCAATGTCAATAGACAAGATTGTAAACCAGTCTAATATGGACTATGGAAAGAGATCCTTTAAGAAGGAACCTCTAAGAGCAAAAGAATTGAAGGTGAGACATATTCTAGACAACAAGTCTGACGCACATTTAGTAAGTCAGTTTATTTTTACACCTGCTCAAATCTCTTACAAGTAATGGCAAACTGGTTAGATAAATATGATGATGTCCCTAAAGCAGAGAATGGTATAGAAGGAACCATGGGTGGGCTTACAGATGTAGGCTTTAACTACAATGGTGCATGGGGTGGAACAATGCAAGATGGTGGATATATTGACAGTGTGTTAAACGCAAATAAAAACTTAGATTGGGTACAAAGACTGTATGAGAAAAATACACCATCTATCCAAATACCTGGACAGAAAGGAAGAAGTACCCACTTCATGGAATACTCTGATAATAGAGTGTATCCTACAGTGGTTAAAGAAAAAGGAAAGCTTAAGTATTTGAAAGATAAAGCATATGATTATGCTGATGCAACAAAAACTTTTATTAAGTTTCCTACAGAAGCTGAAGCAAAATGGTTTACTGAAAACTACAAAAAGGGAACAAACGTTCTGAAAGAATTTCAAATGGGTGGAGGTATTCCTGGTGCTGTAGGATTTACATACGCACGCACAGGAAGCATTCCTTCTAATGGTCCTTATGCTAAAAAGACAAAGGCTAGTGCACAGAAAGGTAAGACTATTACAAAAAGAGAGGATTTTGAACCTTGGTGGAATTGGGCTAGCAGAAAAGCTGGAGATGTAGATAAAAGACAAGATGCATACGGTACATTAGGAGACTTATATGCATATTATGCAGGACAACCTCTACACTATAATGCACTAGAGTATAGCGAATATAAACCTACTAATGCAAAAAATCCTAACGCAAAATATATCTCTATTAACGATCCTAAGTTTAAACAGGAAATTTTTGATAAATATAATGAAGTGTTTATAAAAAAAGGCACAGAAAATCAAACTTTTCTTACTGAAAGAGAAAGAGACAGACTTAAGTCAACAAAAATTAATGAAAACACATATGCTGTTTCTGGATACACTCCATCTAACAAAAAGGATTATGAAGAAGCAAAGAGACTTGGTATACATCCTGTATATATAAAGGGTAAGAAACATGTTTCTAATGCAATAGGTAGATATTTTATATCTAAAGGAAAAGATGATAAAGGTGAATATATTTCCTACTACGATGTATTTGATGAAGGTAGTGGACCAGATGGAGGAGGTATAGGTGAGACATTAAGACTAACTAAACCGTTTGAAATATATGACAGGATATATTTAGATCCAAAAACAGGAAAACCTAAAATGCAGAATGGTGGTGAAATGAAATACTACCAAGAAGGATTAGATTTCAAACCTAAGACTATTAGTCAAGATGGTACATATGTAAAGAAACCAAGAACAGATATGCTCACAATGGATGAGTATAGATTACAAAAAGCTCTTGCAAATCAACCACAAGTTGCACCATCTTCTAATCCTGTAGGTTTATACGAACAAAATAAAAAAAAGCAAGATAAGGTTACTAAGCTTAAAAAGTATGCTGATCAGAATGTTATGAAATACAATGACCGTACAGGCACTGTAGAACCAATATATTCTGATAACACACTGAAGAAACTGGATAGAGCTATGACACATTTTGTTGAACCTGCTCTTGTTGCTGAATCAGTTTTATCAGGTGCTATACTTGCAAGAGGTCTTGCAAAAAATTTACTTAACCCACGTATACTTCTATCAGAAGGTAATCCTGCGTATGGTCAATATTTTCATGGATCTTCTTCTGCAAACATTCCTTTACTGTTAAAACAAAAAGGTTTAAAGCCTTTTGGTGAATTAGAAAAATTAGGAGAAGCCCCTCTTACAGGAGAATTAGCTTTTGGAATTGGACCACAAGGAATTAACAGAACAGCACTATCAACAGTGAATGCAAAAAACTTTGATGCAGCATTAGATTATAGTTTAGGAATGGCTGGTAGAGGAAAAGTAGATGTTGAAAAAAGACTTAATGATTGGTTTGTAGGAGGAGGAAGAGATAGATATATTGATATTGCTGGAGAAAGTCCTTTTCTTCCTAAACCACAAACGTATGATGATATTTATAACAATAGACTAACTCAACTACAAAATCTTTCAGAAGCAGAAAGAAAAATAGTAGAAGAAAATTTTCCTGTTCTGTATGGAATTAATCCTAAACAAGGAGTTCCTAATAGACTTCAACCTGTATCATCTAGTATATCTGGAGAAGTAGGTATTTCAGGAGGAGCTGGTTTTGATGAGTTTGGAGCAATGTTTGCACCAAAGAAGTATGTTAAAGATCTAAGAAAAATGGTAGGTAACCAAGTAAATGTGTTGCCTATAGAAAGAGTTATGAATGCAGCAAGGTTGGCTGAACTTAAACAACTAAAGTATGAGAAAGGTGGAGAGATAAAGAAGGATGATATGGGTTATTGGAATCCTGAGAACTGGGGAGAGCCTGTAGAAATAGATTCTAATGAAATAACAATGGAAGGAGTGTATGAACCTCTTCTTGGAATCTCAGACACAGGAGATGTGCAAATGATGTATCCTGGAGAGGATTACACATTTGATGGTGAAACCGTTACAGAATATCCTTTAGCTCAGGACGGTAGAAATATATTAAAACCTACATCATCTGATAGTTTGCTTCTTTACAAAAACGCTTTAGAAAAAGAAAAGTTTTATAAAAACAATCCTAATTATAGAATCTTAGATAAACAGGGGAAGTCTTCTAAATTAACAAAGTCTTCTGTGCTAAGTCAACTAGCTAAAAAATCAATGGAGGAAAATGAAAAGTTTTCTAAAACAAATAACAAATCTAGAAGTTTATTCACCTTAGCAAAAGACAAAGATGTACTTGTAAAAGACATTATAGAAAAAACAGGTAGAGTTCCAGGAAGTAAAATAGTTTATAAGGTACCAGATATTTTATGGGAAGAACCTGATCCCTATCATAATCCTGAAGCACCAGCTATATTATTTAGTCCTCAAATACTTCCACAAGGTGAAACTCTTTATGGAAGTAATATTTATGGTGATTCAAGTCAAATACCTTATTATGATCCTCTTGCTGTTAAACCATATAAAATGAGAACTCCCCAAGAAAAAATTGACTGGGAGAGAAAATATGGAAAACCAGTCCCTAAACCAAAACCTAGTCTTCAAACTGTTGATCGTTTAGAAAGATCATTTTCACAAACACCTCCTAAAATAGATGGTAAAAAAACTATTAAACAGAAAGAGACAAGCTACACATACACAGTACCTACATTTGATAAAGAGGTACAGAAAACTCTATACTTTCCAGATGAAAAATCTTTAAAAGAGTTCACTGATAAGTATGGATATACAAGCAGAAGTTTTAAGGATAAAGAGGGAAGTGCTACAGGATATCCTCAGTTTAAAGATGGTGGTATTAGTGTAAATGAAGCTGATGCACAACCTATTGAAAAGCTAGACCAATCACTTAATTTTACAAACTATAACAAACCAACCAAGGGTGGGTGGTTAGATAAATACCAATAACATGAAAAAAGACATTCTGAAAATTGCTGGTGTTAAGTCTGAAAAGGAATTCTATAAGAAGTTTCCTACAGAAGAAGCGTTTATGGCTAAACACGGTGGAGCTTTTCATAAAGCTAAAAGAGGTAAGAAATTATCAAAAGCTGATTTAGGGCAATCCTTAACTGGCCTTGACACTAAGCTTAGTGGTATGGGAGGAATTGGAGGAGCAACAACACAGTTGCTAGGTGGCATAGAACAGTTAATGGAAGAAAGGAAACAGAGACAAAAAACTAAGCAGTTTGCTGCACTTAGTGATGTTGCTGTACAAGCTGCTACATCTAGACCTGTAGGTATGGAACGTAAGTATGTTCGTCCAGAGGATATGCTAGTTAATCCTGGTGAGACAGGTTCTCCTTATGGAACAGGGATGGACTTCCTTCAAATGGAAGATGGTGGATTTGTTGGTGGTAATCCTACAGAGATACAGAACATGTACAATCCTGGTGATTTATATTCAGACTTAGGATATGAACCTCTTAGAGATAGCAGTAAGGTGAAGCAGTTTGAATATGGAGGAAAGGCTTTCTATGGAATGGAAACAACAGGAACTACTACAACTGCCTCTCCTTTTAACACATCAAGCTTTAGTGCACTTGGTCAAACTCTAGGTAGTTTTGCTGGTGGAGGTGGTGGACAACAATCAGGTGCTGGTCAAGTTGGTAGTGCTGTTGGTGGTATTGCTGGAAACATTTTACTTCCAGGAGTTGGTGGTGTTATTGGTAGTGCTTTAGGTGGTGCTATTGGTGGTGTTATTGGTGGACAGTCTCAAAAGAAGATGGAACAATTGCAAAGAAGAGCTCAAGGTAACTTAGGATCAGCAGCTTTGCAACAGTCTCTACAAGGACAGTTCTCTGGATTTATGGAGGATGGTGGTGAGCTTAAGTATTTAAGCAACGACTGGCAGCCACAAGTTATTGCCAAGTTTGGTGAATATGATGTAAAAGATTTGTTAAAAGCTCCAAAGGATGCAGATATGCTTAGAGCTGGTGGTCATCTTAAGAGTTACACTCCTCCTAGTGAAAGAGCTATGCAGACGTACGCAATGGGTGGAGAACTTCAAACACACTGGGGTGGATATGCAGAGCCTATTTCTCAAAACCCATACCTACCAGATGGTGGTGAAACTGTAATGTTCAGAGGACAATCTCACGAAGAATCTGATGGTAAAGGAAGAACAGGTATTGGTGTTACGTACGGTGATAATCCTGTAGAAGTGGAAAGAGGTGAGCCTGCTGTAAAACTTAAAGACGGTGGAACAGGAGAAGATAGTATGGTGGTATTTGGTAATATGATTATTCCTTCATATGGAGCATCTGAACTTAATGATCCAAAAGCTAAAGGTATGAAGTTTAAAAAATATGCTGAAGGCTTGAGTAAGATTGAGAACAAGGCTAATAAGACTAGTGATAAAGCATTAAAATTAATTGATGAAACTGATGCAGATGATCAGTTTGGTTTACTTTCTCTTTCTACAGCTAACGCTATGTTGAAAGGATCTGATATGAAACTTAAAGATGCAGCTATGAAAAAACAACTTGCTGCTGGTATCCAGAGTGCTATTCTAGATACAGCAGAAGAATTAGGATTAGAGAACGATGCTCTAGCTAAGGGTAAGATTAAATCTGCTAAGAATGGAGGTAACATCTCTTATGCACAGAATGGTATTGTAGCATACCTGAACTCTAAAAAAGAACCTTCTTCTTTTGCTGCTAGAAAGAAACTAGCAGAAACTGCAGGAATAAAGAATTACAAAGGAACTGCTGCTCAAAATATGGCACTGTTAGAATATGTAAAGAAAACACCTCTTTTAGGTAACTTTACTAAACCTACTCCTGCACAACTTGCTGCTGATGATGCAGCTTTTCGTGCTGCTAATCCAGAACCACCACTTCAGTATACACAAGCAACTGCTGCAGGTTTAGCTCCTAGATATAGTGATGAAGGGCTTCGTGTTCTTACAGCTGAAGAAATTGCTGAAGCAAATAAAAGACTTAATCAAACGAAAGAAAAAGAAAAAGAAGAACCATTTAATATAATGGATTTTGCAAGTCAACTAAATCCTTACATTAGACCACTCTTGAGGAATCCTCTTGACCCAAGTCAGCTTGCTCCAGAGATGATGGCTTTAGCTACAAATGTTGTAGAACCTGTTCAGGCTCAACAGTTTACACCTCTTTTAGAACAAACTCCAACTATATCCTTCCAAGATCAGTTAAACGAAATACAGGCTGAAGTAAATGCTGCTAGAAGAATGGCAGGAAATAATCCAGCAGCACAATCAGCTATAGCAGCTCAAGCAGCTGCTGCTAAAAACAAGGTGTTGGGAGAACAAATGAGAACTAATCAAATGATGCAATTGGAATCTCGTAGGAGAAATCTAGCTACATTAAATGATGCTACACTGAAGAATCTTGGTATTCTTGATCAGCAATTTATGAGACAAGCTCAGGCTAGATCTGCTACAAAAACACAAGCTCAGGTGGCTCTTAGCTCAATTGCTGACAAGGTTGCTAGAAACAAGGCTGAGACATTACAGGCTAACGTTATGTCAAACATGTACCCACAGTATACATTTGGTCCTAAGGGTAGAATATTTAACACTGGGTTTACAACCTTTAACACTGACGCAGGTTATGTAAATAAACCTACAGATGCTCAAGGAAACGATCTTCTTCCTGTATATGGAAAAGATGGTGATATCACAGGGTACAAGGTAAAAGAGGCTCCTAAGTCTTCAAAAAAGAGAAACGGTTCTATCGTAAAAGCAATAAAAAACCTCTAACTAATTCAGTTATACCAACTTACAGAAACTCGTTAGAGCTCTTGGTTGTTATAATATTTTAAATTAAATTTGCTAACTTAATCTATCATGGCTTCATTTACTGACCAAATAATGAAATTTAACCCCTACGTTCAGCAATTGCCTGTTGAGGCAATGGCTCAAGTAGGTATGTACAAACAGCAGAAGTATGAAGAGGGAGTACAGAAGGTGCAGAGCTATATTGATAATGTAGCTGGAATGGATGTTATAAGAGGTGTTGATAAACAATATCTACAGTCTAAACTTAACCAGCTTGGTAGTAAACTTAAAAGTGTAGCTGCTGGTGACTTCTCAAACTTCCAATTGGTCAACTCTGTAGGAGGCATGGCTAAACAAATAGTCAAAGACCCTACCGTTCAAAATGCTATAAGTTCTACTGCGTGGTACAGAAAACAGTCTGCTGAAATGGAAAAAGCTATTTCAGAAGGAAAGAGCAGTAAAGCTAATATACTTGACTTTCAGCAACAAGCAGATGGGTGGTTATCCTCTGAAAATCCTGGAGAGGTGTTTAAAGGAAGATACACCCCATATAGAGATTTGAATAAAGCAAGTTTAGAAGTCATTAAAACTCTTCATCCCAACTTACGAAATGTTGATATTCCGTATGTTATAAAAGATGGTAAGATTGATAGGAATGCAATTGCTAATGCTATTCAGAGAAATAAAGTAAAGGGAATAACTGAAGGTCAGATTGAAACTGCCTTAAGAGCAGCATTCACACCAGACGATTATAACCAATTAGCAATTGATGCTAATTACACTTTCTCAGGAGTAACGCCTGAGCAACTTATTAGATCAGTTAATACTGAGTTAAAGACAAACAAAACATTTGCTCAGAAGCAAATAGAAGTTATCAATAACCAACTTCCTAAATATGCCACTGATCCTAATCAAACTGAAGAGTTGTTAAAAAGACGTGAGTATTATGAAAATCAATTAGGAAAAGAAGGTAAGCCAGGACAATTAGATATACAAGCTGCTGATGATATTAAACGTATTGCAGATGGAGATTTGCAATCTGCTAAGTATTCTATATACAAGGATGGTTTCTTCAAACAGTTTGGAAATGCTTTTGCATGGAGTGAAGAAGAATTAACCTTTGAGGATAATCCAATAAAAAAGATTCAGCTTGAACAAGACAGAATAGCTATATCTAGAGCAACAGAAAATAGATTAGCTAGGCAATTTAATATAGAAACTTCGTTAAAACTAAGAGAGCTAGATCAAGAAGACCAAGCACAATATTTAAAAAAGGTTGAGCTTGGATTAATAAATCCTAATGAACCTTTCCAACTTGGTAATGAAACTGATAACAAACTAAAATCTGGAGAAAGACTTAATTCTCAAATAGAAAAGACTGGAACAGATATTAGTAATGATGTAAATACATTAAAGGCAAGAGGTCTTTCAGATGAGAAGATTGAAGGAATGGTTGCTGACTATGCAAAGAACGGAAACAAATCTAGTGTTAATCCAGCATACATTCCTACTATTCAAAGTATATTAAAACAGAAGAAAAATTTAGAAGCATTAAATAAGTTAAAAGATAAAACACTACAGGAAGCTGACAATTTAGTAATGACAGATCCAAAGAATGTAGCATTAGCAAAAGAAGAAGCTGATTACATAAATAAGAACTTTGTAGGCGATAAAAAGTTTACTATGAGGGATGTGAATGGTAGTACTATCACAATCAGTGAAAAAGATTTAGTTACTCTTTATAAAAGAGGAGATGCTTCATTCAATGATCCTAGAGGATTACAGGGTGGAGTTATTAATCTTAAACTAAATGGAAAAACCTATTCTATTCAAAGCGAAAGATTTGGATATGGTAGTCAACCAGCTGTAAATAAAGTCACTGAAAAACTAAAGAATTATTACAACAAATTTGATAAATCTATTCGTGATATATCAAAGCAAAAACAAGATAAATATTTAGAGCTATTAGCACCTAGAGTTAGTGAACTTGTTCCTACAGTAAAAGCAGTAGGATATGGTAAAGATGAAAAATTACCAGTAAATCTTGCTAACAACTTAAGTGCACTTATTACAGCAACTGATGCTAAGGATATCGCTGCTGATGACCAGTATGACACAGGAACTGCATCTAGTTTCTTGACTAAAGAGATGATTGCAGATACTAGAGTGTTGGTTCAAGCTAATCCAGATGGTACATATTTAGTTCAACTCAAGAACGATAAAGATCCAAAGAATCTTCAAAATCTAAAGGTATCAGCTCAACAAGTAGCTAATACGTTAGGTTCTCAATACTTGATGCAGAATCCATCAGAAGCATTATTGCTAAGACTAGGAAGAGGTACTACTAATATAAATGATGATCCTAAGGAAGCTCAATACCAAAAACAGTTTGGAGACTTTCCTAATGTTAATAACTATCAGATAGTAGCTGATTTGGATTCAGATACTAAAAATCCTAACTTGTTTGTACCTAAAATTTATGTTTTGAAAAAGGATGGTACTTACCAACCTTTTGTTATTGCTGGTAGAAACAAAGCTCAGAGACTTGGTCTCGAACAGGCTAAACAAAGTTTTAATAATATGACAGATGAAGATCTGATCAAGTTGTTAAAAACCGAGTATCCCAACTATGATTTTTCTAACTTATATGAAAAGTAATTATGCCAGATTTTGATAAAAATCTTAAACCTGTTCTTAAGAATCAGCAAGATAATCTTCCAAGATTAGATAATCCAGCTACTACAGGTAGACCTGTATACAGTGAGAGCTTGGCAGGTAAAGTTAACATATATGATAAGTTCTTTGGTAAAGGACCTATAGAGTCTTCTATTGCCCCAACTGTAACATCTGGAGAATTATATGAGAATAGAAGATATGGTTTGTACAGTCCAGATATTATAGACATAGAAGATCAGAAAGCATATGCTCAGACATATGGAGAGAAGGCTGCTAATGGTATTTTGAAAGGACTTAATCTTACAGCAACAACTTTTGCTGGAGGTTTTGGAATGTTATATGGTTTAGGTTCATCTGCATTTTCTGGTAGACTTGCTGACGTTTGGGATAATCCAGGACTCAGAGCATTGGATGAATGGAATAACGAAGTGGATCAAAATTATCTTCCTAACTATTATACAAATGTTGAGAAGAATGCTCCATGGTATTCTACAGATAACTGGTTCAAAGCTAACTTTTTATATGACAAGTTGATCAAGAACTCTGGATATGCTGTAGGAGCAATGTTAAGTGGTAACGTTGCTAATGCTGGAATTAAAACTGCAGGTGCTGCTATTGGTAGAGCTGCAGTTGCTTTGGAGTCAGCTAACTCTTTTAAATTATTTACACCTTTACTTAGAAATACAGCAAGAGCTTTTAGTGCTGGTAAAAACATAGAAGCTGCTGCTATTCTAGAGGGAGAAATATCCTCTATAGCAGACTTAACTGCTAGGTCATCTAGGCTTGCAGAAATTGCAGCAGAAGCAAATACATTTGGTCAGTTAAATGCATTAGGAAGAAGAACAGCTATTGCTGCATATTCTTCAGCAGGCGAAGCTTCATTTGAAGCGTTACAAACAGCTAAAGAATATAAGGAAAATTTAATAAATGAATATACCAGAGCAAATGGTTATGAACCAAGTGGAGAGGCTCTAAAAGATATAGAAAGACAAGCAGAGAGTGTAGGTAAAGCTTCGTTCTTTGGTAACTTGGCTATATTAGGTGCTACAGAATATGTACAACTACCTAGACTTTTAGGATCGTCTTATGCTGCTGACAAGCAGGCTGCAAATAGTTTATTAGGTCAAGTGGATAATGTAGTGCTAAAAGATGGTAAATATATAAAAGTAGAACCTAAGACAAGATTTGGCAGACTATCTGAAAAAGTTACAGGCATTGGTAAATATGCTGTGGATCCTAAGGAAGGACTGCAGGAGGGTTTGCAATACGCTTTGCAAGTGGGAGTTCAAAACTACTACAATAAAGCATATCAGACAGATGCTGCTAATATGTGGTCTGATGGTTTCTTATATGGAATTGTAGGAGAGAAGGGTGCACTTATGACTAAAGAAGGTGCTGAAAGTATATTACTTGGTAGTATCACTGGTGGCTTGATGCAAGCAAGAGGAAACTATCAACAGAGCAGAGCTCTTACAGAAAATACCAACAGATTCTTAAATATATTAAATGGTGCTCCTACATTTAAAGATGCATATTTAGACAAACTTAGTTCTGTAAATAGAGCTGTTATTTTACAACAACAACAGCAACAAGCTATTGTACAGGGAAACAAATTAGAGGCTAAAGATTTAGATGCTGACTTGATGCACAATTATCTAATTGGTCGCATTAAGTATGGTAGACTAGACATGGTTCTAGATGAAATAAAAGAACTAAAAAGAGAAGGTATAAGTGAAGGTGGATTAAGTCAGTTGAAAGAACAAGGATTAGCTAACATTAATGACACAGTTGACTCTTTCCAAACAAGACTTGCTACACTTGAAGAAACAGCTAAAAACACAGGTGAGATTTATAAAGCACTTGACTTAAGATATTCTGGATTGGTAGACAGAGAGGGTGAAAGAATCTATCCTCCAATTGTAATTGATAAAATGGCATATGCAGCAGCTAAGATTGCTGACTATGATGTGCGTATTCCAAAAATGAATTTAGCTTTAGCTGAATCTGGAATAGTTACACTTGATGTACTACAAGACATTATTAAAGAAAACAAACCTAATAAAGAAGCTACTGATGCTGCATTGACTCAAATCAATGAGCTAGACGTTACTTCTGATATAAAGGATGAACTTAAGACAGCACTATCTGACGTAATAGAACTTTCTCTACGCAGAAAGTTATTTATGGAGGAGTATGATGACATTAAGGAAAATCCAAAAGAATATTTAGGAACTCCTGAATTTGGTTTTGGAGATTCTGAAGAACTTCCTGTAACTGTAGATCAAGAGGTTGTTGATAAAAAGAAAAAGAAGATTGTAGCTAAACAACTTGAAGTTGGTAAACTATATTCTCTTGAACAACCTGTATATAAACAAGGAAATGAATTAGTTATATCTCCTAAACTTGCTGTAGTTTCACAAACATTAGGTGGTGAACTCGAGGTGAGATTACCAAACGGAGAGATATCTTTCTTCACTCCTGAACAATTTAAACAGTTTAAAATTAGTGATCAAGAGAGTCCAGCTGATGATGTTAAACACATCATGGATAATGCTATTGACACTGTGTTAAAGAAGCCTGAGTTTAAAGAGATTGAAAAGCCTACAGGTGATGATAAGTTACAATATATCAACTCTTTAAATAATCCTGAGTTAACTGATGCTGTGTTTGAAGAATATAACAAAGCTTCAGAAAACTATTTTAAGAAGAAAGCTAAAGATACTAAGATTGAGAAAGGTGATAATAACATTATAAACTCTCAGAAAACAGAAGGTGAACTTCAGCAAAATCCTGCTCAGGTTGCTGATTATGAGCAGGTAAATAAAAAGACTAAATTAGTTCTTCCTAGAGCAACTGTAGCTAGTCAACGACTTCCTGGTTATAAGAACTCTGTTGTATTTGGAGCTAATCTATATAAGTTTAAGAACAGAAAGAACATCCGTGGTGTATATGTAACTAGCAAGAATGAAGCACAATTAGGACTTACGGGGTTGATGAATCATATCAAAGGAACTAGTGATGTTGATCCTGCTAAAACCATTGCTGTTGTAATGGTTGAGCAAATCGGAAACAATATCAGAGTGGTTGGTGTAGATGGTAAACCACTTGACACTCCCACATTTGATACAGCTGTTTTTCAAGTGATGCCTGATCCTAAGTTTACATGGAGTGAGAAATTTGGTGGAGAGAGCATGTTCCCTAAAGACACAACGGAAGCTGAGAAGAATGCAATCATAAAAGAATACACTCAGTTTGTTGAAGAAACTTTAAGCACAACTGACTTAGTTCCTTTCTCAGTGGAAGCATCATTTGGTATACCTCAGCCTGTAGTGGATGCACAGGGTAATACTGTTAAGAATGCAAGAACTGGTGTAGTAGCTGCTGGATTGATTCAACAATCAGATTTGACTACAGACGCTGTAATATATGTTCCTACATTGGAAGATGTTGCTCAAAGAGGATCTACATCATATTCAAGTGCCAAGGGTAAGATATTCCTTAAGGCAGGAAATGGATATGTTCCTTTGCAGAATAAGTTACATAGTGAGAGAGAAGCTAATGTTATTTATCAAGTGATTAATAGATTAGCTAACATCAGATTTGAAGAAGGTAATTTAGATTCAGATGAGGCAAAACGTTTATATGATTGGTTAAGAAGTGTGACCTATTGGGGAACTCCTAAGAACGCTCCTGGTGTTAATAGTATATGGTTTGGTAAAGATGGTGTGTTAGGACTCAAGCTTAACATGTCAAATGACAACACTAGCTTTTCATTTACACCTATAAACATTGAAGCAAATAAAGATGCTATCATAGCTAAGCTTCAAACTATGTACAACAACGTAAGATCTTCTTACGTAACTAATGAGCTGTCTAATTGGAACAAGCCTTATGAGGAGATATTAAGTATAGATAAAGATGGTAAACTGAAAACCAAACAGTGGAAAAACTACCAAACATATCTTCTTTCTACAGAAGGTAGAACAGGTGAAGAAACTCCATTAACTGTTCCATACAGAGAAGCTACAGAAGCTACGTCTAATAGAGAAGGTATATACTTTGTAAATACAGATACAAAGGAAAAGTATGCTGGTGTAATTACTAAGAGTACAGTGGCAGAGAAAAAACCTATACTTACTCCTGCAGCTGAAGCAGCTGCTGCACAGTTTGTAATGGATGGTGTCACTCCTAACACAATCAAGAATGCACAATATGGTGATATTGTATTCACTGTAAATGGTGATGAGTTAAGAGAAACTGGTGGTAAACGTGGTGTAGCTTTGGTAGAAGATGAGAGTGGTAAACTTGTTTCTCAACCAGCTATTGATAAACTTGCTGCAGATAGAAAGATTGATATTGAAAAAGCTACAAACTTATTAGCAAGTTCTATATATCAAAAATTAACAACAGCTGTAGCTGCACAACCAGTAGCTCCTAAAGTTGTTGAAGAAACACCTAAGGCTGCAGAAATAACTCCTTCTGAGGAAGACTTGATTAGAGAACAAATGAACAAGATGGGAGATGATGCTCCTTTCCGTATTAAACTTAATCAAGACATATCTGAGTTTGAGAAAGAAGACTGGCCAAAGATTGAGGAGTTTATGAAGAAAAACTTCCCAATGATTCCTTTGTATAGAGTGAAGAATATCATTAGAGGTCTAGGTGGTATTGAGGCTTGGGGTATGTTGAAGAATGGTGGTATCTACGTCTATGAGAATGCAGAGGTTGGTACAGCATATCATGAAGTGTTTGAGGCAGTTTGGAAACTGTTTTCTACTCCTGAGGAAAGAACAAACATTATCAATGAGTTCAAGAATAGATCTGGAAGCTTTATAGATAGAGTGAGTGGTGACAGTGTTAAATACTCTGAAGCTACTGATTATCAAATCAAAGAACAGTTGGCTGAAGAATTCAGAGACTTTGTTAAAGATGGTAAAGTTCCAGTTAAGCCTACTAAAGGTCAACCATTTATTGTTAAGTTATTTAATGATATAGTTAATTTCATTAAGACTTTCTTCTATGGTCCTCAGGCAGCTAGAAACACAGAAGAGTTGTTCAAGAGAATGAACACTGGTTTCTATAGTAAGCAGTTTCCTGCACGTCAGCAATTATCTTATGCTAGAGCTGGAGTGATTGATATCACTGATGCTTTTGCAGATAGAGAAAGTGAAACACGTATCAAAGGATTTGTAGGTGGTGAGGTAAATGATATCATGCAGGAGATGACCTACCAAACATTGCAAAAGGTTCTTAGAAAAGGAAATAATATATTTGACATTGGTTCTTCTAAGATGCCTAAGAAAGCATTATATGATGAACTTAAGGAATCAATTCAAATGACTGCTCTTAAGTCTAGAAAAGCTGCTGAGAAACTACGTGATGATAATAAAATAAGTAAAGAAGCTGCTGATGCACAGATTGAAAAGTCTAATTCATTGTGGAAAAGAATTACAGATAACTGGAGTGATCTAGTTGAGAAACATGAAGAATACTTAGCATCTTACAACATTGAGTTTGATGATAATGCAGAGATGATCCTTAGTGAGGATAAAGTTAAAGAAGATGCTTACAGTAGCCCTGAGAAAATAGATAACTTTAGAAAAGCAAACTCTGCTATCAAGTTATTACTTTCTAGCATTCCTATAGTTAGAGATGGTAATCTAGTTTATACATCTATCAACGGTGCTAAACTTATTCCTACAAGTGAGGTGTATATGGCTATTATAAATAGAACATACACAGCTACTAGTCCTGATGAGATGTTTAAGAATTTACGTCAGCTAGCAATAGATGATGAAAACTATCGTACATTATATAAGTATATTACAAAACAGTCGTTTGATTTTGGAGATGTTGATTACACAAATCTAGATAAAGAATATGATGTAAGGTTGGTTAACACCTTGTATACATTGTTCAATAAACAAAACCCAACTGTTAAGAACCTGTATGTCTTAGATAATGGAGATGTTCAGGTGGGTGATTCTAACTTCACTACAGCAGCTAGACAACTAGCTGATGAGTTTAAGAATGGTGTAATTGATTCTGTAAAGAAGAACACTGACTATTTTGAATATAGTGGCTTAAGAAAAGGATATGCTCCTAAGGTGGATAGAAACGGTAAAGCTGTTATTGGTTCTATTCCTACAAACACAATAGAAGAACAGGTTAAGTTCTTGAGCAAGATTGGCATTGAGTTTAATATAAAGGAGGTGAATAAGTTAGATGAGGATGATAAAACTAGATTTACCAATGCAGCATTAGGTATAAAGAAAAGTTTTACAGACCTTAATGTAATTTCTACATTAACTGGTAGAACATTATCTATCAATGGTAGACTATTAGATTTAGCAACTATTCAAGCTAAGATTGAAAACCCTGAGTTTGATAGTGTATTCTACAATGTGAATGGAGATGCTACACAAACATTTATTGGTGTAAATGCTTTGAGCAAGTTACATAGTTTCTTATCTAAGATAGACAATATTAATGAGTTAGCTAACACTCCATACTCCTATTTACTAACAGATAGCTTTGCACAAAACTCAGTGATGTTAAACAAGATGTTTGATATTGCAGGAGATGGTGCACGTATATCTGGAACAAAGAATTTAATGGAGTCTTCTTGGGCTGATGGTACAATCAATTCTGTCACTGGTAAAAAGAAACAATCAGCTAAACTTACATATCAAGAGCGTTTGATACAAGAGCTCAATATGAACTTAGCAGGTTACTATTATAATCTAATTCCTGGAGATGCTTCTTTGGAACATATGGCTTACATGAGTAATGCTGTTACTGACGAAGCTGTTAAAAAAGGATATGAAGATGGTGGTATCAATGCTATCTTTAAAGGATACTTCCTTTCAGAAATGGAATTAGCTAGAGAGGAACGTGATGTAAGAAACAGTAAAGAACTACGTTTCTTTAAATCCATCCTAGGAGATAGATTACATGATGAGATTATAGAAGCAGAAGGAACTCCTGAAGGTGTGTATGAAGCTTTCAAAGATGAGATTGAAGCTGCTGTGTCCACTTACATTAAAAACAAAACTACTCAGTTTAAGAACACATTATATACATACGACATTATCACTATAGATGAAGAAGCTCCAGATGTTTGGACTTTAAAGAATCTTTCTCTTGGTGAAACGTTGAGTGATAGTGATCTATTGAACCGCCTTGAGATGTTACAGATCAACTTTATGATCAATAACATTGAGTTTCATAAACTATTATATTCTGATCCTTATCAGTATACAGATGAGCTTAAGCGTATTAAGAGTTTCCTTTCTCCACGTCAATCATTAGTGTCTAACTCTTCTGGGCTAAATGCTGCAATGGATAGAGTTTATAATGAAGGGTTTGAAAAAGGAGATATAGGATATGTAGACTTTACCAAAGACTATTTACAGACAGCAACGTTATCTGATGTATTAGCTATTGGGGATCTTCCTGGATATGGTAAAGGAGAGAATGAGAAACCATTTAAGGAAACAGATGGTGGTGGTATTGTTTCTTTCCCAGCTTATCGTAACATTAGAATACGTAGTGGAAACTGGAATAGTGATGAAGAACTACAATATAGACATGATATTAAATATGAGGCTGCTGTAAAAAGAGGTGATACTCCTGAACAGTTAGCTCAACTTAGAAAACAAAATCCTAGTGTTCAAAGTGCATACACACCATTGAAACCTATTGTATCTGGTAATAAAGGAAATGGTAAACTGTACAATGATATTGTACTTGATAAGTTTGCTCTTTATCCATTATCTTTCAGAGTGTTACATGACTTTAATCCTGATGTAAATGCTATCAAGTTGTACAACAAGATGCAGTCAGAAGGAATTGATTATGTGGTATTTGAGAGTGGTAGAAAGGTAGGTGTACAAAAAGCATTTAATCCATATAATGAAGATGGGTCATTTAATAATGAACCATTTACTGAAGAACGACTTGTAAATGTTCCATTCTCAATCATGGCAATACAATCTGAAGTTCCTTCTAAGGAAGATGGATTGGTAACTAGAGGTAGCCAGATTACCAAATTGGTAACTCTTGACATGATGGAAGCTGGTGTTCCTGTAGACTTTAAGAAGGATGCTAAAAATTTCAATGAGAAATATGAAGCTTGGATTTCTCTAAAGACAGAAGCTGAAAGAGAAACAGCTTCTCCTATATATAAAGAGATTAAGAATAACCAAAGAATTCTTGAAGGAATGATTGACATGGGTTATAATAATCTTCTTAACTCAATGGGAATCAAACAAGTAGGAGAAGAGTTTGAAGTGACAGATTTTTCTAAGGCAGCTCAAACCTTACGTAGAGAAGTGTTGAAGAGAGAAGTTAATGATAATGTGGCTGATGCTCTTGCTGCATTCTTAGAAGGAAAAGCTACATTAGAAGCCACACCAGCTTATCAGCAAATAAGAAACATTCTATACTCAATTGCTGACAGAGAGGTTATCTCTCAGAAAGTAGGTGGTGGTATGAAAGTGCAGCTTCCATCTACCTTTATGGAAGAGAATAGAATCAAGAAAGAAGGTGATAAAGGATATACATCTGATGTTCTTAAGTTCTATAAAAATGATAAGGGTCAGCGTGTAGCTGAAGTGATGTTGTCTAGATGGTTTGATAGTGATAAGACAGATCAAGAACTATTAGACTATTTCAATAATACAGAAGAAGGTCAAGAGGTATTAAAGGGTATAGGTTTCCGTATTCCTACACAGAAGCAGAACTCTATTGATGTTATCAAGGTGGCTAAGTTCCTTCCTAAGGAATTTGCAGATAGCGTTATTATACCATCTGCATTGGTTAACAAAGCAGGTTCTGACTTTGATATTGATAAACTCTCTGTATATCTTAAGAATATATATCAAGATAAGAATGGCAACCTTAAACTTATTCCTTTCTATGGAATAGGTAAGGATGCTATAAATAAGTTAAAGGATTTGAATCTAGATATGAGTGTGTATGATATATACAGAAGATCTCTAGAGAATGCATATTTTACATCTCTTGAGAATCTTATATCTAGTGAAGAAAACTTTGAACCATTAACAACTCCTAACTCAGCAGACCAGTTAAAAGGATTGTCTGAAAGCATTGTTAAGAAACTTGGTTTAGCTAAGGTTGATTACAGTGATCCAGGAAACATGTTGGATAGAAGGTTTATGACTAGATTGAGACAAGCGTTTGTATCTGGTAAGTATGCAATTGGTATTGCTGCTGTAAACCAAACTAACCACTCCTTAAATCAAAGAGCTCCTATATTTATTGACTTTGAAGGAATGAAGAGCAAATTAAATAAGGTGGACAGGGATTGGTTACGTGATGGTAAAATCAAGTTCAAAGAATACAACACTATACAAATTAACGGTAAGACTTACCCAACATTATCCATGGTGTATAATGCTGAGAAGAGTAATGAGTTTCCTGAAGGACAAAGAATATCAGATATCCTCTCTCAGTTCATTGATGGTTATGTGGATATTTCAAAAGGACCATGGATTATTGAACTGGGTGCAACTCCTAACACAGCTAGTACATGGATGTTCTTGGCTAAGATAGGCGTACCTATTAAGACTATATCTTATTTCATGAACCAGCCTATCATACGTGACTACTTACGTAAGATTGAAAACGCTGGATACTCTTGGTTATTTATTGATGACTTTGTAAAAGAGATTAAAGAAAGTGAGAAATATGCTGTAGCTGATAACTACAACTTTAATAAGATAACAACTATTCCTTCTGCTAATAACTTGTTCCAGTCAATTGGAGCTACCAAGTTTAGCAATCAAGATGCTAGAGCTGAACAACAGTTTATGCTTGATGAGTTCTTGAAATATGCTAAGATGGCTAGTCAGATGTTTAATGTTACTCAAGGATCTAACTTTGACACATCTACATTCAATGACCCATACTTGATATTTAAGAAGGAGCAACAACTAATCAAAGCTCAGAATACAATCATTGCTTCTTTAAATGAAAACAATGAAGTGGTTCCTGCTGTAAACGCTATATTGGAAAACTCTTTCCTAGGAGTAATGGCTAACAGATTACAGGATGTAAGAAATGCATATTCTAATATTCTTAAGTCTGATAATAAGGCTATAAGAAATGTTATTGAAAAGGTGCTTCTTCCTTATGTAGATCTACCAGATGGAGACTTTATTAAAATAGCTCAGAAAGCTGTAGCTGACTTGTTTGACTGGGCTGTACAGATTGATAAAGGATACAACAAACAGATTGAAGAAATATTGTTGTCAGACGATAATGCTGCTAGTGAAATCATCAAGTTTGTAAATAAGGTTAGAAAGGATAAGAAGAATAAACTGTATGATAATCAAGCAATTAAGTTGCTAGAACAATTACCTTCTCCTGTAAAAGGTGGTGTGAACAATGTGAAGATCAAGAACAAGATTAATAAGATCTATGATCAGAACGAGATTATCAATGGTTTCAGAGAATTAAGAACAGAGCTTGGAGAAAACAATCCTTTGTACAAGAAGATTGTAGCTGTGGCAGTGTTGCAGAGTGGTTTGTCCAAAAGCCCAATCTCTTTCACAAGCCTACTTCCGTATGAAGACTTTGAAGATGTATATAATAAAACATTGTCTACGTTAGATAAAATGTCTAACCTAGAAGACTTCCATAGATTAGGTGTCTTCCAGAGGAATAACTGGAACAATGATGATATTGTTCCATACAGGAAAGCTAAGTTTAAACAGAATGCTGCTGGTAACTGGTTCTATTCTAATGCACTCAGAATAAATGATAAGAGCATTGAAGAAGCAACTAACATAGGAAGAATCCCTCAGATTATGAAACTTTCTTCTCTTGCACGTGAAGCAAACAAAGATTACATAGTGTACTCTTGGGAAGAAGGAAATAAGCAGGAGAAAGCTGAGATGAGAAAGAGAGGTGACTACTCCTACATTAAGAAGGCATTGTTTAAGAAGGTGTATGATGGAGTTAATCCATTGACTATCAAGAATTTCTATGGTACAGATACATATATCTATAAGCAAATTAATGCTTGGGGAGATGGTATCAAAGCTAATGAATTATATAATGTAAGTAAGAAGTCTGTTATTCCTAATGGTTTCCAAGAAACAATTGAGGTTGAGGACACAGATATATTAGAATATTTTACATATGATGAACAAGTGGACGCAGCTAAAGAAGTTAGCACTCCTCCTGCTTCTATAGATGTAAGTTCTGATATAGTGTACAATAAGATATCTCTTCCAAGAAGAGCTTCAAAGAAAACAACCTTTACATCAAAAGCACTAATGTTAGAAAATGAAGTGGGAATTAGTAAAGAGTTTCAAAATGAAGGATACAGACTCATTATTCCTGAGTATCCAAATGCTGAAGTATATATATCTAATAATGTTGTTGTAGATGATCAAATGTTTAAATCAATATATTGGAGAGTTGAATCAGGAGGTTATGTAATATCAAATCAATTTAAAACTATAAATGAGGCTATTGCTGATTTCCAACAAAAGGTAAATGGTATCAAGACTGCTGATCTTATGAAACAGGTTCAAGATGTTACTAAACTGTTTGTTGGAGAACCACAAGAAACCATAACTTTGCAAGATGGTAGGGCTTATACAAAAGATGAAGTGAATAGTAAACTTCTAAAGAAGCTTGGGTATACACCTGAAGAGATTGGTAAAATACTAAACGAAGAAATCTGTTAATATGGCAACATGTCCAAATAAGAATCTAGATAGTTGGCAGAAACTTGTAGAGCTCAGAGGTGAGAACATGGCTCATTATCTATGGGATGAATACAATGGAGAGATACCAGAAGACATCCTTAATAACGTTGAGCAGATAGTTACTGGTCCTCAGAAGGCTATGCAGGATAAGATTAACCAAACCAAATCGCTTGTTAGGAAATATAATATTCCTGTAAGTGAAACAGATCCTTTATTGCTAGACTCTGAGGAAGCAAACAATGGATATGAAATCAAACAAGATGATGGTAGTTGGGTTAAGATATTGAAACGTGTTACAGATCGTGTAAAAGCTTGGTATAAAGAAAAGTTTCCAAATAAACAATTTAGTGAAGCTGAGAAGAACTTTAATGAGCTTAAGAAGAAATATGGTGTTGCTGGACACAAGGATTTAGAGGAAATACATGATAGGTATTTTAATGAGGATGGTACAAGAAGACCTGCACCACTATCTAGACCTGCAAAGTTTAATGTAGAAACTCAAGCAATGTATAACATGCTTGAGAACTATTATGCTGAACTGGTTGACTCTTTTCCTAAAGATACATTGGTATTTTCTGAGGTGGTTGTTTATGATAGTAAAAATAAAGAAGCTGGTACAATTGACTTCCTAGCTATAGATCCAAATGGAAAGGCTCACATCATGGACTGGAAGTTTATGTACATTGCTGGTAATGATGTAGCTTGGTTTAAACAAGGAGCATTCAATATTCAGATTGGTACTTATAAACAAATGCTTCGTGATAACTATGGTATAAAAGAGTTTGGAATGCTACGTGCTATTCCAATATCCATGGAGTTTGGCTTGAAAGATAAGAATGATCCTAGACAAGGATATGAACTTCAGGGTATGGCAATAGGATCTGTAGATAAATCTAAGATAGATCCTCTTACAGATATGAAACTTATTCCTCTATCTGAAGAAACAGAAACCACTGGTAATGAGGCACTTGATAATATACTAGCAAAGTTAAATGCTTTAATCCGTGAATACGGTAAAGAAGTTGTTACTACAGAGGATGAACGTCAATTTAAGATTGAACGTATGAACATCCTTAGAAGAGCTATACGTATAGTTCAGGGTACTGGTAATCTACAACCTCTAATTGATGTAATTGAGGTGATGAGAAAAGATGGTGATAGAATCATGAATGATTATAAAACTATCTATAAGGACAGACCAGCTACATCTGAAGATTCTAATAATGCTGAGCTCTCTGACTTTGCTGATGACATGAATAATTATATCAGGTTCTCAGAAGTGTTCTCAACCATTAGTGATGATATAGGTGATCTCATCTATACAGCAGACATGGAGAAAGAGGGATTGACAGAAGCTGAGTCAGACAATATTGAATACAGAAAAGAAACTTTACAGAACCTTGAAACAGAGTCTAAGTTAATTAGAAAGTCTATTAAGGAAATTAGTAAAGCAGCTCAAGACTTTGCTACAAAACATATAGGTGAAAGAAACCTTGTAGCAGGACTTACAAAGTCTGAAGCTGTAGTAAAAGGTATTGCTTCTCTATTTAGAGGTGTATCAGAACTTCCGTTACGTTCGTTACAAATATTGTACAAGCTTACAAGCACAGCTAAAAACAAAGCTGCTGCTGATGCTTTTGAGGAAGTGAAGGAACTAATGGCTATTAGAGAAAAACTTGTTGCTAGAGGTGGAGACACAAGAGCCCTAATACAGAAGATCTATCAAAAGGATACAGAAGGAGGATTGGTAAATAAACTTATATACAAATACAAGAAAGACTTCTTTGATGAGGTGGATGAGCGTGCTAAGACTGGAGATAAAGAATGGTTACTAGAAAACATTGATGTAGAAGCTTATAAGAAAGAAGCTAACGAAATACTAGAAAGACAAATAAGAAACATTGAAAGAAACAGCTATCCTGGAACAAAGGAAGAGGTTGAAGATCAAAAACAAAGACACATTAGAGAAGCACAACGTCTTTGGGATATAACTAGAGAAGACTTTAATGGATTTAATAACTATGTTGTTAAAAGACATCCTCTAGATAAATGGCAGTCTAATGAATACTTAGAGATTCAAAAGGATCCAGACTTACTTAATCTATACAATTTCATTACTAAGTTTAATGACAAGGCTAAGGATATTGGTTATATCAACAACATGATTGCCAAGAACTTCTTACCTTTTGTAAGAAAGAGTATGGCTGAGCAATTGGTGTGGGACAACAAGCTATCTGTAATGAGTAACTTTTACAATAGTCTACAGATACAAACAGATGATGTAGGGTATGGTAATATAAATGAAGTTACTGGGGAATTACAGAATGGCATTCCTAAGTATTACACATATGATTTTAGTAAGAAGGGAGAAGGGCAAGGTGTTAATGATTATTCTGAAGTGAGTGAGGATTTGTTTAAGAATATGATATTGTATATTCAACAAGTTGAGAAGTACAAGTATCTATCTGAGGTGGAAGGACAGCTTAACCTTGTAAGAACAATTGAAACATTTAAAGGACACCTTAACACAAATAGAGTAAGTAATGTAGTTAGTAAGAATGGTAAGGTACAAGAACTTCCTGGTAATGAGGAGAATACAAAAACATACGATGACTTCCTAAAGGTGTTATTGTATGATCAGAAGTATGTACTGTCAGATGCAGACTTACCTCTTAATATAGATAAGGTGTTGAACTTTGTTAAGAAGGGACTTAATAGAGTTACTCAAGCAACAGGATTTGGAGAGGTATGGAAAGAGAATGAGAAGCCCACTGCTACATCTCTATTAAAAACAATGGATGCTGCTAATAGAGCATTCCAACTTAAAGCTTTAGGATTTGAGTTCATCTCTGGTGCTGCCAACATGTTTGGTGGTAATATACAGATGGCTACACAGGCTGGTAATTATTTTAAAGCTAGAGAGTTCCTTAAGAATGAGAATAAACTTATAGGTCACAGATTTGAAAGCAATGAAGACAGAGAGATATTCACACAGCTTGTAAATACATTCATGCCTCTGAAGGATGACCCTTCTTATGAGGAATTTAATAAAGCTGGTCTTAATGTTCTTACAAGACAGAACCTAGGAGACACACTCATGGTATTCATGAGGAAACCAGAACAGCTTCTAGAGAAAGCTACATTCCTAACTCTGATTGAAAACATGATGGTAGAGAATGGTAAGATTGTAAGTATTAGAGAGTTTGTAAAGAATAAGTATAGAGATAGGTATGAAAGTGCTGCTAAGTTTAAAGAATCTAAGCAGAAGATAGAAGACGAGATTGAACAGTTAAAGAAAACTAGATCTATTGCTTCCACAAGAAAACTAGAAAATGGTCAACTTGTTATCCCTGGATTAGACTTAAGTAACAGGGATGAGCTACAGAGACTTACAGCTTTAACAAGACGTATATCTAGGAACGCAACTGGTGGTCTGTCAGACGGTGATATTAACAAAATGTCTATGTCTATCTGGACCAAGTCTATGATGCTTTTTAAGAACTGGATACCAAAACTTACAGATACACGTTTTTCTGAGTTCAGAAAGGTGAGTGATGACTTTTCTGTAGAGATAGGAGAAGATGGTATTCCTATGGGTGAAAAGTATGATATTGGTAGAATTCGTCTATTGGCATCAGTAATTGTTTCATCATTTCAAGATAAATCAGCTAATCTTTTAAATATTCTCAAAATGAATGATGAGGGTATTAAAAAGCTGAATGAGATGTTTGATGAGTATAAACTTGAGTATGAAACTAGTACAGGTGAAACCTTGAACATGACAAAAGAGGAGTTCATTGATATGGTTAGAAGTAACCTACACAATCAGATGAAAGAACTTGCAATGCTTGGTGCGTTAATATCTGTAATGTTTGCACTTGGATTTATGGCTCCAGATGATGATGAGGATAAAGCTAGCAAGAATTTCCACAGGTTCTCATTGAGGGTGATGGATAAGTTTGTAAGTGAGTTGTCATTCTTCTACAATCCAGCTAACTATGAATCTCTACTAAGCGGTAGTATATTCCCAGCTGTGGGCATTATTTCTGACATGAGTAAGTTTGTTAACCATACATATTTAGAAACAACTGGGTTGGACATGGATCCATCAACCACCCAAGAAGATGTAAGAGAAAAAGCTCAACCTATAAAATATGGCATGAAGATGCTGCCTTTCACAAAATCATTGGTAACCTATCTAGCTATTTTTGATAGTGAATTTGCTAAGGAATATGATGTTACCATTCCGAAAGAAAGCAGAAGATGATAGCTATATTATGTCTAAAACTTTCTTCTAAGTCATTGAAAATCATTTAAAACAATTAACTTTGCAACTATGCGTACTGCTACAATTTGCCCAACCTGTGCCACGTTGATTAATTCCGTGTGTGTCATCTATGATGGTGAGTACTTACCTAATTTAGATGTAGCTCCTGGGGATACCCTTGAGGATATTTTAATAAAGATAAGTAATAGTTGTGGTTGTACAACTACTACTACAACTAGTACCTCTACATCTACTTCTACAACAACTAGCACTAGTACTACAACAACCACTTCTACGTCTAGCACAACTACAACCACAACAACTATTTCTCCTACTGCTCCTGTCACCATTACTTATGAGAACTTTGAAACCGCAGATCCATATATAGACAGTGACTTGTT
>Ga0129333_10000787_pt1 | contig 27642 bp, 21 predicted proteins | sample CPB6_08_DNA_FD_94474 | JGI IMG/M metagenome (GOLD analysis project Ga0129333, IMG submission 94474) | Freshwater to marine salinity gradient microbial communities from Chesapeake Bay, USA - CPBay_Sum_0.6_0.8_DNA | ecosystem: Environmental > Aquatic > Marine > Coastal | place: USA: Chesapeake... | reverse complement strand
TTTTTCAGATTCTTCTAATTCTGGTTCTTTTACTATACAAAATAACACAGGAACAATCACTAGAACGATAAGTGTAGGGGACACATTAGAAGGCACAGAAACAATAATTCTACAAGTTAGAATTGGATCTACATCTGGGACTGTAGTAGCAACAGCATCAACAGTAAACGTAACCGACACTTTACCAACTTCTATAACTTATAGTATAACTCCCAATAAAAATACATTAGCAGCGGGAGACACTATACTATATAATATTACTACCACAGGTGTATCTGATGGGACAGTATTATATTTACTTGAAAATGGTTCTGTTTCTGCAGGCGATTTCACAGATAATTACACTCAATTTATTGTCACCGTATTAAACAATAAAGCATCATTTAGTAGAACAGTATCTTCCTCATACGTTGGGACGAAAACTTCTGTTATTCGATTATTAACTGGTGGCTATTCAGGTACTTTACAAGTTACAGCAGCATCTGTTAGCGTAATTACTTTGTCCATATCACCTACATCATTATCTAATGGTGTTCAAGGGATAAGTTATAGTGCCACTTTATCAACAGCCGGCGGATCTGATTCATATACCTATTCGGTTATAAGTGGATCACTACCCGCAGGTATAACTTTAAGTGCCGGTACAGGAATTATTTCAGGTACTCCAACCGCATCTGGTACAAGTAATTTTACTATAAGAAGTACTGATACAAACAACAATACTACATCTAGAACATATAGTATTCAAATTACTCAGGCCACTTTAAATATTCTTCCCACATCTTTAAGTGTTGGAACATTAAATTCTCCATACAGTAGAACATTCTCCATCACTGGCGGATCTGGAAATTACAGTTATTCTATATCATCGGGATCTTTACCTTCAGGAATAAGTCTAAGTTCTTCAGGAGTGTTATCAGGTACACCGGATGTAGAACAGATTTCGTCATTTATACTTTATGTTACAGATAATACTTATAATATTTTTGCCACTAAAAATTACACTCTCAAAATACAATCGTATGTTATAACTTTATTGCCCGATAAATTAGAAAATGGTACAGTCAAAACATACTACAAACAATTGTTAGAAGCGGATAACGGAATAGCTCCTTATACTTATTCATTAGTATCAGGTAGTCTTCCCTTAGGGCTATCTTTAAATTCTTCAACTGGAGAAATTTCTGGTATGCCTGCACGACAAGCTTCAAAAACATTTAACATTGGTGTTACTGATAGCTTAGGTAAAACATTAGTTAAAAATTATACCATAAATATTTCGCCTTTTGTAATTAGAAATACATTCAATGTTTCATCTATAGTAATTTCTCAATTACCCGATTACATTAGGGGAGATTACGTCTCTTATGAGTAACTACTTAAAATTTATTTACTTTGTAGAAGCATACTATAAGTTTTTAGAACAGCCAACCTATCCTTCTGAAGTATTGCAAAATGCAAGAGAATATGCTGATGTTGAAAAAACTATTAACACTTCAAATGTATCCTTAGTTGAATCATTTTTTAAAAATTACGGATATGAACTTCCTAGAAATTTAATAGTAAATAATACCACGTTTGTTAAACATTTTAGGGATATCTATAAGACTAAGGGGTCAGAACAAGCTGCCAAATTACTCTTTAGAGTTTTGTATGGCGAGGATATAGATTTTACATATCCTTCAGAGCGAATACTTAAACCATCAGATGGTGAATGGGTTAAGTATTTTACCTTAAAAGTTTTGCCAGTAAATAATTCAAATGTTTTCAATTTATTAAATACTAGAATAACAGGAAAAACTTCAAAGGCTACTGCCAAAGTTAAAGACATTCTTAAATTACAAACTAATTCTCCTTACTTCACTGAAAATTTTGTATATGAATTATACCTCGAAGATGTACGAGGACAGTTTGTCAAAGAAACTTTAGTTTCTAGTTATCCAGTTATCACAGAAGCAAATACTATATATCAAATAGGTTATGTCAAAATTTTAAATGGTGGTAAAGGATATACTTTAGACAATAAAGTAAATCATGAAGGATCTATATGTAAAATATCTAAGGTTGATGATGAGGGATCTATAAAACTAATTGATATAATAGACAGTGGAACATATACTCTTCCCGCTTCCTTTGCTAATGCTAGTCATAATTCCTTCTTTTTAGTTAATACAGATGATCCTTTGAAGAAAATACAAGGAAACGTAGTATTAGCTAATAACATAGCTATCTTTAGTTCAAGTGTACATCATGGATTAAACAGAAAAGATACAACTTCATTAGATTTTTACGGCAACGTGTCCTCTCCGTTAAATTTGACAACATCAACCATTACTATTTTGAAAGTGCTAGATGATACTAGATTTACTTTTTATGTGCCGGGAGTAAGTAACACCAGTGTGTCTGCTAATTTAATTTATACTACCAAAGCTAGTTTGTATGCTACATTTGATATTTTGAAAGTAACAAATGGGTTTTACGTAAAGGAAAAGGGTCAACCTTCTAGTAGTTATGTTATACAAGGATTTTTGCCTAATACTCCAGATACAAGTGTACTTTACTACCAACCGCATTCATATGTAATAAAAAGTTCTAGATCAGTAAATAAATGGCGAGGTATAGTAAAAAGTACCATACATCCTGCAGGGACAGAGGTTTTCGGTGACGTAGTATTAGAAACAGTTAATGATAACAAAATATCTGACACTGGTAAATCAGAAATTTCTGATTACTTATCAGTAACAGCAGATAATGTTTCTGATGAATTTTCAGCAGATAGTATTTCTATTTCATTGGCTCCAACATTACCAAGAAATTATTCTAAGACTACCTCTTCTGGTACAGTCACATTGCCAATTACGGCAGATCATGTAAATATAGTATTCGGTTATCTTTAATAAATATTTAAAATGCCACAACTTATAACAACAAATTTTAGAGTATATCAAGCATCGGAGTTTGTAGAATCCTTTGCGGATACATCTAACAATAGCATCTATACCTTTATTGGAAGATCATTGCCTTGGGCAGATGAGAATTCTCCTCCTTCGCCCTCAAACAACTTTAATTCTGAAAGAGAAGCATGGGAAAGCGTAGTTTCTTTGAAAAAGGTCAATTCTAATGATGTGAGACAGGTTATACCGAGATATGATTGGGCGGCGGGAACCATTTATGCAAGATATAACGATAGAGACACTAATCTTTTTTCTAAACAATTCTATGTTTTAGTTTTGCCAGAATATAAGGTATATCTTTGTATAGACAATAATAACGGAGGACAATCTTCCGTTAAACCTACAGGAATTTCTACATCAATATTTAATACTGCTGACGGTTATAAATGGAAATATTTGTATTCATTATCCGATACCGACATTCTTAAATTTTTAACTAGATCATATATGCCGGTTAACATCAATAGTGATGTATCAGCCGCAGCAGTAGGTGGACAAATACAAAGTTTTATTATCTCAGATGGTGGCAGTGATTATTCAAGTACGTCCACTCTTACTCTTCAAGGAAACGGTAGTAATTTTGCTGGTACTCCTATAGTTTCAGGTGGTTCTATTACGGGAGTGACTATTACTAATCCTGGATCGGGATATTCTTATGCGAATGTTACTGTTTCGGGAACAGGCAGCAACGCTTTATTGATACCTATTCTATCTCCATATAATGGACATGGTAAAGATTTACATGAAAATTTAGGTGCATTTTATGTCACTATAAATACAAGATTGAATTACTCAGAAGGAAATGGTGATTTCCCAGTCCTCAATGAGTATAGAACAGTTGGATTGATTAAAAATCCTTTAGATAGTAACAGTAATGTTGCCACTTCTACTACGTTATGCGCTACAACAAAATTAATAGCTGCTCCTTTATCAGGGACATTTAGCTTGGATGAATCTTTAGTAAGTAATGTTAATTTATCTAACGTCACTATACTATCAGCAAATGTAGTTTCTCCTAATGTAGAATTGCATGTTTTACCGTTAGGAAACCAGTTAAACAATAGTATTGCATTTTCTGTCGGTAATGGTATAACTGGGCAATCTTCAGGTGCCACTGGCAGAATTCGCCAGGTAATAGATCCTGAAGTTAGAAGATTTACTGGGAAAGTGTTGTATATAGAAAATCGTCCCCCAATAACCAGATCATATGATCAGGCAGAAAACATTCATATTGTAATAGAATTTTAAGGTAAAAAAATGGCCGTTAATTTAAATAGCTCACCTTACTACGATGATTTCGACGAGAATAAAAACTATCAAAGGATTTTATTCAAACCTGGTGTCTCAGTGCAGTCTAGAGAACTTAATCAAGTCCAATCTATTTTACATAATAGTATATCTAAAACTGCAGATGGTGTTTATGGTGACAATGCAAGAATTACTGATGAAATTTCAAGCTATACAATATCGAATAGAGATAAAGGACAAAATATCCTTTCGGTAAAGGTGCAAGGAACTGGTTCCAATGTCGCATCATATGTAGGTAAATATTTAACTGGCGCTACTACAGAAACAACTGGTATTATTAAATTTGCCTATTCCAAAGATGAGGAAAATTTAGGCGACCCTACCACATTAGTTATTCAAGTTGAAAGATATTCCGGACCCATAGAATTTGCATCAGGTGAAACATTAAGAATCTATAATAATATCACTGATGCTTATAACAAAAATAATAGTATAGTTGCAACTTTAACTGCAGAATTTGATCTTAATATAACAGGATCTGCAACTATACCAGAATACAGTGATGAATTTACTTTGTCTAGCAAATCTGGGGATATACAAGTTGGTGATCAATTAGTGTTTCCAAACAGTAGTTATGGAAAAGAATTTTATGTTACTAAAGTTGTTAATAATACTATAAAGTTAAGTGATACTATTAAAACAAATGTGACATCTGGTATTACATTATTATTTAAAAGAAGAAATACTGTTAGAACTTCTATAGTAACTGTTTCGTCTGGCAGATATTATAAGAAAGGTTATTTTATAAAGATTGCATCTCAATCAATAGTGCCTGATAAGTATACAGAATATCCAACCAAATCTATTATACTAAAATATAGTGAGGATATAATTGATTATACTACCGATAGTACTCTTTTAGATCCTGCGTTTGAAAGTTCTAATTATCTTGCCCCTGGAGCAGATAGATTTAAAACATCTTTGACTATTTCTTCTGTAGATTTAGACGCCAATAATTTACCAGATACTACAGATGATTTCGTTGAAGTAGTAAGATTTTTAGAAGGTAGAGAAGAATTTGCTGAAAATGCTAGAAATTATTTGCCTGTTTATTTAAATAATATTTTAACTGAAAGAACTTACGACGAATCAGGTAACTACGAAATTATTCCTTTTAGAATGGTGCCAAGAGGTTCTACTGCTGACGATACTAGTGCCAAGTTTAATATAAACAAAGGTAAAGCTGTTGTAGGTGGACAATTTATAGAAACCAGTGGACCCACTGAAATATCTATAACTAAAGCAAAAACTTTTAAATCATCTGAGGACATTTTTGTAAATGCCAATCAAGATGAATATATCATTATTGACAATCCATCATTTGGTTATACTGACCCTACTAGAGTAAAATTATTTGACGTGTTAGAAGCACATAGTACCAGAGATAGATCTGCTATGTCAGCTTCAACATTGGTTGGGCATATAATTATTAAACATATGATTTATGATAGCGGAGAAGGCAATAATAAACGATATAGATTATATCCTTATTGGTACTATCAATCATCAGCTACGCTTGGTGTTCGTAATATAAAATCATTGATCAGTAAAAATAATGTATTTTCTTCATTAGTTAATAATACTGGCACATACACTAATCCTAAATTTTTTGCTAATGTAAACGTGACTAAAGGGTTAGAAGTAGTTAATGGTAATGAATTGATGCTTGGATTTGAATTAGGTCCAAGAAAACGAGCTATTTTTCCTATCGATTCGAAATATATTAAAAACATTTCCAATATACGTGTCTATCATAGTAAAAAGATAGAGAGTCAAACTGTTACCAGTAGTTCTGTTACCATAACTCTATCTGGTACAGAATATTTCGTCGGTAATGCTGGAACTTTGAATGTAGATACAAAAAGAAGAAACTATCAATTGTTGGTTCGTTCTACTAGCTCAGGAAGTCTAGCGGCAGGTGAACCTATAGATGTTGATGCTATAACTATGTCGTTGGATAGTAATAAACAAATGTTGACAATAGGGTTGTCTAGTTTGTTAGTGACCGGATCAATAGACTTATATCTAATTATTTACAATAGTGAATTAGGAAGAAAAACTAAACATTTGAATATAAATGTTCCTTCTGAACCTATTAGTATTATGAACTCTAATTTGCCTTATAGTATTTTTAAGTCAGATATATTCGCATTGAAAGGTATATACTCTATAGGTAGTAATTCTTTTCATAGAAATTATAATCAAGCTATTACATACTCCACTAATGATTTTGTGATTAAAGACGGAGCTGTATATAGAGCCAAAACTGGTTCTACAGGACAACCTGTTACTAATACAACCTATTGGGAAAATGTACCCAAAGAATTAGAGTCTGCGTTTACTTTTGATAATGGGCAAAGAGATTCGCATTATGAATTGGCAGCTATAACTTATAATGGTAATATTACAAATTACAATCCAGGTAACGTAGTAGTTGTTGTGGATCATTTTACTCATAGTGGTTCTGGAGTTATTGATTTTTCATCATACCCTACAAGCGTTCAAAATAATATTCCATTGTTTCGCTCAGAAGATGGAACATTATTTAATTTAAGAAATTGTTTGGATTTTAGACCTAAGAAAAATGACACTAATGTAGCAGCTAATTTCTGGGCAGACAACAATTCAAATACATATCTTTTACCAAACCCTGTATTAGAAAATGCTGTCCAATTAGACTTTGAATATTACCTGCCAAGAATTGATCGTTTATATTTACAAAATAGAGCATCAACTAAAGACAAAAAAGGATTCAATTTTTATATTGAATCGGGTATTCCCGATGTAACGCCTAAACCCCCTGCAGACAATTCTAGTAAGGATAAATTATTACTAGCTACATTAGTTATTCCTCCATTTACTAGAATAGCAAGTGATATTTCTATTTTTTATAATAAGTCTCCTAGATATACTATGCAAGATATATCTACACTTGATAAAAGACTTACGAATTTAGAAAAAAGAGTTAAAAAACAAGGACTAGATATAGTAGCGTTGAATAATCAAATCTATGATGGGGGCAACACTGCTAATCTATTGTTTAAAACAGGTATACTGGTTGATGATTTCTCTTCTACAAGCGCTAACGATATCAAACAACCCCATTCTACTTGCTTAGTAGATCCTACTACTAAAGAATTAAAACCGCCGTTTTCTGTTGTTAGACATAGCTTGTTTTTTGATACTCAACCAGATCTAAATGTGGAATATGATTTAGTATCATTTAAGTATACTGAGGAATCATTAATATCTGTAATTGAAGCAACTAAAGAAGTAATAAATGGAAGCACTACAGTTAATAATGTAGATCCCAATCCCGGTGCAGCTAAAACTGCAGGAAGTGGGTCTTTAAGTTCTCCTACAGTATTTGCTACAGATGTTGGCGGTAGTGGGCAAAATGGCGGGGGAGGTAAAATCACGACCGATGAATTATTTGGTTCATTTGGTTCTGATAAAAATATCGGTAACACTAATGACTTTACTAATGATTTATTTAAGGTTGGATCAGGTTCACAAATTGCTTCAGCTTCTGCTGGTAGCGAAATTATATCTACAGGAATACAAGATATAGTAACAGAAGTAGCAGAAGAAAATAGATCTAATTTTTCAGCAGCGAGTGCATCTAATACTGCTGATTCTTTGACAAACGATTCGGCATTAAGTATGATAGCAGAAAGATCGGCATCTGAAATTTCGGGATCGGGTATAAAGAGTACGATTATTGGTATGGCGGAGAATTTGGCCACCAAAGTAATTCCATAAAGGTACAAAATGTCTTTAATTAACACTTTTGAAGCTCTGTCCACAACTAGTGTACAACAAGCGTACGTAGATTTGGTGGGTAAAATTTTAGATGACACTCAAAGAAATACTGCCAATGGCAACGTAAGTTATCAATGGTTAACTAATGCCATGATTGATACCTCATTAATATTAAAAGCAGATTCTTTTAGAGTATCAGGTGTAGATAAAGTTGACTCTACAATTTATTGGGCTAACGCGTGGTTGACCCACAAAGGGTCAGGTTATTATGATGCAGGAAACGTAGAAGCGTTTAATGTTATGCCCGGCAATGTAGGTGCTAATGTTTTTGTAACAAATAGCTTTAAAGTATTAGTACCAGAAAAAGATTTTCGATCTGCCAATAGCATACTAGGCTCTAATGGTTTAGTTACTGGATCAGCATTTTTAAGTACTTTTGTAAATCAAACTATAGCAAATTCAAATGTGTATGCTAATTTAGGTATCAATACAGGTGTAGATTTTGCTTTATCAAATAATTATTTGACCTATTATGATTTTAATGCAAATAGTTTTGAAATACAAAACAGTTTATATCTTACTGAATCAGCTATTGAATTAGCTTTTGCTAAAAATAAAACAGATGTATCAGTTCATATATTAGGCGGAGGGGGAATATAATGTCCTCAGCATTAGTTCACCAAGAATTTTTTATTCAAACAGATTACCCATTTCAGCAGATTTTTATTGAAATCAATGGTGTAGATTTTACTAATTGTGCTTCTCAGAAAGGAAAAACTTTTTCTGAACCATTGATAACAGATCAAGAAGGTAGACTAAGAGGTGATCTGATAATTTTTGATCCTTTGGGACTGAATATTTTATCTACCCCTGGTATAGTAAATGTCAATTTCGTTGTTAGAGAAGAGATAGAAGAACCTGTTATTTTTAGAAGAACTGAAGGTAATAGAAATTTTCAACTCAACGGGGGTGGAGCTGGCGGCACTACCATATCAACTAGAAAAGTAGTAGCTGCTACTTTGCCGATGAAGATTATTACTTCGGGTATGGATAGTAAACCAGTAGTTGATGTTGGAGCACAAAATCCAATATTAACAAATGATCCTGGAACTACTAATACTATTAACAATACTGAAGTATCTGTGAAAGAAAATACTAGTAGTTCTGTTTTATTACCAATGGCTCAAACATTTTTTGTCGATGCATCAACATATCCTAACGGCGTGTTTACCACATCTGCAGAATTATATTTCTCTGAAAAATCTACTAGTGATTTGCATGTTATGGTTGATCTAAGAGAAGTCATAGATGGTGTACCAACTACAAGACAATTATCAGGATCTTATTCTACACTAAATAAAAATAGCATACAAGTACCTACTAATGTTAGTGATGGTCCAACAGTTGCTACTAAATTTAAATTCTCCCATCCGATTTATTTGCATCCCGGTAAAGAATATGCTCTAACAGTTAAACCACCTGACGAAAAGTATAAAATATTTACTAACGTTGTGGGTGGATTGAGATTAAATAATGGTACTACAGTTTCAACAAAACAACCAAATGTTGGAAAACTTTATAAGTTAACTAATACGTTGTCTCAAGTAGAAGAGCAATCCACATCTTTAGTATTTAAAATAAATAAAGCAGTTTTTGAAACAGGCTCTAAGAGTTTTGTAAAACAAACATCTAACTTAAATCCTGTAAGGTTTAACTATAACTTGTCAGAAATAGATGTTGTGCAAAAAGTTTTTGGTACAGATGCATTGACTTCAGTGGATATGCAAACTAAAAATTATTTAACTAATTCAACAGTAGATTATGTGAATGTACCATGGAATTCTCCTTATAGACATAGTCAAATAAAGACAGTTACAGAACAAGGGGATGTGAAAGTACGAGTGATTCTCACTAATAAAGATAAAAATATATCGCCTATTGTAGATACTTCTTCTTTAGCTTTATATACTATTAAGTATGAGATAGATGATATTGATTCTGCGTCAACTATAAGAGAATCAGAAAAACATTCTGATTTAAAAAGTAATTTAGGTAAAGCAAAATATATTAGTAAAATTGTTACTTTAAATCCTGATTTTGATTCAACAGGAATGGAAATTAAACTTGATGTGAATAGAAAAAATAATACTGATGTAGATGTTTTTTGTAGAGTAAAAAGTAGCTTGGACAATGGAGTAGATTCAACTATTGAAAAAAGACCTTGGAGATATGTACCGCTTTACAGTTCTGCTAATTCTGTTAGTACATCATCCACTAACTATTCAGTTATAAATCCTTCTAAAGCAAGTGTGGGTACAAGTGAAGTAGCATATGTTTCTGAAACTTATAGGATTTTAGAATCAGATGCATCAAATTTAGCGTATACTGCAGATGTGGGAGGCGTGAACGCTTATTTTAATTCGTTTAATCAATTCCAAGTAAAAATTGTAATGTATGGCGATAATGAAAATTCTTTAGTTCCCAAGGTGAAAAATCTTATTGCAACTGCGGTGTTATGATGCTTGTTAAGTTAGAAAACGAAAATTCTTTTGCTAAAAATTTGATTAACAATTCTTTAATCAATAATGATACTTCTGCATTATCAGAATATAAAAGTAAAAAGAGAATGAATAACAAAATGAACGAACTACAATCCGAAATAAATATTATGAAATCTGATATAGCAGAAATCAAATCACTTTTACATCAATTAGTTAAATCTAATTAGACGGAAAAATAAATGGCGATTAGTAACGTAAATATTGGTAGTGGCGCAAATGATGGATCAGGTGATCCATTACGCACCGCCTTTCAAAAAATTAATGATAATCTTTGGTATTTAGAAGCAACCAAAGGAACAGGTGGTGGGGGCGGGGGTGGTAGCCCCGTAGATTTGTCTAGTTATGCCACCATTACTTATGTTGGAAGTCAACTAACGTCAGGTTTGGCTAATGTTACCGGTGTAAATTTAAATGCCTTGAATAATGCACTAGCAAATGTTTACGCTGTTAATTTAGATAATTTAAACAATGCTCTTGCAAATGTTACTTCGGTAAATCTAGATAGATTAAATAATGCTTTAGCTAATATTACTTCCATTAATTTAGATTCATTAAACAACGCTTTAGCTAATGTCAATGCTGTTAGTTTAAATAATTTGAATAATGCGTTAGCTAATCTTTCACTAGTTAATTTAACTAATTTGAGCAATGCTTTAGCTCAAATAGACTTTTCTTTATTAGGAAATGTTTCTAATCTAGTAAGTACGGTTGCAGCAAATGCGCCAGGTAAGGTTGGAATAGTTTCTAATCTTAATACTCCTGGTACTGTTACTGGGCAATCGGTACTAAATAATTCAGATAACAAATTATATGTTTGGAACGGTAGTGCTTGGACAAGCGCTTCCGCTATGTTCACCCCTAATGCAAATTCTATATCAGGTGTACAAGTTGTAGATAGTTTGCCGGGCACTGGCAACTTTGAAGGCAGACAAGTTTTAAGCGCTAATGCATTATACATATACTCCGGAGGCGCATGGAAATCTGCAACAGAAGCGTTTACACCTACAGCTAATTCTTTAACTGCTGTACAAATATTTACTGGTGCAAGTTTGCCCGCTACTACAGCTGCAGATAGTGGTAGGACTTTATTTTGGACAAATGAAAGTAATCTTTATATCAATGTTGGTGGATCTTGGAATAATTACAATAGTTATATTCAAGGTTCTGGTACCCCAACTCTTGGTGCAGGTTCAGTTAATAGTGCAGCAATTCAAAATGATGCGATTACTGCAGATAAGATAGTTAGTGGAGCTATTATTGTTGGTAAGATAGCAGCAGGTGCAGTAAGGGCTACAGAGTTAGCCGCAGATGCAGTAACCTCTGATAAGATTTTAGCCAATGCTGTAGTAGCAGGCAAAGTTGCTGCAGGCGCAATCAAAGCAGAACAGATCGAAGCAGGCGCCATCACTTCAGCTAAAATTGCTGCAGATGCTATTGTAGCGGGTAAGATTGCTGCAGGCGCAATTAGTGCCACCGAAATAGCTGCTGGTGCTATAGGTGCAGATCAGATAGCTGCTAATGCTATTGTATCATCTAAGATAGCTGCAGCTAATATTTTTGCTATTAATTTAGCAGCTAATGCTGTTACAGCTAATGCTATCGAGGCATTTGCAGTTACTGCAGACAAGATTAGAGCAAATGCTATTTATTCTTATCATTTGACTGCTAATTCTGTTAGTGCAAATGCTATAGAAACAAATTCAATTACTTCTGCACTAATAAAAGCAAATGCTATTACTGCAGTGCAATTGGCTGCATTATCTGTGTATACTGATGCATTACAAGCAAATGTGATTACTTCAGATAAAATTAGAGCCAATGCTATTACAGCAAGAGAAATAGCAGCATTTGCTGTTTATGCAGACGCTATTGAAGCAAATGCAATTACTGCAGCAAAAATTAGAGCAAATGCAATTACTGCAATACATTTATCAGCGAATTCTGTAAATGCAAACTCCATAGAATCTAATTCTATTACTACAGCACTGATAAGAGCAAATGCTATCACTGCAGTACAGTTGGCTGCATTATCGGTTTATGCTAATGCTATTCAAGCTAACGCGGTAACAACTGATGCATTAGCCGCCAACGCTATAACTTCAAAACATATTTCTGCAAATACAATTACAGCTTCAATGATTGATAGCAGAGGATTAGTTATTAGAAATGCTGCTGGATCCGTACTATTAGGCGATGGTGTACTAGCAAATACTTTAATAGTGTATGATAATAATGGCGCAGCTAAAACACTAGCAGCTGTAGTAACGCCTTCAGGCGAAACTGCTATACAATTTTTAGGTACATTTGCGAGTACCAGTGCAGCTGATGCTGCAGGAGCAGGAACAAATAATGTTGCGAAAATTACCAATTTAAACAATAATACTTATATAAAAAGAGCTAGTGGAACATGGGAATTATTCTTATCTAATGGTGATCCTGGAAATGCTGGAACTGCATCATTTGCTGCTTTAATTTATTACAACACATCACAGGTAAATTCTCCAGGTGCTCCATCAGGTGGATCATATAATTTTAGTACAAATACTTTAACTCCTCCTACAGGATGGTCTACTACACCGCCAGTTACAGGAACTGATCCAACCTGGGCAACCAATTATATTTTTACTGGTACTACAGGTACAGTAACTGCTGGGACATGGGCCACACCTTATGTGATAGCAGAAAAAGCTACTGACGGAAAATCAGTATTTGGCGCATCAATCTTTATACAACAAAGTAGTACGCCAAGTGCTCCATCTGGGGGGTCATTTAATTTTAGCACATCAACACTTACAGCACCCTCTGGATGGTCTGTGGATTTACCTACAGCATCTACTACTCCCACATGGATAGCCAATTTTATATTTAGCACGGATACAGCAGGCGCTACTGTCACTGCGGGCACTTGGATAAATGTTAGAAAATTTACTCAATCTGGCCAAGATGGCAATGCCGGTGTTCGAGGTAATTTAAGAGTTGCAAAAATTTATTCCGCAGGATATCCGGGCGTCACTTGGCCTGTCAGTTTTGCCAATGAGGCGATTACGGAATTGGTGGCCGATGCAGTTGTAAGAATACGAGATGAGGTTACACTTTATAATACTTCAACAGGATATTCAGAAACAAGATTTTGGACTGGATCTGCTTGGTCAAATATTGAGGCATATATTAATGGTGGTTTAGTAGTTAATGGTACTATTAGTGCTAATCAAATAGCTGCAGGCGCAATAAATTCTGATAAAATACAGGCAGGATCTATATCAGGAGATAGATTGTGTGCCGGAGCCATCACTACAGATAAAATTACAAGCTCTGGGTTTGATGGAAGCTGTATATGTAATAGTACAGCTTCTCCCGCAAAATTATCTTCAGGAAGTACTACTACAATTAATAGTTTAGGATGTTTTGCGCTTGGTTCCGGTACCGCAATGAATGGATTTCAAGGAACAGGACTTTTTAATTCTACAGGCAACGGAGCTGGAGTATTAGGATTCAATTCGTCTACATCTGGGACAGCTGCATTTGCTATGGGAGGTGTCGCAAGAGAAGGTAATTTTGGTGGTGTATTTGCAAATAGCGGAAGATCTGATTTCTACGGGTTTCATAATATTGTATCTCTGGGGCATGATCGGTATTCTGCTCTTTTTAGAGGATTATACAATCCCACTTCATATAATAATAATGGTTTAGGATATTTTAGAAGCGAAACATATATCAACGGTTGTGGTGGCGTTAGCCCAGGTATTGCTGGAATAAGTGCAGCATTGTTTAATGCTTCTTTCGGTATAGCATCAGTAAATTATCAAACTTCGGGTTCTGATAGTTTTGGTTCTCCTACAGGACTAAGCGCCGTTGGGCAATCAAGTTTTGTAGGTGCAGCATCAGGCGCTACTGTTTCTTTCGGGGCCTTTGGAAGACTAAATAATCAAGGTACTAACACTGAAAGATCCAAAGGTTTCTTAGCCTATGACATATATTCCGTATTTGGATCAACTGGTAAAATTTATTCTACGCAAGGTTATGCACCATTTACAGGAGTGCATGATGGTATTACAAATGAACTTGATTTGGTTCCTGGTGATATAGTTATAGACCATTCAGTTTTAAAACAGATAGATATAAGCAATGCTATTGTAGAAATTAAGAAAAGTACATTGCCCAATCAAAAGAATGTGATTGGAGTTTTTACTCAATATATTGATGAAATACCTGATGATTGGTATGTAATCAACGAGATACCAGAAACTGAGTATCATAATACACTTTTATCTGGCCCGGTCGGTGAAAACGGCGAGACATTAGAAACACAAATTGTACCTGAAACTAATGTAGTTAATAATAATTCAACAAAAGAATTAATTTATAATATACCAAACGGTTACAAAGTTTTACATATAAATGCTTTAGGTGAAGGTTACATAAACGTTTGCGGTGAGAATGGAAATATTGAAGCAGGAGATCTAATTACTACATCATCCATGCCTGGTAAAGGAATGAAGCAAGCTGATGATCTTTTAAGAAATTATACTGTAGCTAAAGCTAGAGAATCTGTAACATTTGATTCACCTACAGATGTTAAACAAATAGCAGTAACTTATCACTGTGGTTAAAGATGGCAGCGACTAAAAATTTAGCAATAGACCAAGGCACTACCTTTTCTGATTTTGTCATCTACAGAGACAAAAATAAAACAGCTATAGATATATCTGGCCTGACACCAAGGGCCAGTATGCGAAGATCTTATTATAGCGCAAATGCTGTTACTTTAACTACAGCTATTAATAGTAATGCTGGAGGAAATGTTAACCTTTCTCTAACATCATCACAAACTGCCAATCTAAAGGCTGGTAGATATGTATATGATGTAGAACTATATGATTCTAATGTTGTTTATAGAATACAAGAAGGTATCATAACCGTATTTCCAGAGGTAACAAAGTAATGGCATCTATTACAACTAGAGAACAACTAAAAGATTACTGTCTTAGAGCATTAGGTCATCCAGTAATAGAAATAAATGTGGATGATGACCAAGTAGAAGATAGAATTGACGAGGCCTTTCAGTTTTACAGAGAATATCACTATGATGCTGTAGAAAAGGTGTATCTAAAAATACAGTTTACAGAACAAGACATCACTAATCAATACGTTAGTATAAGTGATTTAGTTGTCGGTGTTGATCGTATTCTTCCTCTTACAAATAGAACAAGAGGATTGAATATGTTTGATATTCGTTATCAAATTCTAATTAATGATCTTTATTCGTTAATGTCTACTGATTTGATTTATTATTCAATGGTTAAAATGGAACTTGAATTAATAAATCAATTACTTGTAGGACAAAAACCTGTAAGATTCAATAGACATATGAATCGTCTATACATTGATTGGGACTGGCAAGCAGATGTTTATCCTGGTGCATACGCTATAGCTGAATGTTATAGAATACTAAACCCAGATGAATATACAGATGTTTACAATGATATGTTTCTAAAGAAATATACTACAGCATTGATAAAAAGACAATGGGGTGTTAACTTAAAGAAGTTCTCCGGTATACAATTACCAGGTGGAGTAATGCTTAACGGAGATACTTTATACCAAGAAGCAATAGGTGAAATAAAAGCTATTGAAGATGAAATGCAATCTAGATTCGAATTACCAGTTGATATGTTTGTTGGCTAATATCATCTAGGTACATAGCAGATACTAACACCTTGTCTATAGAAAGTCAATAGAAAAGAATGACTACAGTTAATCCATATTTCCATTCGGGCATTCCAATGGGACGCAGATCTGAGCAGATGCTCTACGAAGATCTGATAATAGAATGTCTGAAAATTTATGGTTTTGAGTTGTATTATATTCCCAGAAAAAAATTTAATGAGGATCCGATTTTGGGCGAGGATCCTTTGAACACCTACGAGCATGCTTATCCTATAGAAATGTATATGGAAAATGTTATGGGATTTGAAGGTGAGGGCGAACTATTAACCAAATTTGGTGTCGAGTTAAGAGATACTGCACGTTTCGTAGTATCAAGACGCAGATGGGATCAGGTAGTAGGGCGTGTTGGTAATACTATTTTGGAAACAAGACCAGCTGAAGGCGATCTGTTATATTTTCCTCTTACAAAATCATTTTTTGAAATTAGAAAAGTTACCGGACAGGATCCTTTCTTTCAGGTCGGTAAATTATTTGTATTTAAATTGGATTGCGAATTATTTGAATTTTCTAACGAAAGAGTTACGACTGGTATTGACGAAATTGATGATTTACTTGATGATAAGCGTTTGGATATTCAACAATTTGAATTTCATAAAGAAGATGGAGAGGCATTACTTTTAGAATACTATTCTGAATCAACACTAATGGTAGAAGACTTTAGTACTGTAGCTCTAGACCCAGCAGCAGATAACGAAGACTTTGATACAAATATAGATGACATTCTAGACTTTACTGAACGCAATCCATTTGGTGAGGTTTATCGCTAATGTTAGATCAAAAATTTTATTGGGGCACTATTAGAAAGGCAATAGTTGCTTTTGGTAATATGTTTAATAACATCACCATTGATCGACTAAATTCAAGTGGTGGCATAGTACAAACTTTTAAGGTACCTTTAGCTTATGCCCCTAAACAAAAGTTTATACAACGTATTGCACAGCAACCTAGTGTAGACGAACAAAATATAGAAGTTATTCTTCCGAGAATGTCTTTTGAAATGATTGGATTGAGATATGATCCAAATAGAAAAATTAGTCCAATACAACAGAACAGAGCTATAAATTCTTCAACTTCTGCCTTGGCTCAATATGCACCAACGCCTTATAACATAGATTTAAGTTTATACGTATATTCTAAAAATCAAGATGATGGTTTGCAGATTGTAGAACAAATATTACCTTATTTTAATCCTGATTACAATTTAACATTAAAAGCTATACCGGCTCTAGATATAAAAAATGATTTGCCAATTCTATTAGAAAATATATTATACGACGATCAATACGAAGGTGATTTTAAACAAAGAAGATCCATTATTTGGACGTTTAATTTTTTAATGAAATTGAACTTTTATGGACCAGTTAATAAACAAGGTGTTATTAAGAAGGTTGTCACTGATACCTTTTCTGATAGGTCGTTAACAAATAGGCAACAATCATATACAGTAGAAGTAAACCCAAATACTGCTACTCCAGATGATAGTTTTGATTATCTAGAAAATTACGAAGACTTTTAATGAACAATATACCAGAATTGAACAAACTGTTCAATATTGAAGAAACTAAACAGGAAACTCTTCCTGTGCTTATGCCATCTCAATCTTTGGAATTAGACAAAGAAGATGATTATCAATTAGCTAGAGCGACCCTTCGTAAATTAATTGTTAAAGGTGAAGATACTCTAGATGAAATGATAAATTTAGCTAAGAACTCTGAGCATCCTAGAACGTATGAAGTCGCAGGACAACTAATAAAGACAATGTCCGATGTGGCAAAGGATCTACTTGAATTGCAGAAAAAGGTGAAAGATCTAAGCAGTGATAATGATAAACCTAGTATCGGTACTCAAAATAATGTAGTGTTTGCAGGATCAACAACTGAATTGATGAAATTGTTAAAAAAGAATAATGAATAAAAGAATTTCTTATAATGGTAATCCGAATCTTAAACAGATCGGCACAGTTATCAATTATACTCCAGAACAAGTTCAAGAGATAATTAAATGTTCTAGAGATCCAATTTATTTCATAGAAACCTATTGTATGATAGTTTCTTTGGATCAGGGTTTAGTGCACTTTAAATTATATGAATGCCAAAAAGAAAAAGTTGACATTATACTTAATAATCGCAAAGTTATTTTAATGGAGGGTAGGCAGCAGGGTAAAACCATTACTGCTGCAGCTTGTATTTTATGGTATACTTTATTTCAAGAATCAAAGACAGTTGCAATACTTGCCAACAAATCCTCTGCTGCTAGAGAAGTACTTTATAGATATCAGATAATGTACGAGGCATTACCTTTATGGATGCAACAGGGTGTCAAGACATTTAACAAAGGTGATATTGAATTAGAGAATGGGTCTAGAGTATTTACTGCAGCAACAAGTTCTTCTGGTATCCGAGGTAAATCTGTAAACTGGTTATACATTGACGAAGCTGCTATTATTCCAAACAATGTAGCTGAAGATTTTTTCACTTCAGTTTATCCGACGATTTCTGCAGGTGAAACAACAAAAATTCTGCTCACATCCACACCATTTGGTTATAATCATTTTTGGAAATTTTGGAATGATGCGGAGCAAGGCATTAACGGTTTCAAATCTTTGTACATACCTTATTCTAAGATTCCGGGCAGAACTGAAGAATGGGCTGCACAACAGAAAGCGCTGCTCGGTGAACTTAAATTTAATCAAGAAGTTCTTTGTAGATTCCTTGGTTCATCTAACACACTTATTTCTCCGGATGCTATTTCGAGAATGTCTCCTTTGCCTTATGTGTTTGAAAATGAAGGCTTAGATGTTATAGAAGAACCTATTAGGGGGCTGTTAAATGATAAAGGTGAGGTAGCAAGAAAACCACATACCTATGTAGTATCCGCTGATACTTCTAGAGGTGTAGGTGGTGATTATTCTGCGTTTACAGTGATGGATGTTACTGAATATCCTTTTAAAATAGTAGCTAAGTATAGAAACAATAAGATAAGCCCACTACTGTATGCCACGGTTATTTACAAGGTTGCTAGGGATTATAATGATGCATTCTGTTTAGTTGAAACAAATGATATTGGACAGCAGGTTGTGGATTCTCTTTACACCGATCTTGAATACGAAAATATTTTTGCAACTGCTAGCGGTAAAGCGAGGCAGTTCCTGTCTGGAGGATTCGGTACTGGTAGCACACTTGGACTGAGAACAACGACTCAGGTTAAGCGTCTAGGATGCTCTTTATTTAAGAACTTAGTTGAAACACAAAAATTATTAATCACGGATAAAGATATTATTTCTGAGATATCCACATTTACTGAACAAAAAGGGTCCTTTAAAGCAGATGAGGGATATCATGACGATTTAGTCATGTCTTTAGTTATATTTTCTTGGGCTACAAATGAATTATATTTTAAAGAATTAACTAATTCTAATCTGAGAATGGCACTTTATGAACAACAAACTAAACAAATTGAAGAAAATCTTACACCATTTGGTATTGTAAATACAGGTATTCCAGAAGAAGGAAAACCCGAAAGAGTCGGAGACGACGTGTGGTTTAACTTCAATCCCCAAGAAGCTATGGAAAAAATGCGAAGAAAGATGCTGGAAAATGTCTAGAACCCGTTATTTATAAATAATTAGTAATTTAGTTGTCATGACGACTTCCAAAAATCTTTAGGAGATTAAGATGGCATTTCAGCTTTCACCGGGTGTACTAGTAACTGAAAGAGATGACACACTTAGTGTTCCAAGCGTTTCCACAACTGCCGGTGGTTTTGTCGGGAATTTCCAGTGGGGTCCTGCTGAACAGGTAACTCAAGTAGATTCAGAAAAAAATCTAGTGGCGATATTTGGTAAACCAACCACTAATACATATGTGTCGTTTTTCACTGCTGCAAACTTTTTATCATATGGTAATAATCTAAAAGTTATTAGAGCAGTTTCAGGTGATGCTAAAAATGCAGCAGCCAATACTGCAACATTAGTTAAAAATGATGATCACTATGAAACATTGACATTCACAAATACTGGTGAATGGGTAGCAAGATACCCAGGCACCTTAGGAAACTCAATCAAAGTGTCTATGGCCGATGCCAACACTTTCGGTTCTTGGGCATATAAAACACAATTTAGTTCAACTGCTCCTAACACATCTAGTTATGTGGGTAGTTTAGGTGGAGCTTTCGACGAACTTCACGTAGTAGTTCTTGATTCAAATGGGTCTTGGACAGGTGCTGCAGATACAGTTTTAGAAAAGTTTTCGTATTTGTCTAAAGCTTCAGATGCTAAGGCTTTAGATGGTTCTATAAATTACTATAAGACGGTAATCAATAATAGTTCTAAATATATTAGATGGGCTAACCACACCGCTAACACCAGTTCAACAAGCAATTGGGGCACTGCTTCAGGCGCAGTTACTTTTGCTAATTTAACTGCTAATGTAACTATGACACTTGGTGGTGGTACAGATATTGTAGCTAGTGCTGCTAATGTTTTAGGTCAATATACAGTTTTTGCTAACGATGAATTGTATGATATTAACCTACTGCCGACCGGTGATTTAGATGTAGCAAATGTAACTTCAGTTATCAATAATGTTGCTGAAGTAAGAAAAGATTGTATGGTTTTTGCTTCACCTAAATATGTTGATGTTGTTAACAATACAACTGCCGTGACCAATGTTGTGAATTTTAGAAATGGATTGCCTAGCTCATCATATGCTGTTTTAGATTCGGGATGGAAATATCAGTATGACCGATACAACGATGTATATCGTTGGATACCATTGAATGGAGATATTGCGGGCATTACAGCAAGATCAGATTTTGTTGCTGATCCTTGGTTCTCTCCTGCAGGATTTAATAGAGGACAAATTAAGAATGTTGTAAAGTTGGCATACTCCCCATCGAAATCTGATAGGGATACATTGTATAGAGCAGGCGTAAATCCAGTGGTTACCTTCCCAGGTCAGGGCACAGTGTTATTCGGAGATAAAACTCTATTAGCTAGACCTAGCGCATTTGATAGAATCAATGTTCGCAGATTGTTTATAGTGCTAGAAAAAGCTATTGCAACAGCATCGAAGTTTCAATTATTTGAATTCAATGATGCATTTACAAGAGCTCAGTTTAGAAATCTAGTTGAACCATACCTAAGAGATGTACAAGGTCGCAGAGGAATTACTGATTTCCGTGTAGTATGTGATGAAACAAATAATACTGCAGAAGTAATTGATAGAAACGAATTTGTAGCAGACATTTATGTTAAACCTGCAAGAGCTATTAATTTTGTTCAATTGAATTTTATTGCTACAAGAACAGGTATATCTTTTGAAGAATTAGGCGCATAATTTAAGGGAGAAATAGATGTCAACCGCATTTAACGTAGATAGATTCAAGTCTGCACTAACCAATGGTGGTGCGAGGCCGAATCAATTCGCTGTTCAGCTAAGTTTCCCTACGTATGTTACCGGAGCAGCTCTTGCAGTTGCAAGGGCTCCTTTCTTGGTTACTGCTGCAGAATTGCCTGGACAGACTTTAGGTTTAGTTAATGTGTTTTACAGAGGTAGAGATGTAAAACTTGTAGGTGATAGAACATTTGCAGGATTCACTATCAATGTACTTAATGATTCTGATTTTTCCATTCGTTCAGCTTTAGAACAATGGATGAACGGTATGGATAATCTATTGAATAAGACAGGTAGATTAGTCCCATCTGAATATCAAAGAGATATGATAGTTTATCAATTAGATAGAAACGGTAAAGTATTAAAACAGTACATTCTACAGGGAGCATTCCCGACTCTGTTAGGAGGTGTTGGATTAAATTTCCAATCTAATGATACTATCTCAGAATTCACAGTGACATTTGAATATCAAACATTTACAGTTTCATCTAATCCTTTGAATACATTGCTTGATCTAGCTACTACACCATTTGGAACATAATAAAATATGGCACTTTCGTTATTTGGTTTTACAATTTCTCGTAATGAAGTTAACGATTTAGGAACAAAGGCTCAGTCGTTTATATCACCTGAGCCTGAAGACGGAGCAGCTACAGTATCGGGTGCAGGTTATTATGGCACCTATGTTGATTTAGATGCGTCGTCAAAATCGGAAGCTGAATTAATTACGAGATATAGAGAAGCAGCTATGTATGCTGACGCCTCTACTGCTGTGGATGAAATCGTCACTGAAGCAATAGCTGCTACTGATAATGAAGATCCTGTTACTATTAATTTAGATAATTCAGATTTACCAGAAAGTATTAAAGATAGTATAAAAATAGAATTCAATGAAGTACTTAGATTATTAAATTTTAACTATAAAGGTTATGATTGGTTTAGACAATGGTATGTTGATGGAAGAATTTATTTTCAGAAAGTAATTGATGTTACTAATCCTAAAAGAGGAATAGTAGAACTTCGTAATATTGATCCTAGAAAGATTCGTAAAGTTAGAAAAATTGATAAGCAAAAGGATCAGAAAACAGGTGCAGATTTAATAAAAAATATTGATGAATTTTTCATCTATAATGATAAGGGTATAAATTATAACCCTCAGTATTCAATGGCTGCAGTATCGAATCAATCAATTAGATTGTCTACCGATTCTGTAGTTTATGTTCCATCTGGTATGATGGATTTAGAAAAGCATGTGGTGTTAGGTTATTTGCACAAAGCAATTAAGCCAATCAATCAATTAAAGATGATGGAAGATGCTTTGGTGATTTATAGATTATCCAGAGCACCAGAACGAAGAATATTTTATATTGATGTAGGCAATTTGCCAAAAATTAAAGCTGAACAATATCTTAAAGATGTGATGGCTAGGTATCGTAATAAGATCGTTTATGATTCTGCCACAGGTGAGATAAGAGACGATAGAAAGTTTATGTCTATGTTGGAAGATTTTTGGTTACCTCGTAGAGAAGGTGGTAGAGGAACAGAAATCACTACATTGCCAGGTGGAGAAAATCTTGGACAGATTGAAGATATAAACTATTTTCAGCAAAAAGTTTATCAGGCATTAAATGTACCAGTATCTAGAATGCAACCTCAAAACGGATTTCAGTTTGGCCGAGCTGAGGAAATAACTAGAGACGAATTAAAATTTGCCAAGTTTGTATCAAGACTTCGTAAAAAGTTCAACGAAATATTTTTAGATGTACTAAGAACAAATCTAGTTCTTAAAGGTGTTATTACAGATCAAGATTGGAAAGTTATTAGCGAAAAAATACAGATCAGATATGCACAAGATCAGTATTTTGCTGAAATGAAGGAAGCAGATAATCTTAGAAATAGAGTTGATATATTGAATCAAATTCAACCTTATATCGGTTCATTCTTTAGTAAACAGTATGTCATGAAAAACATTTTGAGAATGACTGATGATGATATTGAAAGAATAAATGGGGAAATTCAAACCGAAGGTCCTCCAATAAATAATACTATGCCTCAACAATAAGGAATTGAAATGGAACAATCTGAAGTTATTAGACATATGGTTAATGATATTTTATCTGATAAATCTGCAGACGCTATGGAAAAATTTAACTCCATGATGGCTACAAGAGTTAGCGATGCTTTAGATACAAAGAAACAAGATATGGCATCTAGCTTATACAAGGATAATACCGAGGAATGAAAAATTTTAATGCATTCAGAGAAGATGCTTTATTAGAAAAATTAAAAGCATCTGACCCAACTGGAAAATGGATAAGTGATTTCGTCCATAGCGATAATCCTAAATTTGCCGGTAAAAGCAAAAAGGAGCGCATCAGAATGGCCCTGGGTGCTAAGTATGGTGTTATGCGCAAAGATAAAAAGGATTAATAAATGCCTATATCTAAGTTTATTATCAAAAGAGTACGCCAACAGGCAGTTGTAAAATTTGTCGGAGACGGCACTGCTAACGTAGATTTGGTTGCCGATCTTAAATTGCCTGATGAAACAGTTACAGATGTTGCGAATACCGTTAGAGTAAATATTAACAGTGTTATTTTTACTAATAGTAATTCCACAACACCTATTACTATTGCTAGAAACGGCAATACTGTTATGCAATTGTTTGGTAATGATAACTGGTCATTTAATCAAATGATGGGATTTGTGGATAATGAAAACAATGGCGCAAATATAAAAGTAACTTTGCCAGCAACTTCCACATTATTTCTTGGTTTAACCAAGCAAGGATTCAACGAACCTAATAACCAAGCACTCAAAGATTATCAGAAGATCTAAAATGAAACTAATTACAGAAGTTACACAAGAACTTAAATACTTGACTGAAGAGACTAATGGAAAGAAAAATGTTTTCATAGAAGGCATTTTCATGCAGGCGAATCAGCAAAACCGTAATGGTAGAATTTATCCTTTGTCTGTCATGGAAAAAGAAGTACAAAGATACCAGGGTCTAATAGAGCAAAAGCGTTCGTTGGGCGAACTTGGTCATCCTTCTAATCCAACTATTAATTTAGATAAAGTATCTCATCTTATATCTGAATTAAAATTTGATGGCACAAATGTGATTGGTCGAGCAAAAGTTCTAGAAACACCTATGGGTAAAATTGCCAGAAATTTTATTGAAGAAGGTGTTATGTTAGGTGTATCATCTAGAGGATTAGGTTCATTAAAAGAAAGAAATGGTGTTATGGAAGTCCAAGACGACTTTCATCTAGCTACGGTGGATATTGTAGCTGACCCATCTGCACCGGATGCTTTTGTTCAAGGCATCATGGAAAATGTAGACTGGATTTGCGAAAATGGTGTATGGAAATCTAGACAGATCGAAGAAGCCAAAAAGCAAATCAAAGAGACAAAATCTAAAGACTTAGATCGAGTAAAGATCGAACTCTTTGAGAAGTTTGTACATATGTTGTCTAGGCAACCATAATTATAAATAATTGAGTAAATTTCCATTTAGGAGACAAGTAAATGTCAGTAGAAAGCAAAATTAAAGAATTGCTTGAGCGTGTAGAAGCTAAAGCAACTCTTGACGAAGCTGATAAAATGGGTGCAGATACCGTTAAAAAGGATACCACCTTGAGTCCTGCTAATTCAGGAGATGCTTCTAGTCCAATGCAAGGATCGTCAGAAAAAGCTTCATATGAAACAAGAGACGAAAAGGAGCCAAATCAAGGAGCGGTAGCATCTAAGTCTACTCCTAGATCTACTCCACCACAGGCTAAAGGCGCAGGACCAACACCAAACTTTACTACAGTTGGTGATATGACTGCTTCTGCTACAGGTAAGAATCCAACTGGTAATAAGCCAATGGATGAAGAGATTGAAGAAGTAGAAGGCGAAGATGTTGAAGCCGAAGATACTTCTGAAATCGAAGCCATTGATCTTTCTCCAATTTTCGGAGATGATCTATCAGAAGAATTTAAGAACAAAGCTACATCTATTTTCGAAGCAGCAGTAATTGCTCGTGTTAACCATGAGATGGAAAAGATTGCTGAACAGCTTGAAGCAAAATACGAAGAAGATTTTGCTGAACTTAGAGAAGGTATGGTTGAGAAAATCGATTCATATCTAAACTATGTTGTTGAACAATGGATGGAAGAAAATGAATTAGCTCTTGAGTCTGGTCTTCGTACAGAAATCGCAGAAGACTTTATTAGCGGACTTAAGAATCTATTCAAGGAACATTACGTAGAAGTTCCTGAGGAAAAATATGATGTTATTGGTGAGTTACAAGCTAAAGCCGAAGAGCTAGAGCAGAAGTTAAACGAAGCAATCAATATTAATGTAGAACTTAATAGTGAAGTCGTTGAACTAAAGCGCAAGTCTATTCTAGAGGATTTGTCCAGAGATTTAGCAGATACCGAAACTGTTAAATTGCATAAGTTAGTTGAAGGTATTGCTTTTGATAACGAAGATGTTTATGCAGATAAAGTCGCTGTTATCAAGGAAAATTATTTTCCAAAAGGCAAGACAAAAGTAACTGAAGCAGCAACAAGTCAAACTTTAGTTGAAGATGCATCACAAGCAGTTGACAATACTTTAGTCGAATCTACTCCTAGTACTGTCGCAGCTTATGCACAAGCACTATCAAGATCAATTAAACGTGCTTAATTTTATAAATATCAAAAAGGTTTCGTTCATAGGAGAACCAAATGTTTTTATCTGAAAATCTACAACAAAAGTGGGCAGCAATTCTGGATCATCCAGAACTCCCACAAATCAAAGATTCTTATAAGCGCCAGGTAACTAGCGTTCTTCTTGAGAATCAGGAAAAAGCTTTACGTGAAGAGCGTCAAGCACTTTTCGAAACACCAACCAATAACATTGCTCAAGATACAGCTGCAATTCAAAAGTATGATCCAATTATGATTGGTCTAGTACGTCGTGCTATGCCAAATCTAATGGCATATGACATTTGCGGTGTTCAGCCAATGACAGGCCCAACAGGCTTGATCTTCGCAATGCGTTCAATGTACGGTGGTTCTGGAGATACTCGTTCCAATACTGAGACACGTGTTGAAGCTCTATACAACGAAGCTGATACAGATTGGTCAGGTGCTGGTACTCACTCTGGTGCTATTGCTAACATTCTAGCAACAGGTTCATATACAACTGGTACAGCAAATACATTGGCTGCTGTTGAAGCTGCTCAAGATTTTGCTGAAATGTCTTTCAGTATTGATAAGACAACAGTTACAGCTAAGTCACGTGCTTTGAAGGCAGAGTACACAGTTGAATTAGCACAAGACTTGAAAGCAATTCATGGTCTTGATGCTGAAGCTGAGCTATCAAATATTCTTTCGCAAGAATTTATGTTTGAGATCAACCGTGAAATCGTTCGCTTGATCTACAAAGTAGCTAAGACAGGATCTCCTGCTACAGCAAGCGCAGGCACATTTGACCTAGACGTTGATTCAAATGGACGTTGGTCTGTAGAGCGCTTCAAAGGTCTTCTATTCAATATTGAGCGCGATGCTAATCACATTGCTCAAGATACTCGTAGAGGAAAAGGCAACTTCATCGTATGTTCAGCAGACGTAGCTTCTGCATTAGCAATGTCTGGTGTTCTAGACTATGCTCCTGCTCTAGCATCAAATGCTAATTTGAACGTTGATGATACAGGTAATACTTTTGCTGGTGTTCTAAATGGTCGTTTCCGTGTTTATATCGACCCATACACTGGTAACCTAGGTGCTTCAAATCAGTTCTATGTAGTTGGTTATAAGGGTTCTAGCCCATATGACGCAGGCTTATCCTACTGCCCATACGTTCCACTACAAATGGTACGTGCAATTGATCCTAACAGCTTCCAGCCAAAGATTGGCTTCAAGACACGTTATGGTCTAATTGCTAACCCATATGTTACTACAGCTG
>Ga0129333_10000786_pt1 | contig 27645 bp, 29 predicted proteins | sample CPB6_08_DNA_FD_94474 | JGI IMG/M metagenome (GOLD analysis project Ga0129333, IMG submission 94474) | Freshwater to marine salinity gradient microbial communities from Chesapeake Bay, USA - CPBay_Sum_0.6_0.8_DNA | ecosystem: Environmental > Aquatic > Marine > Coastal | place: USA: Chesapeake... | reverse complement strand
TTGCCCCCGAAGGATTCGAACCTCCACACTGTGGACCAAAACCACATGTCCTGCCATTAGACGAGAGGGCAATTTGATTTGCGGAAGATGTAGGATTCGAACCTACGGAACCTTGCAGTTCAACAGTTTTCAAGACTGCCGCGATCGACCACTCTGCCAATCTTCCTAAATCGGTACCAATATGTCAAAGAACAAATTTGTTATTCTTAATCTAAACAAATATAAACCATTCAATCTTTTTCTGAAAGAGACCCATAAAAAAAGCCTCCTGGAATTTTTTATTTTCCAGGAGGCCTAAATTATTAGATGAGTTTATTTCATTAGCTCCTGCCTGGAATGTGTGTAATTGAATCCGCCTGTGGAAAATTCTTCTCCACATTACTAAGCATCCAATATGTACATCCGTGCAGTTGCATTTAATTTGTTTTTATTTACTGTTTATATATACTCACACTATGTTTGTTTCACTATTTGAGTAAAATTTCTTTTTGAGCGGAAGACGAGATTCGAACTCGCGACCCCAACCTTGGCAAGGTTGTGCTCTACCAACTGAGCTACTTCCGCATTACAGGATGCTGAGGAGTATAGTTTACAAATCTAGTCCTAATTTGCTGTAAGCATCCTTTTTGGTGGAGGTGATGGGATTCGAACCCATGTCCGATTAAGGAACCTAAATCCCTCGTTCACAAGCTTAGTACATTTTTCTTAATGTACAAAATAGGTAAGGGTTTTCATTTCATTACCATCAATGTTTCCCACTCTTATTTAGAGAGTCAGCGAGAAGTACTCGGAGTTCTCATTCTTTTTAATACCCCACGATGAGTGCGGGACTGACTAGGCAGCTACTGCGTAATCAGCACCAATGAAAGACATTGCGTCTTCCCAGGTGAATGAAGATTTCTCTTCGCCTTTTATTGTGTGATAGGTGTTTAAGGGTTTCCATCTAACCCTGCTTGCATCAGTAACCTATTTTCAGCTTAACCGTCAAAACCAGGTCACCCCCTTTATGTTAAAGAACGTTTCGTTATTTATATAACTCTATGTTATAATTGTTTTGAGACGGGTGCTCGCCAAGATTCTAATCTTTCCTTTCTTTCTTTTTGAATTCTTTCCCATTCAAAACGATCATAGAGTGTATAGGAATATTTCCAACCACAGTCATCATCATAATCAGAATCTTCTTCTACTATGATTGTTGGTCCTAAGATCTCCTGAAGAGCAGACCAATCGGTTGGTCTCCAATATCCAAAGCGAAGGTAGTTATGATCACCACCACCCATGATCCGACCAATTTCAAAGTGTCCGCAGACTTCTTCGATTCTTTTGAGTTTTTCAATGTCTATTTTCATCTTTCTAAAATTACAAAGTTACCAAATTCGCGATCAAACACTTGGATAAGATTCTCATAATCTCCACTCATCATTTCACTTATGACATCTGCGGTTTTAGCAGAATCCCAGTCTAATTGGCGACCAAATCTTTTAGCCATTCCCATTAAGACGAATGCATTACCATCAGGACCTGTTAGATCAATGATGATAGGTTCGGTGCGTTGTGTTTTTTCTCGTATCATATTACATACATTTATAGGTTTCAGATTGACTCCATCTTTCATGCCATTCAGCAGCAGCTTCAGTTACTTCAGACTTATTAATTCCTTTGTGATAAATGTGGCTACCAAATATTGAACCAAGGTTAACGGTTGCTTTGGTACAGCGGGTTACCTTGTAGTAGCCATTTTGATACTTTACGATTGATCCTATGTTAATTTCCATATCCGTTTTATTTTATATAAATATAAAACAAATTTTTGGGATTTGAAAATTTTTGGGAGACTTTTTTTAGAAAAGTTATTAACAATTTCTAGAAGGGCATTGGGGGTTCAGCCTTCATTTTTTCTACAAGTTTTCTGGCTATGATCTTAGTTTCTTTTGCAAATTCGCCTTTATCAATCATCCATTCAATGTAACGCGAATCGGCTTCATAAACTTCTTTAAAGGGTTTACCCATCCACTTTCCAAAATTGAATACGACTTCTTTTTTGCCATTAATTTCGGCAAACTTAAACTTACCACTAAGATCTACTTGTGTTTGACGAGACTCATTAACTGCTTGATCAATTTCAGTAGCAGATCCTGGCATATCATAAAGTTTACGTTGTGCCTGGAAGATTTCCATTGTTGCACGAATATCTGTTTCTGCACGGTGTGCACCTTCTAAAGTTTTACCTGTGTACTTTGTATAAGCAGTACTTAGATCTCGTCTTTCATATTTTGAATAGATAATGAACGGATCAATTACAGCTTTTCCACGAGGGTTAAAGACTAACCCGGCTCGCATAAACTCTTCAGTTAACATTGGGATATCAAAGTAAAGTGCATTATAGCCACCAAGGTCAGAGTCACCTATAAAGTCCATAACTTCTTTGGCAATAAATTCAAACCTATCCTGGTCCTCAAGCATATCTGGTGTGATACCATGTTTATCAATCGCCTCTTGGCGCCATTCAATACCAGGGCCAGGATTTACAAGTGAATAAAAAGATGCAATCTCATTACCTTCAAAATCTGTTTTAATCATACAGATCTCAATAATCCTATCTGTTGCTGTGTTAACACCAGTAGTTTCTAAATCAAACCAAACAATACTTTTAGCCATATTACTATACTTTTAGTGGAACAATCCGTTAAATTTATATAGTAACAGGTTAACTTAGTTTTAAGATTTTGCAGCTATTTAAGAAACACTTAAATATTAACCATCTGGCCTTTTACCCGGTAAATTAGTCTTCTTTTTTACTAACCGCTACAGCAATATTTCCAGGTAAACCATTAAGAGTAGTATTTAGATTACCTAATACAGTGTTAATATTAGAAAGAACAGGTTTTAATCCAACAGAAGATGTAGTGCCTTCACCACCAGTACCAGTACCTCCACCGGTTGCTGTACCTGTAGTTTGGGCAGGTTGAGCAGTCTCTCTTAATGCATCTCTAATCTCTTCAACGGCATTAATCAATTGAAAATATGCTAAGGTATTTGTACTTAATTCACCAGCTCCCTTAAATAGGTCAGCAAAGGCTTCGGCTTTACTTGTATCAATTTTATTAATAGCATCAGCCATTTTAGACATACCATCTGCCGCTTTATGAATAAGTCCTTTACTTGCATTATAGGACATAGTATTAACGAAGGACTTCATATGATCAAGTTGTCCACTAAATTTAGGCTTTTCATAATAATAAGTGAATGTATCTCCTATTGATGTAAAGATCTGTTTAATACTTTCTGCAATAGCTTTTGGATCTTTAAGATCTGCAAATGATTGTAAACCTTTTGCAATATTGGTAAGTTCTTGTCCTGCGCCCTTTACATTATCTATACCTTTTTGAACAAGGTTCTCATCCCATTCAATTAGTCCAAAGAATGTACTGTCTGTTTGTTCCTTACCACCAACCACAGCAAAGGCATCACCAACTAATGTGAGTGTAGTTTTAATTACATTACCCAATGCATTAAAATCAACATTAGCTGTGATCATATCTTGGAATGTCTTAAGACCGTTTGCAATATTTGTCAATTCGGTTCCTGCACCTTTAACTGCTGCAACTCCTTTTGCCGTTTTATTCTCATCCCACTTAAAAATCCACCAGCCATCTTTTTCCTCATTTTCGCCTGATCCGATTGCGGCAAATGCTTCCCCTACAAATGTTAATGATTTTTTAATTGCCTGGCCTAATGTATCCCAGTTAATATTTTGTTCAACCATTTGCTGAAACGCCTGAAGACCAGTAGCAATATTAGTTAATTCTTCACCAGCACCCTTTACCGATTCAATACCTTCGGCAACTTTATTCTTTTTGACACCAAACAGAGATCCAAATATACCGCCAGCTTGAACATTTCCTTGATCTGCAATTGCAGCAAAAGCTTCACTTACAAAGCCTACTGTATTTGTTACTGCATATCCTAGAGTACCTTTTTGGTATCTACCGTTTTCATCAGGTTCTCCAAATTGAATACCACTATCAATAAGTGCTTTGAATGATATAAGACCATCGGCAATATCTTTAAGTGCTCTACCTGCACCTAATACAGAATTGACACCTTCTTCAACAGCAGTCCTCGTAAAGCCAAACATTTGACCAAAGAATGATGAACTAGGAACCTGTTGACTTGTACCAGCTAATGCAAATGCAGTAGTAACTCCATTTAACATAACCACCAAGTCCTTTGAAAGTTCATCATTCCAACCTACTTCTTTAAATCTATTTAGGCCTTTACTTAATAGAATTAATGCAAGGCCAGCGGCAGAAAATCCGGCTGCGGCTTCAAGCATTCTAACAGAATCAATAGCACCGGTTATGGCTCCTCCTAATTTAGAAAAGAATCCTTCATCTGCATCCTTTCCACCTAAAAATGCAGATTTAACACCAGCTAAAGTTGTTGTTAATTTTATAGCATCATCGGTAGTAAAGTCTACTTTTTTAATTGCTTCCAAACCTGGTGCAAGTAAAAGTAAAGCTCCACCTACTGACGCAAATGCAGCAGCACCTAGTATTATAAACCCGGCACCAAGTCCTGCTACACCAAATTCAACTCCTAATGCTGCTATTAAACCAGCCTGTGCAGCAACACTTTCTAGAGTTAAGTCTTTAGTGGCATGAGAAAGTAACATATATCCTAAACTAAATACAAGGAGACCAAAACCAATTGCAGCAACCGCTGCTGCACCTTTTACTATACTCACAAAGCCTTGACCAAGTAGACCGAATGCTACACCTAAACCAACTAATAAACCTGCCTGTAACAATATCTGGTCTAATGTAACTCCTTCTGTTGCAATAGCATATATAAGATATCCTATAGTAAATGCAACTAAACCAATTGACATTAAAACTAGTGCAACCGCTCCCTTTCTGATTGGTCTATCAAATAATCCTAATAGTAAAAATGCAGTACCTAAAACTACTATCGTTGCAACCATTCCTAATAGTATTTTAGGCTCCATTAATATAAATAGTGATGCCAAAGCAAATGTAACAAGACCAACAGAAAACCATACCAATGCTGCTCCCATCATTTTAAGAGCTCTTGCACCTTCTCGTATCGTTTTATCAAACATACCCAGTAATGCAAATGCACCACCTATAAGAAGCATTGCAAGAACTATAATTGGAGTGAATAATATACCGATAGCAGATGCAATGGCAACCATTACTAATCCTTTGGCAAATCTAAGTAATGAATCTCCAATCATACCTAGCACTTCGGCTCCGCCTTTTACATTCTTTTCACTATTACCTAATAACTCAAAGGTAGGCACCAATAGGTATATTGCAGCTTTTAATAAAAGAGCCCCAAGAAGACCAGGTATAAGAAGAATTGATGCAGCAGCCAAGCCTCTTGCAAATCTTCCAATACTGCCGGCAATTATTTCAAATGCTTCAGCGCCCTGCTTAACCTTAGCAGTATCCATGTTGTCAAAAATATCCATGATATCTTTGATGGTTGTTGCAAATTTTCTTACAGCCGCTTTAGGAACCAGCATAAATGCGATTAATCCAAATGCCAAAGAGGATGCACCACCACCTAACATTTTGATGGCTTGTGCACCCTCTTTAAGTTTATCCTGATCAACAGGTTTACCACCAACATTAATAGAACCTCCCTTAGTGTTGGTAACAATCTGTCTTAATAAATCGGTTTGGATTTGTAATTCGGTAACAATGGCTTGACTTAGTTGTCCACCACTGCCACCAGAAACAGCAGCAATAACAGCATCAAGCTTCGTGGAAGTTTCTTCCGTTGATTTTGCTATCTTTGTTAGAGGATCCATTAGATCCTTTAGTGTTACTACTGCCATTCATAAAAATTAGTTTACCAGAACTTCCCAACCGTTTCCTTCCAACACAGACTTAGCCGCGAGACCAGTAGCTGAAGGGGTTGCATTTGTACCGCCATCCATCTCAATGCTACCATTAAGTACACCGTTGGTACTTAAAGCTACTAAGATGTTATCAACTGCAGTTTGAGTCAACCCGCAGCCATATAAGAAAATACTCCAGCCATCACCGAGTGGTTGAGAACTTGAAATAATGACATTAGTTAATGAATCGTTACCATTAAGATCAAATCCACTTAATGAAGGTAAACCTGATAAATCAAGTGTCCCTGTGATATTACATTGATCTGCATCAAAATATAACAAGTTATTTAGTCCGGTTAAATCAGGAAATCCTCCTGAAAAATCACTGTCATCCATTCTAAGTTGCTCAAGAGCCGTACATCCTGATACATTTACAGAAGTTAAACTATTGGTATTAGTTCCAGGAATATCACAATCACTAATATCAACATCATAGAGATTTGACATTCCAGATAAATCAACAGATTGAAACCCGTTAAAATCTATATTAAGTGATTGTAGATTTACAAGATTTTGTAAACCAGTTATTGAGGTAATTTGTGCCATAGTATTTTTTGTTTTTAGTCAGGTGATGATGTAAATTCAAGAACAGTAGTTATATCATCAAAACATAATCTAACTGTATATTGTGTATCCGAGTCAGGATATGTGTGTTCTTCTGAATAAAAACCACCAGCCCCAGAATCTTCGTGCGTGGTTCCATCACCCCAATCAACGGTAAAATTGATAGGACCAGTAGTGTTAAAGCTAAATGTAAAGAATGTACCTTCGGTTGTATCAACTACAAATTGAATGCAGTTTGAAGGAAGTCCGTTTCCGCCCCCACCGCTAGAATCACCAGTAGCGGCAGCATTAGCAGGAAGATTTCTTACAGCCTCCTGTAAAGCTTGTGATCTGGCTTGAGAAAATGCAGTTCTACTCTGGGCCTGTATTTGTTGAAGAATCTGTTGTCTATCCATAGTATCTGTTATCTTTAATTATATATTTAGAAACGAGGCATACTTATCTTAGGCATGGAAGGCATTTTATAGCCTGACATATTTTTGGCCATACCTGCAGTATTCTTTTTCATGCCTGATATGTTATATTTATCTTCGGCATCCTGATTCTGCTTCTTCTCTTCGTCATTACGTTCCTTGATGATATCATTATAGATTTCAAGAGTATATTCAAATTCATAGTACGGAAGAAGATCCAGTTCAGTTGGTTGAACATGGAGCTTCTCCATAAGAAGTACTCTAAGTTTATAGAAGTTCAGAAGAGATATCCTGAATAATGAACAGAGATTTGATTCCGCCGGGAAAGGAAAGCGGAACTGTGACCTCCGCACCACAAGAAATACATGGATAAACAAATTCAGGTTTAATACCTATTTTCATTTTTTCTACAAGTCTGAATACTAATGAATATTTACCAGTATCCCATCCTTGAAATGCAGTCATAGCAGAAAAGATTTGCTTTTCATCAAATCCTCTCCATTCTCTCTGTACATAAGGTAATACAGCAAGAGCAGACTTATCCCATGATTTATTTTCTTCTTCTCTTTTTCTAGCCCAATCGGTAATTGCTCTCATAACTCCAATTGTAGGCGGAGCTAAAGATAATTCTCCATGATTTTTAGTTGGTATTGTATAGCAACGATTTTCATGATCATAGTACTTTTCAATCAATTCATCTACATTATTAAATTGAACATTTGATGTTCTTAACTCTACACTTTCTTGAGACTTACATGCAGATGTTGTACATTTCTTTTTACCGACTGGCATCATTAATTTTGCTTCACCGTTTTTGAATGTAAGCTCTCTGATGGACAAAAGAACAAAAATACGATCTTCTTCAAGGATATCACGATATGATCCTCTTTGTGATCCGTACATGATTTTAGTACAACCTACAAGAATTGCATTTAGCTTTTCATCTACATCTCTAATATTTTCTTCATCCATTGTAGAAAAATCTCTAATCTCACCGACGCGAGCAGCTCTAATATGTAATTCAAAATCTTCTCTATAAAACTTTCCGCCTGAAGGTAAATTACCTAAATCCATTTTTAGATAACCGGTTAATTCCTGAATTCTTCTAATTTCAGGATCGTCTGGCGACGTAATACCCATTCCTCTAGTTGGATCTACTTTACCTAATGAACTGACTTTACCATCAGTAACAACAGTATCATTCTCTGGAGTGATACCTTCTGCTGCTTCAAACTCTTTTTTAATATTTTCTTCGTGTGTACTCATATTATCTTGTTTTTGTTAATTGTTTTTCTGGTGATGTTTCTTTTACAATATGTTCTACTATAACATTTCTAACATATCTTGAAATAGGAATAGGTTTAATCCCATTTTCCATTGATTTTTGAATAATAATAGTATTTAGATTATCTTCGTCTTCAGGCGTTAAAAGAACTTGTAGTTTCTTAGTTAGTTTCTTTTTTTGAGGAATCATTTCCTGAACACTTTCATTATAACCAAATTTAGGATTATCTGATTTGTATTTTTTAATCCAATATTCAACTCGATCCATTACGGTTCCTAGTGATTCATCAGAGCTAAATGTTTCTAAAACTTCTCTCTTAAAAGAAGTAATACCAAAATCTTTTACTGCTCTTTTAATGTATTTACCGGTACCTAGATTATTAGGATTATCATTAACTGCATATCCAATATATGTTTTCTTATCGGATATATTTTCAACCTTAAATATGATCATGATCTATAGATTATGTATTCTATATTATATATTAGAGTTAAGACAAAAAAACTGGCCCGTAGGCCAGTTTTATTAAAAATTTATGAGATTAGTTATTAGGAGCACCAACATTTTCTTCAACCCAGTTATCACAACGATAAGTCATTGATAACTCTGCGGCATCTGCTGTTCCATAATCAAGTGTATCAATAAATTCAGGATTTCCTGTTGGGAAAATATCTTTACAAGTAATCTTTCTATAGATATCACCTGCACGGTTATATTGAACAATGATCATACTTCCTACATAATCTTTCTTTAATCCCATTTCACCTGTTAGAGGATCATAGATTAATTTATACCAGTTTCTCATGGTATTATAGATGTAGTTTTCGTTTGCATCATTTAAGTTCAATGTAAATGCAATAGTAAGATCCACGAAAGTCTGTCCAGGCATACCTGCATATGAACGGTCAGCAAATTTATATTTTTGACCAATTGCTTCAATTGCTGGGTTCAATGCATTTAATCCGGCAACAGACTTAACATGTTCCAAAATTAAACCTGTATCATCCCCATTTGGAGTAAACAATGTTATCTCAAATAGGTTAGGTTGAATAGGTTCATATCTGTTATTACTTGCCCTTGATTGAGTGTAATGTGGTAATGGCATAGCTTAACTTATTTTTTTATTTATTCTTTCTTTTACTTTCTTATTGGAAATTTCCTGAACTAATTGCACCAGTTCTTAAAATAGTGGTTCTTTGTACTAAGATTTCCATTCCTCTTACTGGTTCAATATAAGTATCTAGGATACCTACGTTTTGATCAATAACTTCTGGTGTGTTATTTGTTTCATCCATTACGTTACGGAAGTCAAATACACCATCATCGTTTTGAACTGTTGATAAGAAGTTATCAGCAAGTGTTTTAATTTCCAATCTTGTTTGAGCTGTGTTAAATTCAAATAAGTAGTTCTTAAGAATTGCCTCAATACCATCTTGGATGTAGATAACAACCTCTCTAACATTAATTGAACTTAATGCAGATTTTGGAGTTTGTTGTGCGGTTTTATTTGCAAAGATAGTAGGACCAGTTCCGCTTTGGAAAATAATTGGGTTTAATCCAAATGGTTCTAGGTATTCTCTATCACTTAGGTCAAGATTAATTTCTAATCCTACAACCCCAGTTCCACCTACAACACCTCTACGAACACCTGCGACCAATGACCATGGCAGAGCAGTTTCATACTTTGCAATAAAGTTATTAGATACATAAGCAGCAGGAGGAACATTTATATTTTTTCCTAAATCCCTTACTGTAATGAAAGGATAATAGAATGCTCCCCAACTTCCACCTTGTGTTGATGAAGGTAAAGAGTATCTAACCGTTGGGTTCTTAGAAAGATCACCACCATTAGAAATAAATCTAGAAGATAATGTTCCATTAATATCTAAGAATGAAGGATCAGTACTAGCCTTAAAATCTTTAGCAGAAGGAGCATTAATAATTGCAAATGCATTCTTTCTGGTTGAACATAAGTTAGTATAGATTGCTTTAGATCCACTTTCAATACCATTTCCAAATGTATCTACCAAATAACGGAAGTTAATGGTTTCTCTATCGGTTAATGCCTTAAATAGATTAGTTCCATTTAAAGTTCCGTTTAGAATTTGGTTTTGACGTTCGTTAGATCCGTTAGGAACATGCTTATTTACATCTAATGTAAATCCATCAAGAGTAAAGATATTAAAATAATCAATCCAATTATCAATAGGATAGTATAACTCCACTTTATCAATACCGCCTACACTGGTAATAGCAATTTCAGATTGACATGTTACCAATAATGCCGTTGTGGCTGGCGGAATTGAAGGATACTCAGCAGATGTTTTACCACCTTGAATCTCATTGATTCTAGTTAATCTTGAATGAGGAATCTGTATATTACCTTCAAAGTTTAATAAGTAATTTCCTACGATTAAAGTTGATGCATCAGGGTTATTAGAAGCAATAAGTACTTGGTTAGGTTTAAGAAGCGGTTCAGTTGATGAATCAGCGATGATATCAATTGAACGGTTAAGTGAACCTTTAAGTGTTTGTACATTAAATACATTTAATCCTACAGAAACACCATCAGAATTCTTAAAGAATCCAGTAGCACTATCAAGGTTAAATTGAGCCTTAAGTGTTGGGTTTATAAATGCATCTTGTTGATAAGGAGTTACTCTAACACTTGGCAAATAATATGCAGGGTCAGATATTGCCTTCTTAACAAGTCCAGTTGTAGGAACACCAGTATGGATGAATCCATAATTAGTTGCATTAAATACTAAGTATGATGTATAATCTTGTCCACTTATTCTATATACTGCTTCATCACCATCGGTAAGTGTACCGGCAGAAAATGCGCTATATAGAGAAGTTCCATAAGAACCTATGATATTTGCATTTGTACTAGCAGCATCAAATTCTTGAACAGTAAAGTTAAAATCAGATTCATTGATGTAAGTATATGTAGTACCTAATGAAGTTGGAAAATCTCCAGCAACGATACCACCTACACCAGATACAACCACAGTAACAACAGTGTTTGTTACGTTAACTGATAATACAGGAACATATTTTCCGCTAAGAGCACCTAAGATGTATGAACCTACTGTTGAAGCAGTGTTTGCAGACATACTTGCAAATGCATCATATAAAGGATTTCCAACAGAACCAATTACCGCAATTTGAATATTACCATTACCTAAAGTAGTAACGCTAATAGAATCACCAGTTGAAATGACCTCGGTATTAATTCCTTGGGCAGCTCTTGGATATGCAAGATCAGATACGATAGCTCCACTATAAGAAAGGAAGTTAATATCATCTTGAATACCGGTTGTCTGGGTATATTCAATGTTATGTCCAATTAGGTCAATACCACCTTTTACACCATCAATAAGAAAATCTCCACTGAAGAGATCCTCATTTACTGCGCAGAATAAACCAGTCGTTGCACTATCGGCATTAATCAATTTTTCAACGAATAAATTATTTCCAAGTAGATCAACGAAATCAGGAATTAGACATGCAGTATAAGTTGCAATTAGATTTACCTCAGACTCATTAAAGAATTCCTGTAATTTTGTATCGGTTGTATCAGATGCAAATTTCTTTCTTTGAATTCCTTTGGTAGGATCAAAGTACTGTTGGAAAGTTGGATCAGCAGCAAATCTATCATAAGGAGTAGCTGAACTGAAGTTTCCACCAAAGTTACCTTCGATTACAAATACATCTACCATAAAGTCAGAGATTAAACTGTCTTTATTTAAGAATCCTGGAACATTAGCAGTTCCGTACCACTCTTCAACAGTAACATTAAAGCTTGCAACGTTCTCATTTGCAGCTTTTCTTACAATGATTGAAATTGGGTTTTGTCCTAAATTAACAAAATCCAAAAGATCATTGGTTGTCAAAGAACTTAATGTATTTCTGTTTGCATTAACATTATCCAGGAATGCATCACTGTCAGGATAAAAGAATTTATCTCTGTTATAAAATTTTTGATATTCAGCGGATGCTCCTGCATTATTTTGGGCCTCTGGCGTAGCAGCCGTGCCTAACTTAATGTAGTCTACATTATCATCTGAATCTAATGCTAATAGATTAAGGGCAAGAATTGGGCCTCTTTCTAATGCAGCTAAACAACTTCTATGAAAGTAAGAATCCTTTCTTTCAAGATTTCTGTCAATATCACCATACACTTGCTTAAAAAATGCAGTGTCTGGTACAAAAACCGGTGTGTTAAAAGGACCTTTCTTAGAAAAACCAACAATTAATCTTGTTTGGTTTGCAGGAATACTAACAACTTGACTCTTGTCAAATTCAAAGCGGTATGTACCTGCGGCTTTAAGAGAAGCGATTTTTGGATCTAGTGCCATCTTGTATTATATTTTTTTAATTGCTTTTTTTATATATTCAACGCATAGCCACTTTTCTACACTAGATCATAAATATCGTAATTAAGATTTCCGCCCTTTGAATCCTTTTCTAAAATTTCATCAATCTTAGTCTGGAGTGATTCATCTATCGTATCATATATCTCTTCAACAAAATCAGAAAAATCTAAAGTAAAGAAAAATTCAGAACTATTTATACTTGTCATTATAAGATCATCATGACCTAATTGGCCTGCATATGATCCGTTTGGCATCTTTCCAAATGTGGATGCTTCATATACGGTTTTCTTATCTTTTATAATGATTCTATTTTGAGTTATGTATTTTTTAAAGTTTTGGCAAAATATAGGTTTATTATCCTTTTTTATTTTAAGACCAAAGTTTTTAGTTCTTGCATCGATGCGATGTTTAAATTTAACAACCATCTCCTCATCAAATTCATTTCTTTGCGGAAAGACAGTTTCAAGTCTTTTTATTAACTCACCACCAAACATATTCCATTCAATAATTAACTTAACATTCTCTGAATGAAACATATCAAATGCTAAAATATAAACAGCTTTTGCAAATTCTTCTATTGTGTGTTCATTACTTCTAAATCTTCCTATTTGTCTAATTCTGAAAAAATCAATAAATGAACCTGGTGATGTGATTCTTTTCCAGTCTAGTTCATCCATAATTTCAATCTTAAAGATATTGATTATTGAATAGTCCCCACCGTTACCTTCAGCAATATCTATTGAAAAGACCCAATAATTGGTGTCTTCTTCAACTTCATCAATATTAAATTCAGGATCCCATGCCAATCCATCATAGTTAATATTTTCATCATCAAATGCCGGCATCTCTCTATGAACAAATTCCTTTTGATTTTGCTGAAGCTTTTTAAGACTATCTGCACCTAATAAGAGAGAAGAGCTGGCAATAAACTGATTTCCATATTGTCTATTAAATGCTTCTTCCGAACCAAGGTTAGCAACTTCCTGTCTCATCCAGGCCTCATCTCTTCCAGGTACATCCCACCAGTCAACCCTAAACGGAGAGTATTCATTTAACCCTTTCTCTGCCGCTGAATAAATGTCATAAAATTTATTAAAGCCGTTAGGAGTACTTGTAATAATTACCTTTGAATTAGACGAAGCAGAAACAGTAGGATAAACGTTTTCATAGAATGTTTCCACAAAGTTTTGAGGAATGTGCGCGAACTCATCCATAAATAATAGATGAATAGTAAAACCGATTGCAGCCTTCTTTGTTGTGGTTTGACCGATAATACGACAACCGTTATCAAACTTTGAATTAAATACATCCCATTTAATAACTCCAGGTTTTAGAAAGAAAGGTAAGTGCTCTAATATAGTTTTTCCCTTATCAATAATTTCACGAGTAGTTGCACCCTTATTTGAAAGTATTAAAGAATTCTTATCATAATTAAATAATGAATACCATGCAATAAATATTGATGAACATATTGTTTTACCAATCTGACGAGATGCTAAACAGACATTAAATCTCTCTTTCTGAAACTGTCTTAGCATTTCTTCCTGATATCCTCTTAATTTAATTGTCTGTAAACCATGATCAGTCATTACAGTACAATAAGTATTTGCAAAATATACAATATCAGTTGCACACTTTTTAATTTCTCTTAATTCGTGCGGTGTATAATTAAATACTATATTGCCTCTTCTTAAGTTAGGATTACCTTCATAAAAAGGAGTGGACTTAGGCTTATAACCTTCTTCTAATGCAAGCATAAGTTGTTCAACCCTTTCAGATGTCCATGAAAAGGATTCTTCTGCTGCATCAATCTTAAAATCAAAGCCAGCGCTTTCAGCTCTAGGTTTCTGTGCCATCTTCTATTATTCCTAGGATATGACTTTCGTGAAGTACTTCATATTCTTCACCATTTATATTAAAAGTCGTACCGTTACCTATTGTTTTTATTATAGAACAACCTTCCTTTACATCATCCAAGCCGGATTTAATTACAATACATATACGGTTGTACTTTTCAGAAGGGAGTATGATACCACCTTCTGATATTTTTTCTTCTATGATCTCTTTTGTGAGAACATAGTTATTCTTCATCTTGATTTCCATCGACATCTTGTATATCTTCTTCGTTAATACTATCTTGTAATGCCCTCATAAGATCCTTTGTTCCTCTGGCCTTAACACCAGTGTTACCAACTTTCTTTTGTGTATTATCATTTCCACCATGATAAACATCAATATCTCTTGATAACTTTTTAGCGTTTTCTTCAATTGCAACCATATACATGGTTTGACTCTTTATAATATCTAAAAGAGTTCTTTGAAGATCACTAAGTACTTCAAACATTCTTGGAGATACATCACCTTCATTAATGGTGTCCATCAATGTTGAAATTGCAGATTCACTATTTTGCATTTGACGTATAAGCATACCTAATGCATATTCATCAAGTTCTGCTTTTACTTTAATGTATTCATGTTCTTCAATAATCTCTTCACTTAAGTAAAACTTAAGGAGATTATTCATAACTTTTTGTGCCTTATTCTTTGCAGTTTGTAATGCAACGGCTTGCGTACCTTCAACTCTAACCTTAGGTAATTGTGGGGTATCTTCTAATCCAGGAACTTCATCAGGTAAATCGTTTAACAAATCCCCAAGGCTGTCTCTAAATTTATTTTTAGACTCTTCTTTCATTAATCCTTATTTAGATTATATATTCTAACTTAGCGAGGATTGGTTTCTCTTGGCAGTAATAACTGTGGTGCGGCATTATCAAGTAACAATGTTAAATGAGTATCTTTAACCACATATTGAGAAAGTATCAACTCTTGTAATTCTTCTTCTATAGGTTTACTCCAAATACGAATGTTAGTTATGTCAGACTTACAACCTAAAAGCTTCCATGAATTAGAATCTGGTACTTCTATTGGTGTATAAGTTTTTATTTCATTAAACACTTTATTAAGAGATGCACTATTTTGCGGATTAATTGCACCGGTTTGTTCAAGTGTTTCATAACCAAATAAACTTAATTGTTGAGCAACCGAATTTAGATTGATCACAAATGCATACCACTTATTTTCAATTAGAGATAATCCTTGACTTTGTAAATTGTACTTAAAGTATGTGTTATCTAATTTTATGATAAACCAATTTGGTGTATATGTAAATTCTACTAATTGATCAGAAGGAATTAATTTAGTTTCATAAATCATAAAGGTATTACTCGCCTCTTTATTAAATCTTGGAGTTCCTTGAAATGTATTATTAATATAAGGTGTATCAATATCAATACTTGATGTACCTATTGCAATAATCTTATGAATACCATTATATGAAGCAGTGCCGGCTACTTTAACCCAATCACCGACCAAAAGTTTTTGAGGTCCTGTAGGAAGACCTGCTGTATTTAGTTTTACTTTGCCTGAACTGTTTGAAATACTTGTAATAGCAATGTTTGATCCGATTGGATTAGTATATCTAGGTCTTACCCAGAAAGTAAATGCTCTATCATCTGTTTCTTTCCATCCCTTATCATATCTGTATTCAACACCCTCTGTCCCAACTTCCATCGATGATAACTGGTAATTATATTTAGATATGATGGTCCAGTTATTATAAACATTTTCTTCTTTTATTAATAATCTCTTATCAAGTATTCTTCTAACATAATCATTACCTTGTGTTCCAATTGTGTTGTATTGATTAGGTTTTCTTACGTCATCGTATTCTTTATTTGCTTCTTCACCAAATTTACTTTCAACACTACTTACTAAAGAATCTTTTTCTATTTCAATGTTTTTGTCAGGATAAAGAACAGCGGTTCTTTGTTGATATGGAACAAGACTAACTCGCCAATATGAACCAGTATATAAGAAATCATCGGCTTCAGCTACTGCATCAACCTCATACATTCTATTCATATATTGTTCAAAGTAAAGATAGTCTCTCATCTGTGGTTTTGCGCCAATTCCAAATACTTGCTCAAATGCAGATTTAACAATGTGTACTTCAAACTGTACAGGAAAATCCATCATAAGAGGATTATATTGAATCTCCCTTGTTGGTAATGTGTTATCAGGAAACATTATTTTTACCTCAGCGGTTGACATAACATTAAAGAGAGAATATTCTTTTAGGATAACGTCTCTGCTTCTTTGATCGGCAGCCGTCTTAAAGTACTTAACACAGAACCCAAATAGGTTAGAAGCAACTGCGGATAATTGATTATACATTTGAGAAGCTCTTGATAAATCATATGGGTTCCATGAAGACCCACAACAATCAATAACAAGGTTTTGTGCTCCTGATAATGATCCACTATCACAACAATCTATCTGTGGAACTTTACAAATAACTCCACCATCCGTAACTATTTCAAGTGAAATAGACTTAAATTCTAGTGTGCCGTCGCCCACCTGTTCATACTTATATTGCACCCAAAATGGATTAATTGGGTTAAGTAATAAACTATCTAGATTCGCATTAGTTAAGGGAACCCAATCAGAATATGTAACACCATCTATTCCCCATCTAAAAGATTTACTAAAATAACATGATGTAGTTTCACCTACAGTCTGATCACTGTAACTGATAACTTCTACAACATTTTTATAAGGTTCTTGTAGACTTATTAAAATAGCATCGCCATTCTCATTAGTGGTTGTTCCTATAACGGCCATGAATTATGAATTTATTTGTTTAATATCATCTTCAATATCTGATATTTCTTTCTTAAAGGTTTCCCCTAAAATATAGGAACCAACAAATGGCGCCAATGCAGCAAAATATGCACTTACACCAATTAGATCAGCCTTTTTTACAATTACCCAGATTCCTATGACTAGCCATAATGCTATGGTAACATAGATCATAACTTCTCTTCTGCTATTTGGACCTGGTAAAAATATTGAAGTATTATTACTCTTACGAAAGCTTTCCCCAAAGATATAGGATGCTACAAATCCAGTTAGAGAAACAAAATAAGCAGCCAGTGCGGTAAAATCAGTTTCAAAATATGTTGCAGTAACTCCAACCGCAAGCCATAAAAATACTAAAAGATATGTTACACATTCACGCTTAGATTCGCAGCATCTTCTCAAAAAACCTTTCATAAGACATTTTTGTTTATATATTCCTTAATAAGGAGTATAGTCTGTCTTAACCAAAAGGGTGGGGTCGTCTTCTTCTAATTTTGGATCAATGTGGTCTAGAAGTTCAAATGTATTTAATGACTCATCCATTTCAAGTTGTCCTAAAATTTCAAATAAAAGGGATGCTTTCATATAAAAATAAGGAAGTCTTTCTAGATACTTATTAGGCATTATCTTAAACTCAATAATCTTCTTATTAATGATATCAAGCTGACTTCTCGTAAATACTTTAGTTAAATCAAAAATGCCTTCCTCTATCTTAAAATAGAAGCTCATAATCTCTTTATTATCAACCCTAACAATTCTACTAAACTTTTTATCATAAGATACATTAAAGGTTAGCCATTCAAGGTTTTCTAATCTTTCCATTATAGACCACAAGAAAGTTATAGAATTTGGTTTATTACCAGGCATTTGGGCTAACCCTTCTGATTCTACTTTTAGAATTTCAGTTTCCAGTCTCTTATTTCCTTTAAGAGCTGTCTTAAAAGATTCTACAGTAATTGTAAAAAGATTTTCATCACCGGATTTATTCCAATTTTTACACTCTTTAATCACTCTTGATATGATAATACTATCAATATGATCAAACTTATAAAGTGTAAAGTAAATGTGAGTTGGAATACCTAGTTCAAATTTGTTATCAATCAACATCATTGCCAATCTGTTTTTCTAATATATCTATCGCAGCTTGGACTTCCGTTGGGTTATATTTTAAGCATTCTTTAAATTCTCTATGACCAATTTCATTAAATTTCATATAAAGTTCTACGGCCTTTGGATTAGGCACCCACTTTTTTTCTTTTTCTTGTTTTTTTACTTTAGTGTAAATAAAACCTGGAACTTTATTAAATTTTGAAGCAACCATTCTCCATGCTTCAGCTTGGCCTACTGGATCAATTTTAAGAGTATTAAATAGATTTGCCTGGATAGGAAATTTAATACTCATAAAACGATTTGTCATAAAAGAATTTCTAGATTTATCATAGCTAGAAACTTTATCCCATTGTGCGTCTTTACCAAATAAAACCTTTATGTAGTCAAATAATTGCATACCCCTTTTTTATTATAGGTTAGCAACCCATTTTTGTTTTAGGAGAACATCCTAATAAGATACTTCTTCTAAACATACCATCAAAGCGTTTTGGAATCTTAAATTCTTTAATGATATCTAAAAAGATAGGTTCCCATTTACTTTCATCTAATTCATAATCCATGAATGGGATTACCTTTTGACCCCACTCATTCCATTCCGCTTCTTCAAATAGTTTATCAAAATCACCGGCTGGTGTTGATTGCGCAAACATACGACGATAACATTCCCACATTGCATCGTCTATCTTTTTTTCCATTTTAGGTGTCATGTCTTAAAATATTTTTCCTTTTTGTTTACGATCTGTTATAAAAGAAAAGTCGGAATCTCCATCTTCATCCTTAAATATTTTTGATGATACTGCTATTGATGTATCTTCAATCTTATATGAACTATTTTCAAGAATGGATTTCATTGAAGAAACTCCACCTAGATTAAGTGTATTAAGAGTAATCTTTGTTTCTATTGAACGAAACATTTCGTCTAGGATTCCTTCAGGAATAGATTCTGCCGAAAGAACCATAAGATTTACATTTGACTTAATATTAGAAATGATCTGTTCTCTACTCATATGTTTGGCCTTCATAACTCTAATGGTTATGTTAGCAAGATCTGTTACGAGCTCATCATTATAGAGATACATATGAGAAAGAGATCCATGTTTATGTTTAAATTCTGCGACAATTTCCTCTGCCTTCTTTTCACTAATACCATAACGACGGCCTTTAGAAACATACCAATATGCCGGGGTAACATTATCACCAGCATCTCCTGTTAAGACCTTTCTAAACCTAAACTCTTCAGGATCTACTTCTATAATATCAACCTTTTTCTTTTTTACAAGAGTTTGTAGTAATTTTTTAGATTGATTTTCTGGGGAAACCGAAACCTTCATAAGGTCAAAAATATCAGTAGAGGTATCATCAGTTTCCGAATTCATCCATTCAGAAAAGCCTTGATACGTATAAAGCTTTTTATGAGCCGGTGAAAAGAGAATCGTATAAGTATCATTATTACAATTTACCAACTGAACAAGATCACGGTCACCAGTAAACATAATTACTGACTTGTTATTGGCTAATGATTCTGTATTCCATGCATACATAAGGTCATCTCCTTCGGCACCTTCTATCTTTGAAACAATTACTCCTTGGCGAATAAGTAAGCCAATAAAGTCATCAGTAACTTTAGAAAAGTTTTCCCAGTTTATTGAAGTGTCTTGTTTACGATTTCCTTTGTAGTCTGCCTCAGGGTAAAAGTCTTTACGCCATGAACGTGAATCTATTGTCCATACGATTTTATCAATAAGTCCTTCAAATAATCTAACCTGATATGCAAAGTCTGTTGCGAGCTTTGCCATAAATGATTGTACTTCTTCAGAGGATCCTAGTAATTGTTTAGACTTAGTCTGATGAGGCATGACATATAATGTTCTGAACAGAAAATAATTTCCGTCCACAACAAGTGTGTGTCTACCTGATTTTTTCATCCTATTAGTAATTTATTAAATAATAACAGGTCAAGGATTAAACTGAAAGTCTATTACAAGAAATTCTTTTTCAATTTCATCTAATGATTTATTAGATCTTTCTCTTTTAAACTCCCAAAATCTTTTAACTGCTTCTCCTAACGAAAAATGATTAGGATATCTTTTGATTAATTCTTCTAACAAATAGTCTGTCATATTATGCGCCATTTAATATTGATTGTAATTCATATATACAAGCGAGCATTGAAACGGCAGGATCAATTACCAATTGTCTTTGTGATTGGTATTTTGAAACCGTTACAATAACCTGAGGTATGAATTGAATATATGAAGATCTTTCCTGTTGTATGTATTCAATAAATTCTGCCCCTAAAGAAGATAAGACATCGTCTACACGATTTGCATAATTTGATAACATATACTGATAATTTTTTACAGGATCGGTGTTATCAATAACTAAATCATAAACATCTTTATAAACAGAACTAAATTTTTTGATATCCTCAACAGTAATAGATTCTTTACCTTGTGACTTAAATCCTTGTAATTGATTAAGCATATTACGAAGATCAGGAAATTTTCTTTTTACTAATTCAACGGCTGCATGTTTATCAATTCCAATTCCTTCTTCTTTACAGATTTGAAGAACCCTCATAATATACCCTTTCATAATTTCGGTTTCTTCTTCCTTAGTAAAATCAAAATCAATCATTTCAAATCTTGATTGGATAGGATCTGGTACTTTGTTAATATAATTACATGTAGCAATGAATCTTGCATTAGAAGCAAATTGATCCATCGTAGCACGAAGTGCTTTAAAGAATTGATCAGAAACTCCATCAATCTCATCAAGAATAATAACCTTAAGTTTTCCAGGTTCATCCATGATTGAGCGATTTGCACAAAAGTCAGTAATCCTATTTCTAACAATATCAACAGATGTATCGGTTGATGCATTAATGTATAAATAAGGATGTTTAAAATGTTTAACCAATGCCTTAGCGGCAGAAGTTTTACCTGTGCCTGGACTACCATGTAAAAGAAGGTGTTGGTAAACCCCCTTTGACAGCTTATCACCTACTCTCTTTGGTGTAATAAGATCATCTAGATTCTGTGGACGATACTTCTCTGTCAATAAAATATTTTGAACATTCCGCATATAAGATATAGTTTATTTTTATATGCAAATCTGGGTGATAGTTTTACTAAGGATAAATAAAAAAATCATATAAGTCTTAAATGAGAAGAGTAAGGAAAATACTTGGAAATGATAGAAGAACGCCTATCATTAAAGAAGCAAAAGGCGTACCACCTACTGTTATTAAGAAAGGTTCATCAAATGATAAGTTTGCTAAAATTACAGTAAGTCCTGATAATATTCCAATAGTTCAGAAAAGAAACTTTAACATCACTACATCACAGGAAGTAAGAAAGAGACCTATTAGTAAGGTTGATCCTATTTGGAAAGGTGAAACAGTTTTTATCATAGGCGGTGGTCCATCTCTTAGAGACTTTAATTGGAATTCCTTAATTGGAAAAAAGACAATAGCAATTAATAAATCATTATCTTCTTATCCTAATGCAGACATAATGTATTGGACTGACTCAAGAGTCTATAGTTGGCTAAAGAAAGAAATAGATGAATTTAAGGGTCCTAAATACACTATCAGAGATCATCCATCTTATTTGGGTGACGTTAAGATTCTTAAGAAAGGAAATAAGTTTGGATTAGAAGAATCAAAAGATACCCTATCACATGGTAATAATAGTGGATATGCAGCAATTAATTTAGCATATCATCTAGGAGTAAAAAGAATTATACTGTTAGGATATGATATGGGAAATGATGGAAAAACTGGCCATCATCATAGCGGATACCCAGTTCCTGTAACGGGCGATGATATCTATCGAAATCAATTTATACCAGGCTTTAAAATAATTGCAGATCTGTTAAAAGAAAAAGGTGTTGAAGTCTATAATGCTTCCCCAAAAAGCCTATTAAATGTTTGGCCAAAAATTACAATTGAAAAAGCTTTATCATTTAAATGATCTCTTAACGTGTGTGATAAACTCTCTTTGTTCACCCTTTAAAAGAGATTTACAGTGTTTAGTAAACTTAACAGAGGAATCTATTATTCTTTGATCAACCCTTTTATTCCGTGAGTTATGTGCCTCAGAACAAGGTTTACATACAAAGTTTTCTATCTTTTTTGAATCCATTCTGGATTTAATCTCGGCATCACAAATTGCACAAGTCCAATCCACTACATTTGAGTCAGATTCAACTTCTTTGATTGTAGTAAAGGTTTCACGAAAAGGATTCCAAAGAATCTTATTGGGATTCTTTTCATGATCATTCATATCCTCAATCTTAAATATAACTTCAAAGACTTGAGTATCTGCATCTAACCATTTAAGATAGTCATTCTCTATCATAAATCGTTGCTTTAAAGGCGGCAGATTCTCTAAAAGAATTCCATGCCGCCTTTTATACCATCCAAAGTTTATCTTACGAACTTTATACATTAACGTCTTTCATTAGTCTTCTAAACTTATCAGTAAAGGATTCGCCGATATAACCAGCAGATTCATTAGAATCTCCCTTTAATTGACTTCTTAAATCCTTTATATTTTGTTTAAGATTGCTAATACCTTTATCAATATCTTTAACTGCTCTATCGGCATTTGCAACATCTACTGCTAATGCATTTTCTTTATCTGTTCCTTTAGCTGCATTTAATTGTTTTACCAGATCATCCTTTTCCTGTTGAGCTACAGTTTTATCACCTTCTGCTTTCTGAATTGCAGCCTCAGCATCATTTATCTTATTAGTTATAGTTTCTTTTCTTTCACGTTCTTTCTTTTCGGCCGGTGATTCTTTAGTTATTTTTGCAGGAGCTGCATTATCTTGTGCAATTTGATCCTCCACTTCCTGCCTTCTTGTCTTTTTAGTAGTGGCAGGTTCAGCTGTAGGTTGGGTGTCAGTCTCTGGTTTAGCCTCAGGTTTAGCCTCAGGTTTAGTTTCAGCTTTTACATTAGGCATTGCCTGTTGTGGAGCTTCTGCTGGAGTTTCTGCTTTAGGCTCTTCCTGTTTTTCATAATCCTTAATAGTCTTTTCTGCCTTTGCGGCCTGAGCATTTAGTTTTGCAATCTGTACCTTAAGTTGTTTACTCTCTTCGGCATCAGCAGCTTTAAGTGCAGTTTCAGCTGCAGCAACTTTAGCCTTTGAAACAGCAAGAGATTTAACAGCCTGAAGTCCTGGGCTGGTTGCCAATTGTGTCATACGATCACTGATAGCAGAAGCTTTATCAGAGAGAGCCTGATTCTTTGCAGCATTTGCCTGTTTAAGAACCTCCATTTTATCTTTATCTACTTCTCCACCTGCAGCCTGCTTTTTCTTTTCATAATCAACATTATTAAGAGCCTTTTGTACCAGCGCTTGTTGATACTTCTTGGCATTATTCTTAATCTTCATGAATTTTACAGGGTTTTGGAAAAGAGCGCCAGCTTGTGTTTGCGCAGGTGCTTCATTAATTGCCTGTTCCATTAGGGAATCAAGATATGACTCCAGTTTAGCCTCAGCTTCTTTTATAATTTTGAAATGTTCAAAGTTAACAAGTTCTTTCATTTGACTTTTTATTTTTAGTAATTTATATATTCAGGCAAATAGAGCAAAAAAAGGTTCACCTGCGTGAACCTTTTTATAATTTAGAATATTAAAGAATTAGCAACATGCATACTCTCTCCACAGAGCAAAGAAACATTGCTCTAATTGGGTATGATCTTGGAATTGGAGCCACTTGTCATAACATTCTGAATCCTGGAAGTTACGAGGATTAAAAATCCACGACTGGATTTTTTTCCAAAAGCCTTCCCAAGAACAACATTGTGCTTGTGCCAGATCTACAAATATATCATATGAGGTTTGGTCACCGGCCCATTGAAGTTGTGAGCATTTATCTCCACTCTGGAAAAAACTCCATATATCTTTACAATCACCGCTAGGTTGTTTTGCATCCTGTGTAAAGAAGAACTGCGGAACTTCCCAGCCTGCTCTAAATGTTGTACCAAAGAAATCAGGACGACCATCAACGATATTCTTAAAATCAACCAGGTTCTGGAAACGAGATGCTTCCCATGGGTTTCTAACGTACTGGAATGTCATTGAAGGAATAGGAGCAGCAGGATTATCAATTACCAGATATGCGCCTTCCTGATTAGAGTAGGGAACATATGCTCTAAGAATAGTCTTAAATGGATTTAGGGGCGGTAGGACAAACGGATCGGTTATTACAACACCTGGGTCCTTTGTAAAAACATACTGCATTATGCTATATCCGTATGCAACATTACCATAGTTTGTTTGATCTAACCAGTCACCAACCTTAGAAAGATCGTCAAATCTTGTAGCATAGAACGGGTTTGTTGTACAATAAACCTCCCAAGATGTCACCGGATCTCCAGGGTTTGTAACTACAATGTAGCAACCCACGTCATTTGAATAGAGAACAGATGTTCTATCCAACGAATTAGCAGATTTTGCACCGCCTGCAACATTAGGTGTAGATGATACTCCTAAATTAGGATCACCTTGTGAATCAGAGAAAAACTTATCACGAATTTGATAGCCATAAGCAGCATCAAATAGTGTTTTAGTTTCATCACCCCACTGGTTAGGGTACCAGTATGTAGTTGGGATTTGGGCTTCAAGAACTGCAAGGTTTGCATATCTATCAGCATCCGTAACCAATTCAACGGTGTCTCCCTTATCGACGCCAAAAATGTTTTTTACAACGAGCCATCTGCCTGCGTCTTGTGCTTTGATGACCGCTCTTCTTTCTATAGCCATAGTTTAAGTTTTTTTTATTTTTAGTTTAAGTTTTTATTTACCCCAAGCAATACGCCATCTATTATAGAGATACTGTTCAATAAGTGATTGATCCTGATTATTAAACCATTTTTCATATACCTCTTGACCATTAAATAATTTCCAATCAGCTAATATCGTACTGTATTTATAGGCGAATTCACCCCAATCTGGAAATCCTCCTGCATGAGCCTCTAATCCTACCGTCATGTTACCGTATTTGTTCTGCCATTCAGGAATTTGTCCGTCTGAATTATCTGTATAATAGTCATAGATAGGATCCCCGATTCCACCGCCAAATCCTAGATCTGGGCGAGCCCATTCAAGACCTGGAATATCAAGAGCTTTTTCAAATTCGAGTTGCATTGTTTCTCTACCCCAATTCGGTGCCCATATGTTATATAACCAAGTTTGCATTAAGTTATGATCCTGATTATAAAACCATTTTTTATAACAATCGTAATCTCTAAAGTTTCTTACATTACTTAGCCAATCCCATATGTAATTATAAAAAGATTGCCAATCGTCAATTTGAGATGCCATATACACAATCCACAGGTATACGTTAGCAAATTCACCAGGTAATTTAACAGCCCTTGAACAAAGATTTGACGAATAAAAAATTGTATAAGGATCGCTAACAGGTGCACCCTTCTTTTCTTGTGTAAAATAGAATTGAGGAATTTCCCAGCCTTTTATTAAATTAGCAAAGAAACCTGAATGATATTCATAAATATTTTGGAATTGAATAAGATTTGTAAATCTTGCGGCTTCCCAAGGATTTCTAGTCCAATCTAAATTCATAGAAGGAATAGGATCATCAGGATTAGATATGGCAAGATAGAGTGATTTATCATTATTAAATAGTACAAATGCTCTCTGAATTTCGCTAGTAGGCCTAACACCAGCAGCAGAAAACGGCTGTGATAAAGTATACGAAAGAGGATCCTTTGTAAAGAAAAATTGTTGTATACCCCAACCATAATTCATACTACCTAAACTCGTTCCTTCCATGATAGTCTGGAATTCAAGTAGATTATCAAATCTCGCAGCCTGCCATGGGCTAGCAACCCAAGCAAATGTCATTTGATCTGGAGGAAGCATTCGGGTAGCCGGATCAATCCAAAGAAATGCCCCATTATCATAGGAGTACATTACCGATGTACGATCTAATATATTAACAGATTTTGCACCACCTGCCGTATTAGGAGAAGAATTACCATAATCTTGAAGTGTTCCTTGCGGATTAATCCAGTACTTATCACGAATTTGAAACCCGTACGCTGCATCATTTAGGGTTTTATTTTCATCACCCCATTGATTAGGTCTCCAATATGTAGTTGGTACAATTGCCTGAAATGCTGCAACATTGGCATATCTTGACGCATATTCTTTTTCTGTATATGTCTCGGCTTTTAGAACACCTAAATCATTATCAAGAATAAGAAAACGTCCTGCGTCATTTGCTAAAAAAATAGCGGCTCTTGTAATTGATGGCATAGTAATCTATTATTTTTAATTTTATATATCTTAATATCATAAAAATTTTTAGAATAGATTACATTATCTAGGATTGTTAAGAAAAATATAACCACTGAACCTCCCAAGGATATGGGTTCTGTGTAGGATCACCTAAAGGTGTATCGGTTAAGTAGTATTGCAATTCCAGTACATTAACCCACTTTGTTGCATCGTTAGGATTAGATACCCAGCTCCATGTTACCTGGTTAGGATCTCCGCCTATTGTGCCTGGGTCTATTAGAACATATTGATTTCTAGTAAAATTATAAAGAACAGCTGAACGATAAACTGATTGTGGCATATGCTGATTTTTGTTTTATATATTTAAGAAAAAAAAAGGTCCGCCGAAGCGGACCTTTTCAAACAGTATGAATACTATTGATTAGATAATATCAACTCCGTTGAAGTTGAAGTTCAATACATAGTACATAGTTTGTGGGTGGAATCCAGCGTCTACTAAGTCGAATCTAGATTTAACCGCAATCTTAGGAGCCATAGTTCCTTCTGCGATTGTCTCAACAGATTCAGCCATTAAGTAAGGCATGAATACCAAACCAGGAGAGTTACCATCACCTTTACGACCTACAGCGATCTTAACATCGTTAAAGTCTCTGTTTGGATCTACATATACAGTAACACCTGCGATAGCTCCAATTGGGTAAAGAGAACCACCAGCTTGGTTAACTGTATTTGAAAGTGGGTAAGCAACGAATCCAGCGATGTCCTGAAGAGCAGATGCCATCTTTCCGCCAGTTACAGCGAAAGTAGCAGGTCCTCTACGGCCACGAGTAGCGATCAAGTTAGAAGCAGCAAGAATCTTAGTAAGGATTCTACGTTGCAATGTACCTTGAGTTTCGCCACCACCACCAACTGATACTGAAGTAACAGTTACAGAGCGGTTAACGCCAGTGTTATCAGATCCAAGAGCTATTGTAACAGATCCAGTAGCACCTGTAG
>Ga0129333_10000785_pt1 | contig 27645 bp, 22 predicted proteins | sample CPB6_08_DNA_FD_94474 | JGI IMG/M metagenome (GOLD analysis project Ga0129333, IMG submission 94474) | Freshwater to marine salinity gradient microbial communities from Chesapeake Bay, USA - CPBay_Sum_0.6_0.8_DNA | ecosystem: Environmental > Aquatic > Marine > Coastal | place: USA: Chesapeake... | reverse complement strand
TTCGTCAATTCCAGTTATTGACGACTCGTTTATTTCTCAAAGAAAACGGTTTATCTACTACTGCGGAGTAGAGAATCTATTGTTCGACAAAGAAGTGAAAAGTGTCAAAAACACCGAGAAACCCGTCAAAAACACGATTGTTACATACACATTCTCTTACACACGGAATTTCTGAGTGCGTAAGTGATTGATGACCAATGGGATTGAGTTTGTTCTGTCTTCTCATAATCTCTTGGTCCTTGGTTCGAATCCAAGCGGGCCCAGTCCTGACGATACGATGAACGGGTTGTGTCCCGATCGGGCTATCTGAATGTGCCACGAGTGTCGCTAACACAGAGAATTAATCGATCCGTCAAGGTTCTTTAATCGTGGACGCGGACCCTTAGGTTCTCGATTCCGGAGGTCTATCATGTCCGTAAGCCGCCGCGCGCCGTCGATCGCGTTCCTTATCCTTGTCGCGAGTTCGGCTCTGTCCGGACACGAGTCGATGGAGTATTCGACGTCTGCCGACACGCCGAAGGTCAACGGTTGGTGGAAGGGCAATACGCATACACACAGCTGGTGGAGTGATGGCAATCGACCGCCTGAGGCGGTGGCGGCGTGGTATCGCCAGCATGGCTACAACTTTCTTGTGCTAAGCGACCACAATCGCATGCAGGAAGGAGAACTCTGGTATCGCATCGATTCGGCGGTGAAGGAAACGGCTCTTGCCGACTACGTCCGCGTTTTCGGCCGCGACTGGGTGGAGCAGCGCGTCAAGGACGGTGTGACAGAAGTGAAGCTGAAAACCCTTGACGAGTTCCGCAGTCTCTTCGAGCAGAAGAACGAGTTCATCTTTCTCCGCGGAATGGAAATCACCGATCGGTTCGAGCAAAGCCCAGTGCACCTCAACGGCGTGAATCTCGAGAAGGCCGTCATCCCCCAAGGTGGTTTGACGGTGGCCGAGATGCTGCAAAAGAACATCGATGTTGTGGTCGATCAGGGGCGACGATCGGGCCGACCGATGTTCGCGCATGTGAACCACCCGAACTTCTTCTATGCGGTAACCGCCGAGGATCTGATCCAGCTCGACGTCGCCCCGGGGGATGGCTTCGTGGAGGTGTACAACGGTCACTCCGGGGTAAGCAACTACGGGGATGCCGCGCATCCTGCCATGGAGCAGATGTGGGATATCGTTCTAGCCAAGCGTCTTGGTGAACGCAAGGCGGCGCCCATCATGGGTGTGGCTACGGACGATGCTCACCATTACACCGAGTGGGGTCTTGGTCAGGTGAACCCCGGCCGAGGCTGGGTGATGGTCCGCTCACCGCGCTTGACGCCGGATTCGATCGCCGGTGCCATGAAGCGCGGCGATTTCTATAACAGCACAGGTGTCACGTTGCAGACTCTCGAAATCTCCAAAGGGGGCATCGACCTCGCGGTCGTGGCGGAGCCAGGCGTCCGGTACACCATTGAGTTCGTGGGTACACTTCGCGGCACATCGCTTGATGGCATGCCCGCAGCCAAGCCCGAAGAGGGCTCGTCTGGCCGTCAATCAATGAAATACTCGGGCGATATCGGCAAGGTTCTGCAAAGAGTGGAAGGTACTCGAGCGCGTTACGTTGCAACCGGCAACGAACTGTACGTTCGTGCGCGGGTGATCTCCTCGAAGTTGCACTCCAATCCCTACGCTGAAGGCGATCTGGAGATGGCGTGGACTCAGCCGCTTGTCATCGAGCGTTAGTAAAAGCTTCGTAATTATTTAAGCCTTTTTAAACTGAGCGGTAAACCAATCCCTGTTGAATGTTAGTGCGGCACCGTCCGGTGTGTCGCGTATAGCTCAGGGAGAAAACATGCTCAGGTCAAACTCGCACCAGCGTTGGTGCATCATGCTGTGGGTTGCATTCGTCAGTTGCTGCTCCGCGTTGGTGGGTGCTGCCGACTCAACCAGCGCTGTTGTCAAGACGGAGAAACTCGAGGAAATCATCATCGAGGGCCGGCGAGTCCAGGAAAGACTGTCCTCCGCGGCGGTGGACGCCGCCAAGTTCGGCAGCCAGGTTCAGCTGATCAGCTCCGCCGAAATCGATACGGGCGGTTTCACCAACTTTGCGGAACTTGCGAACGGCCTGATCCGCGGGGCTAATGTCGGCTACTCGCCGGACGAGGGCGAGTTCACGATCCGTATCGATGGCGGCTCGGATCGCGACACCTTATTGTTGCTGGACGGTGTGCCGACCTTCGATCGTGGAACTCCGCTGGAGGACATCTGGGGAGCGACCTCGATCGATCCGCGGATGATCAAGAGCGTAGAAATTCTTCGCGGTGGTCAGAGCCTCTACTACGGCGGCAATGGCGGCCTCGGGGTGGTCTCCGTGAAATACAAGGAGCCGGCGGGCGATCAGCGTGGTGAGTTCGGCGTGTACTACGGCTCGTTCAAGACGCGGGAGGTCTACGGCAACCTGACCTACCCGCTGTCGGATGATGGCAGCCAGAGCATTCTGTTCTACGGCCGCTCCTACAACACCGAAAGCAACGAGCTCTTCGACAAGAGCGCCTACACCGATGTCGTCCTCGACCTTGGTGGACGCCACCCGTTTCCATACAGCTACGACAGTGTTGGTGCCAAGTATCTCTGGAACATTAACGATGACAGCAGCTTGCGTGTGGCAGTCGACTATGCGGCGACTGATTTCGCAGATGCGTTCCCGAACGATCACATATGGAATCCAAACTATGCCCGCTTTCCGCGGATTCACACGGAGTTCATAACCCGGTTCATGGATCGGGTGGATTTCGAGGCCGAGGCGTTCTACCAGGCCCCGACGCTCTGGAACTCGGAGGTCGACGCACAACTGTGCCGTATTCCGCAGAGCGTGCTGAATCCGGCAACGCGCCGTCCCTTCACGCTCGCCTCGGAGTTTGAGGCCTATGCGCGCGCCAACAATATTCCCGCGGGTTGCGTGACGAATCCGGAAACCGACACGAAGGCGGATCGCACCTCGCGTACCGGATTTTATGTCGACTCGCAGGGCCGACTCTACGGCACGCTGGCGAATCCGTTTCCGATCGGTGCGCCAATGGGATACGTGATCCAGTCCATCGCGTCGTTCGGTACCGGTGTGCCGGTCAAGGGGTTCGGCGAGGGAACCCAATTCAAGGCCGGCTACAGGGAGTACGGCGGCAATGCCCGCGCCAAGATCCGTCTCGATGACAACTTCGAGGTTGTGGTCGGTGCGCAGACGGTGACGTCGCAGGATAATTCCGCAGCGGAATATGGGGTGTCGGACAAGCCGATCCGCACGAATGGTCTGTATGCCGATCTGCGTGCCAATCTCGACTTCCTCGAAGGAACGGCGATTTCGCTCGCAGGTCGTCAGGACTTTAACAATTTGTTCGATGACACCTTCATCTGGCGTGCAAGCGTTCGTCAGGAGTTTCCGCGGGGCTATTACGTTCGCGGCAGTGCCGGCACTTCCTACAACAATCCGCGTGCGCAGGAGCTCGGTTTGTTCGGACGGACGACGGTCACCAATCCGACGCTCAAGACGCAGGATCTCGAAACCCGCGCGTTCGGGGCTGGAATCAATAGCCAGATCCTCGGTGGCACCTACAATGTTGAGCTCGGTTACTTCGACACCGATATCTCCAACCTGTTCGGCAACGCGGCGATACGCGATGTATGCCCAGGGGTCGATCCGACACGCGTAATCAACCCTAACATCATTACGCCTACCGAGTTCTGCGCGAGCTGGCAAAGTCAGGGGCTAACGCCGCTTGATGCCGCTACCTTCAACACCAAGGCGGTGCAGCGTATTAAGGGTTACACTTTCGACGTTTCGCTAGACATCGAGAGGTGGACGCTTGACCTCAGCTTCACCAAGCAAGAGTCGCTCGAGCCGAATCCCGTGTTCGGGTTGACTGCGGTTCGGGTCAACACCGGTCAAGCCTTGACGAGCATCGTTCCGGGCCGGGCGGGTAGCAACGCCTTCCGCCAGTCCGGCGAGCGCCCGGAGTGGCTGGCTTCCGCTTTGCTGACTTGGCAGCCATCCGACCGCTGGATTGTCGCGCTGAACCCGCGATGGCAGGGACCCGAGTGGTTGTACGTCCAGAACAACGCGGCGAGGCTCGTTGACGCTGCGGGCGAGCGCACGAACCCGGACCTCAACTTTGGTGATTACTTTGTTCTGAACGCGTCGGTGCAGTTCTTCATGGGCGCGGAGAAGCAGCACCGACTGATGCTGCGGGGCGTCAATCTGTTCGATAAGTATTATTGGGAGCGTGGTGGTGCGACCGATCGCGCGGTGTCACGCGCTGGCGTACGCGGTGAAATCAATACGCTAAATCCCGGGTACTTCTATACCTACGGGTTTACGGGCAAGCCGCGATCGTTCTTCCTGCAATACGAGTATAAATTCTGACCATCAGCCAGCGGGACGCGTGCGTCCTGCTGGCTGCTTTTGACTCAACCCGGGGATCGTCAAACTTTGAAACAGCACGTCCGACAATAAAAGAACCCCGGTTTTTCAAGCCGGGGGTCGGAGGACCAACCGCGAACAGGGAAGACGAAACCTCGCGATCAGTCTAGTGAGCATCGAAGAAATCTGTTTAAGTTCGATTAAAACTTCGTGATGTTTTGACTAAACTGGAATTTGACTGGTAGTCTCGGACTCGAATCAGGCCGATAGCGTTCATATACTTTTCGAGAATGTCATCTGGAGTCTCGCAAAGATCGTCCAGCGTAAGACAGTCGATACAGTGACCAAAAGACTCGTCCACATTGAAACTCAAAACTCGGCTACCGATCTTGAGGTATTGCCTGAGCAGTTCAGGCACGCTCACGGGTCGCGAATTGGATTTGTCGACGGACATCGACAGTAGTGGGGGAGAGTTCCCCGATCTCCTGCATCACCATTTCCTCGATCACGAACTGGCTCAGCGGCAATCGAGGCCGCTCGAAAACCCCTTGAAACGCTGTCCCGCCCGCTTTGATTGGTCCAGTGTTGAAGTTAGTGTAGGCAGCCCTTGAACCGCTTGAACTTCTCGGACCACGTTCAGAGTTAGCGTCCGGCGTTGATGACACTCTGATCCATCGTTCTTGAAGCCATTTTCCTGGCATATTCGACCGGTGCCAGATCGTTGAGACCCTGGTGAGGTCGACTCTCGTTGTAATCGATCCGCCAAGATTCGATCTTTGTCCTTGCGTCGTCAATCGTTTCAAACCAATTCACGTTCAGGCATTCGTCCCGCAGTGAACCGTTGAACGTCTCAATGAAGCAGTTATCGGTCGGTTTGCCCGGCCGGCTGAAGTCAATTTGAACTTTATTATGGTATGCCCACAAATCGAAAAGCTTCCCGGAAAACTCGCTGCAGTTATCGACAAATATCCGTACTGGCGCACCACGACTTGCAACGAGCTGGTTGCAGACCCTGACCACGTCCTCACCGCGCAATCGATGACCCACCTCCGCAGCCAGCGCTTCGCGGGTGAAGACGTCGACGATGGTGAGAATCCGAATTCGTGTCCCATCGACCAACTGATCTGCGACGAAGTCCATCGACCATGCTTGATTAGCTCGCTTCGGCACGTAACGCTCTCGGCGCGCGACGACCATTTTGCGCCTTCTTGGCCGCTTACTGCGCAACTGCAGCGCCTCGGTGTTGTAAAGCCGATACGCCTGATCTTTGCCGAGGTTCCACCCCTCGCGCCGCAGCAGGATGTGTAAGCGCCGGTATCCGTATCGAATCCGGATCTGCGCGAGCTCCCGCATCCGTGCTCGCAGCGCAAGCTTCGGATCCTTCCTCGATCGGTAGTAGGCGTTACTCCGATGCAGGTTGACGATACGGCAGGCCCGTCGTCGGCTCGTCCGGTAGTGATCCACCACGTAGTTCACTGCCTGGCGCTTCAACGCGGGCCGACCCATTTTTTTGGTTGATATCCTGCAATATCGCTTTATCGAGACTCAGATCGGCCACGAGCTTCTTCAGGCGGGTGTTCTCATCCTGCAGCTGCTTGAGCTCCCGGACCTGATCCGACTGCAGACCCGCGTATTGCTTTTTCCAACGGTAAAACGTCTGCTCGGAAATCCCCATCTGTCGGGTCACATCGGACACGGCCATCCCGAGCTCCGCCTGCTTCAGCACCGCCACGATCTGCTCGACCGAAAACCTTTTCCTCTTCATGGCAAACTCCTCGGCCCCCAAGGGCCAGTCTGCCGGAAAACTCTCTCCCCCTATGGTCCGAGTTCTTCATAGCGGCTCAACTTGGTTATGACTTTACTTCGGCAGTGACAGCTTGGCGAAAGGTTGTTTCGGCAATGTGATGCCACCGATCTCTCTCTCTCGATCGAAGGGTGTTCGATATGATTAGGCAGTTCGTCATATCAGTGGGTCTCGCTGCATCGCTCTGGGCAACGAGCGCGGCTACTGCCGAGAAAAACTGGACGCCACCCGGTTACAGAATCTACGGGCAGGTTCTCAGCGATGAGTCGATGAGCGCCAACCCGGATCTGCTAAGCATCACCCTGCATGGTGTTCCGCCGGGGCTCACCGGTGTCTACACGATGTTCGCGGGCTCCTTTCTCGAGCGCATCGGCAATGCAGACGATCCCGACGATATCGACGTCATCCGCAAGGGCATCACCATCGTTGATCCCCGCTGGAATCGCGTCAACGACAGCACGCCGAAGTTTGTCGTCCTCATGCCGATGCGCAATACGGTCGGGGAGAACATCGGCCTCGTGGTTTACGCCTTCAAGGTCGCCGAGCGCTCCAATCGTCATGAGCGTCGGCTATTCAACAGAGCCCTGAAGCTGCGCGATGCGCTGGCTCGGCGCATCCCAAGCTATGCAGCGCTATTTGCCGAGGCAAAGTAATTGACCACACTCCGGAGTGCTTCGTGAACAAAATATCTGCTGCGATTGTCACGGCCATTGCATCTCTCATGGCGGCCGTGGCCACTTACGCGATGGATACGGGTCCGACCATTGTCCGGTTCAAGACCGAGAGGGTGTCACTGCCGGGCGAGGGCCGCGGCGATTACCTGCTCGTCGACGAGGCGTCGAACCGGCTATTCGTCACCCATGCCTCGACGGTGCATATCCTCGATCTGAAGACTCTCGGCACGATCGGTACCGTCGCAGGATTGACCAAGGCAGCTGGTGTCGCGGTCGCATCGGACAAGGGTTTCGCCAGCGATGCGGGCGGTGACAGGGTCGTAGTTTTCGATCCTGCGACGGGCGTCACGGAAAAGATGCTCGTCGGCGGCAAGAAACCGGACAGCATATTCTTTGATCAACCATCGGGCATGGTTTTTGTTTTCAATGGTGGCAGCCACGATGTCTCGATCATCGACCCGAAAAGGGCAGAGATCGTGAAGACAATCGCTCTTGGTGATGCACCAGAGGGAGCGCGGAACGACGGCAACGGCAGGGCCTATGTCAATCTCGGCGACGAGCACGCGATCGCAGTGATCGATACGCGCAAGGGCGAGGTCCTCGGAAAATACATAATGGTCGACTGCGAAAGTCCTGCTGCCCTCGGGATCGATACGGTACATGGCCGAATTTTCAGCAGCTGCGAAAACAATGTGATGAAGGTGGTAGACGCCAAATCGGGTCGTACGGTGGCGACTCTTGCCGTCGGTCAGGATCCGGACGGGATCATCTATGACGCTGAACACCGACGCGTGATCGTCGGCGGACGCGATGGGGCGTGGACGATCGTCGATCAGCTGACTCCCGATCGATACCGCATCAACTCGACGTATTCGATCGATCCTTACGCCAAGACGCTCGCTCAAGATACCCGCACCGGTCGGATATTCTCTTCGACGGCCGACCTCATCTGGCCGCCGATCGTACCGGGCAAGAAGCATCTGCCCGATGCCAAGTCCGGAACATTTCGATTGCTGGTGATTTCGGAGCGCTGATCGGATCAGGCGCCCAAATGAAGAGAAATCGAACCTTCAGCCCAGCGCGTTTGTTTTGGCTGATCTTCGGCATGCTTGGCTGGATCAGCCTACCGACGCCTGCGATGTCGGATGAATCGCCATCACGCCTGCGGCTGGCGACTTCAGTCACGACGGACGACCTTGCTGCGACGTGGGCGGCGTCATTGGCGCAAACGCTGGGCTCGGATGCACCGCCGCCCGATATTTTCCGCGGCCGCTATCCCACAGATGCGCTCGAAGCGGTCATCAGCGGTCGTGCCGACATGGCTCTCGTTGCGCGCGAACCTTACGGGTCAGAACTGGCTGCGGCGAAGCAGCGGGGACGAGGCGACCTGAGGTTCATTCCAATCGCGACCGGCAGCCGTTCGACCCGCGGCGGTACCCACGCCATTGCGTTTTTTGTCCATGCGTCGAATCCGCTGAGCTCGCTTTCCGTTTCGCAGCTACGCGAAATATTGGCAGTCGATGGCCGGGTACGTACCTGGGGCGACCTTGGCGTACGTGGATCCTTGGCAGAGCGCCCAATCGTGGTCCACGGGCAGTCTCTGCGGCGTGACTCCGGAAATCCGCCCGGAATCGTCAACTTTCTGGGCACACGCGTTTTGGCTGGTCGCACGTGGCGTGCAGATATTGTTGCGCACGATGATCAGGCGGGCGGGCCCGCTGCATTGGAGGCAATCGTCCAGGCGGTCGAGCGTGATCCGAGTGCGATCGGCTGGAGCGGGTTTGATTACCTCATGTCCGGAACGAAGACGGTCGCACTGGGATCATCGTCCGGAGGGCCGTTTTTCGCCGGAACCAGCGAGGAGATCGCCACTCATGCTTACCCACTCTCCCGCTGGGTATACGCGTGCCTGCCCGGCACAGCCAGCCCGGCGGCAGAGCAGTTCGTGCAACTGATTTTGCAACCTGCAGCACAGTCTGCAATTACGCGATCGTCGAGCGGGTTCCTGCCGCTCGACGAGGAAACTCGCGCGGGAGCTTTATCCCGACTGGTATCACCGCTGGTTGTCCCACGTGCGGCCACTCACCTTACTGAGGATGGCCGGATCCGTGTCGTGGGCTACAACGATATGCGCGAGATGATGACGGGGTGGACCCAAGCGTTCGGCCGTGAGTATCCGGACTTTCGATTCGATCTTGAGCTTCCGGGCACCCGTGCGGCGGTGGAGGCGGTAGCGAGTGGACGAGCGGCGTTTGGGCCGATAGGCGCCGAGCTGTCTCCGACGCAAGCCGCACGATTTAGGGAGATCGCCGGGGTCGAGCCCATGCAAATCAAGGTCGCACACGCCTCGCTCGATCCGCGTGCGCTCAGCGGGCCACTGGCGATTCTCGTGCATCCATCCAACCCGCGCCGAGAGATTTCGATGTCGGAATTGGCGGCAATTTTTTCCGGCCGTTCCAACACGGCGGGGCTAGAGCCGATCGGCCTTGCGCCCGATCGGGCGCTCGGATTGTTCTTTCGCGAGCGCGTTTTGGGCGTGGCGCCGTTCGGCCCTCTCTTTCAGCCCCGCGTACAGTCGGCTCACGTGGTCGCTGCAGTGGCGGAAAATCCGCGAGCCATCGGTTTTGCTGCGGCTGTTCGTGCGGATGAGCGTGTGCGGATTCTTCAGCTGTCTGCTGCGGACGGCAAGTCGGCAGTCGAGTTGACGGAGGCCAATGTGATCGCCAACGAGTATCCGCTTGGCCGAAATCTTTGGTTGCTTGTACGTCCACCCTTTGAACCCTGGCTTGAAAAGTTTCTGCGATTCGTTCTGTCGGGCGAGGGCCAGAGAATCATCGCCGAGGGATCGCTCGGTTACTTGCCATTGTCGGCCAAAGACCGCGAGGTCGAGTTGCGACAATTCCAACAGGAGCCTGTCGATGAGAATCCTTGAGGGCTTTTCGATAAATCGTCGCCTGCATCCGGTCGCGGTGCTTTTCATCTGCAGCGCCGTCGCGTCCGCCGATAACGACCATTCGCAAGACGCTGCGAGTTTGCACGCCGCATCCGGGCCATCGACCATGGTCGAATGGGTGATCCCCGCGCTGAAGACCAATGTTCCGCAAACAGCCGAGCAGGCCGAGGCAGCGCGACTTCGTGGGCGCGAACTTCCGCCACCCGAGGTGCTGCAGCCGGTGCTCGATCGGGCTCTGCCTGCTTACGTACCACGATCGGGTGTGGTTCTTGAGGGGGCGTTTACCGGCAGTGCATCGGATGTGTTGGTGGTGCTCGCCGAGCGACTGTTCGAAAGATTCAGAACCTTTCACCCGCGGGTCCGTTTCAGCATCTCGCCACCCTACGCCGGTAGTTTCGGTGCCGTGGAGCTTGTCCGACAAACGATCGATTTCGTGTTCGTGTCGAGAGAACTGCGTCCCGTCGATATCGCTGATTTCAGGGCCAAGTTCTCTTATGACCCGCTGAGCATCCCGATTCTCGGGGGCTCCTATCGTCATTTCGGTGCACTCGATGCTGTTGGATTTTTCGTTCACAAAGATAACCCGATTGAGTTCATCACCTTTGATCAGATCGACGCCCTGTATTCCTCGACTCTGCTGCGGACCGGAAAACCTGCCCGAACCTGGGGAGATCTTGGCCTCGGCGGCGAATGGGCGGGGAAAACGGTCAATCTCTATGGCATCAAGCCATGGAACGGATTCGAGGAGTTCATCAGGCAGCGAATCCTCAGCAAGGATGGACGGCGCGGCGAATGGCGAGAAGGCATCACCTTCGAGAAAACCGTCTTTCCGATGGCAAGGCACGTGGCAGATGATCCTCGAGGGCTCGGTTATTCGGGCATCGCTTACATCGATGCACCTGTAAAAATGATTCCCATAGTCGCATCGCCGGGCGATTTACCGCAGGCTGCAACCTACGAGAACGTGGCTCTTGCCACGTATCCTCTGAGTCGGCTCATTTACTTCAACGTCAATAAAAAACCTGGTGAAGCGCTGCCTGCTGCATTGGAGGAGTTCATCCGCTTCGTGCTCAGTCGGGAGGGTCAGCAGGTGGTACTCGACCACGCGCGATACCTCCCCCTTCGCGAGTGGCAGGCAGCGGACTCCCGAAAACTGCTCGAGCCATGAGCAACTCCCTACCCAATAGAGAAAAAGCCATGAAAAATCTGATTTTCGCCACTGTGTTGCTGGTGCTGTCGGGGGGCGCCCACGCGGCAACGAGCGATTCGCCGGGATCCGGGATCAAGCACGTGCTTCTCATCAGCATCGATGGGGCACACGCACTCGACATTCAAAACTTCATCCGTACCAACCCCGACTCCGCCATCGCTCAGTTGCAGCGAAGAGGCGTGACCTTCACCAACGCTCGCCAGCCTATGCTCGGGGATTCAACACCGGGATTGCTGTCGATCATCACTGGAGGCTCCCCCGCGACCACCGGGCTCATCTACAGCCCGTTCTACGCCCGTGACCTTTCGCCACCAGGGTCCGACTGCAGCACTCGCGGTACCGTTTATTACATCGACGAAAAGTGGGTGAAGGAAACCTCGCGCGAGGATTCGGGTGGTGGCATCGATCCGGCGAAGCTTGCACGCAATCCTGCCCGCGGCTGCACCCCCGTGTTTCCGCATCATCTGCTGCGGGTCAACACGGTATTCGAGGTTGCCAGGACGGCCGGATACCGGACGGCCTGGGTGGATCAGCACGAGATGTACAACGATCTTGCGAAAGGCCCGTCGGGAGAGGGGCTCGACGAAAGCGTTGCACTCGAAAGGAAAGGTGTTCCTCAGACTGCCGAAGGTTTCATGGGGCAGGACCAGCGTCGTGTCGACATCGTCTCGAGGCAGATTCGCGGTCGGGATGCATTCGGCAAGTCCGTCGGAACACCGACCGTATTCGGCATGGGGTTCATCTCGTTCGGTGCCGTTCAAAAATCTGCGGGCTATGCCGACGCCGAAGGCGCTTTGTCCCCAAAGCTCGCCGAAACGATGAATTTCGTCGACCGATCTCTGATGCGGCTGACCACGGAGCTCAAGGAAAGTCGAATCTTCGATTCGACGATGATCATCATTACGTCAAAGCATGGCCAATCACCCGTCGATGTCCGTCAACGGCGTGTGATCGATCGCAAACTGGTGAGGGATGCGGTCAATTCGGTGTCTCCCGGTCTTCTCGCCCACGCATCACTCGATTCCATAGGGCTAATCTATTTGCATGATTCGTCGAGGACCACAGCGGTCGCACAGGCCTTGCGAGATCGAGCCGCTGAGTTGGGCATCTTGCGCGTCTACTCCGGCAGCAGTCTCGAGCTGCTTCTGCCGGCCAACGATCCACGCTCTCCAGATCTGGTAATTCAGCCAAGGCTTGGTGTGTTTTATACCGAAGGAATCGATAACGCTGCGGCAAAGGCACTACTTGCCGAGCATGGCGGAATGCTGGACGAGGACGTTCAGGTGCCGCTGATCGTCTCCGCGCCTGGCCAACAGGGACAGATCAACCGGTCAGCCGTGCTGACCAGTCAGATTGCGCCGACTATATTGAGAGCCCTCGGGGTCGATCCTGCGAAGCTCGATGCCGTTCGACTCGAGGGAACCGCAACCCTGCCGAACTTTCGGTAATACGGAGCAGCCCACCTGCGCGCGCAGCCATCGACCAAGTCGGGGCGAAGGTCGATATTTTTCGTGACAGCTAGCTGACAGAAACCCCGCGTACATTCGATTGCGCCAAAAGGGGCAGTAAATATTCGACCCCGGCACCGAACAAGGAGGGGCACCGTGAAGAGCAAGCTTTTGAAAATGCTGGGCGTCGCGCTGACTGCGGGTACCACGGCGGTAGCGCAGCAACCAGCCTCTAAAGATCCCGGTTCCGAGCTGCAGGAAGTCGTCATTACCGGTTATCGCACCGTGACAACGAGCAGTGCCCTGAAAGGCAACGTCGACGCGAGAGACGTGCCGCTCACGGTATCCGGCTATTCGGATGAATTCATCAAGGACATCGAGGTTGAAGATGTCGATGAACTCTACAATTACATGACGGGTGTCCAACGCTCAGGGCCGACGGGCTACGACATTTCTATTCGCGGATTTTCTTCCGGTGGTGCCGATCGAAACTCGATTCTCATCGACGGCATGCCGGGTCTGACGGTGCGCTTCGGCTCGCCGCCCACCGTCAATACCGAGCGCGTCGAAGTGGTGAAGGGACCGGCGTCGGTGCTCTACGGACAGGCGCAGCCTGGCGGATTCGTCAACATCATCACGCGCAAGCCGTCATGGACACCTTCGTACAGCGTCGGTGCGCGCATGGAAGGCTTCAACGGCGCAGACGCCAACATGGGTGACACCTTTGGTTGGACCGTCAATGCCGATGCGACCGGAGCGATCTCCGATTCAGTGGCGTATCTGCTCGTTGCAGAGCTTTCAGAGCGTCCGGGTTTCGTCAACAAGAGCTTTGACGATTCCACCTTCATCAGCCCTGCGCTGACCATCAAGGCCGGCGAAAATACCGAGGTGCTGATCGCACTCGAGTATCGCAAGGAGGATGTCGCTCTCTACAACGGGTTGGTCGCATTCAACAACGACATCAACAACGTCGCCGATCTGAAGACCCGCTATCAGGAGCCGGACGATATCCAGCCCGAGATGGGCTACTCGGGCAACGTCACCATCGACCATTCGTTCGCCAACGGGTGGAACTGGCGAACGGCGATTCGCGGTGTTTATCACGAGGACTCGGCGATCGGTCTGGAGAACCAGGCGTTTCGCAGTGCAACGGTTCTTCGGCGGCGTGTCCGGGATCAGTTCAACATCCGCGAATACTATTTCCTCGACAGCAACCTTTCGAAAGACTTCGAGTCGGGCGCCGTTACGCACCACCTGCTCCTCGGTGTCAACGGTGGCAAGGAGACGAGTGACTTCGAGCGTCGCAACTTCAATCAGGTCTGCAATGCTGCCGACATCAACATCCTCAAGCCCGTTTACACGGGCTTGCCGGCAACCTGTCGCACGCCCGTCCTCGACACCTGGAGATACACCTCAAACGACAGCAAGGGCATCTACCTGCAGGATCGTGTCGATATCGGCGAGCGCTGGAAGATCGTCGGTGCCCTGCGGTGGGAGTCTTTCGACATCACGCAGGAAGACCGGCGTCGTATCCTGGCGAACCAGACGGTCAGCGACGAAGCAATCACCTCGATGTTCGGGTTGATCTATCAACCTTCGGAGAGTTGGTCGATCTACGCGAGCCACGCAACATCTTTCAAGGCACCCGCGACGGGCGCCGTCAGCGCGAGCGGAACTCCGATCACCGAGCCTGAGGAGGGCAGCCAGATCGAGGGCGGTGTCAAGGCAACGTTGCTCGAAGGGCGCCTCAATTTCACGGCTTCGATCTTCGACATCGAGAAGGAGAACGTCGTTCAGGCGGCGGGAGCAGGAGTATCGGTTCTGTCGGGCGGCGAGCAGAGCAAGGGCTACGAGTTCGAGTTCGACATGCATCCCGTGCCGAACTGGAACATCATCGGCGGGTTCTCATCCATCAACGCAGAAGTCGCGAGGGACCGTACGGTCGGGCTGATCGGACAGCGGCTGCGTAATGCTCCCGAAACCCAGGCGAGTTTGTATACGCGTTACACGCTGGAGGGTGGGCCGTTAAACGGTGTTGGCCTCACCTTCGGTATCAGTCACGTCAGCGAGCGTTTCGGCACGTTACCGATCGTCGGCACGCGGCTCGTGCTCCCCTCCTACACCGTGGTCGATGCCGGTCTTCACTATGAGCGCGACACGTGGAAAGCTGGGCTCGTATTCAAGAATCTGCTTGACGAGAAATACTATGAGAGCGCGATCACCAATATTCAGATCACGCCCGGATCGCCGCGTTCAGTCGTGCTGTCCCTCGAAAAGAAGTTCTGAGACGTCATGAAGCAAGAAACCCGATTGCAATCTGGGGCTCGGCGCTGGTCTGCGGCACTCATGGTGTCGACTGCACTGATCGTTTTCCTGCCTACCGCCAGCGCGCTCAAGTGGGCTGAGCCGTCACACCGCGTTCAACCCGATCGTGGTTTGCCAAAATGGCAACCCTCGGCGCTGGAGGTCGAGCCCGAGGAGAGTCTGAATGTCGTGGGCGCCGATGTCATGGACGAGATGACATTGGGTTGGGTGAAGATGATGCGCCGCGCCTATCCGCGCCTCAGCGTGACGATGGAGGCGCGAGCTTCGGGTAGCGGCGGACCCGCGTTGACCGAGGGTCTTGCACACATCGCGACCGTTGGCCGCGAACTGCTACCCGCCGAGGAACAGGCATTCATCACTCGTCATGGGTATCCGCCTACGGCATTCCGCGTGGCGACCGGAAGCGTTGGTTCGCTAGGTAAGACAGCTGCAAGCATTGTCATGGTGGATCGGGAAAATCCGATCGCATGTCTGAGTTTGCCGCAGCTCGATGCAATCTACGCTGCTGAACCGCGGCGCGGCTTATCCCCCATCAGGACATGGGGTGATGTTGGAGTCACGGGTGAGTGGGCCCGACGGCCGATTCATCTTTACGGCCTGCGCCATCCGAACGGGATCGAATGGTACTTTCGCCAGTTGGTGATGAATGGCGGTCCCTATCGGGACGGCATCGAATTCGTGCGTGGCCGCGGGCATGTCCACGCTTTCAATGTTGCTGCCGAGAAAATGGCCGATAAGCCTGGTGGACTCACTTACGCGCTAATGGCGAATCTTCAAGAGAATACTCGGGCCGTTCCGCTTTCGTTCGAGACCGGCGGGCAATGCGTCCTGCCCACGACGCGTACGGTCTACGATCATTCCTATCCACTGAGTCGCTTTGTCTACGTGGTCGTCAACGTGGCTCCGGGAAAGCGCATTGAGCCGAAGGTCCGCGAATTCATTCGCGCCGTGCTGAGTTTCGAGGGCCAGAAGCAGGTAGCTGACGATCGCGTCTACTTGCCGCTCACGCCCGAAATCCTCAAGGCCGAATTGGCGCGCCTCGACTCGTTGTCGCAGTAGCGCGCGAGGGCCTCTAGAGCGCCGAGAGCGGGAATATCCCGAGAATAAGCGCAGCACCCAGCATCAACAGGCAAAGCAGGGCCGCCCAGCCGATCGTAAACCGCTGGTGATCACCGAACTCGACTCCAGCAAGACCTACCAGCAGATAGGTTGAAGGAACGAGCGGACTGAGCAGATGCACGGGCTGTCCCATCAGCGAGGCGCGAGCCATCTCCACCGCTGCGATCCCGTAGCTCGAGGCCGCGTCTGCGACGATGGGCATGACGCCGAAGTAAAACGCGTCATTCGAGATGAAGAACGTGAATGGCATGCTGACGATCGCCGTGACGGGCGCGAGGTGCGGTCCCAGCCATTCGGGGAGGATGGCGAGGAATTCCTTGGACATCGCATCGACCATGCCGGTGCCGTTCAGGACGCCCGTAAAGACCCCGGCAGCGAAAATGACCGACACTACGGCGAGGACGTTTCGGGCGTGGCCCGCAATGCGTTCTCGTTGGTCGGCAAGCTTCGGAAAATTGATGGTGATGGCGATCGCAAATCCGATCATGAAGAGCACAGCCGGTGGCAACATGCCGGAGATCAGCAAGATCATCAGCGATGTCGTTAGCGCCGCATTGAACCAGAAAAATTTTGGACGTTGTGATGCCCCTGTCGTTGCCAGAGCAGGTGTTTCGACGGTAACGGCGGCAAGCACCACAGTGCCGAGACGGCGCCGCTCCTGCAGTCCGAGGTGCACCGCCAGCATGAGCACGGCGGCCACGCCAAAGGCCATCACCGGCACGAGCGGGACGAACACTCCCATGGGATCGACCTGCAGAGCGCTGCTGACACGGGCCAACGGGCCACCCCATGGCGTGAGGTTCATCACGCCACCCGCGAGTATCGTGACGCAGGTCAGGTTGAGTACATTGATCCCGAGACGATGATATAGCGGCAACATGGATGCGGTGACGACCATGTACGTCGTGGAGCCGTCACCATCCAGCGAGATGACTGCCGCGAGTACTGCCGTGCCGACCACGACCTTCAGCGGATCGTTGCCGACGAAACGCAGTATCAGTTTGACGACTGGATCGAACAGTCCAACATCGATCATCAATCCAAAGTAAAGGATTGCGAATGTCAGCATGACGCCGGTGGGCGCCAGGGTTTTGATTCCGTCCTGCAGCATCGGTGTGAGTTCGGCTCCGCCGAAACCGGCGATCGAGGCAAACACCAACGGGATGAGCGTCAGTGCGACGAGCGGCGACATCCGCCTGAGCATGATCAGCGTCATGAACGTCATGACCATGCCGAAGCCCAGCAAGCTTAAATAACCATCCGTCGACATGTTCCAGACTCGTTTAATTCACGGCTTTGCCGCTGTGCGCGACCACATCCCCAGTCAGGCACAGATTGCAGGTTTTACCTGTCACTGCGCTGTCGGGATATCGGCGGGGCTCATCGCCCTGCGCCAGGTGTCGAGAAATCGCGCGCGCTTTTGCTGGTCAAGGTAGACGAGCAGACCGGGACCCAGTGCGATCGGTCGGATGGTACCCAGTTCGCGATTAAAGACCCCCGACTGCGCATACGGACCCTGGATTTCCTGGCGCACCGCGTTCAGTTTCGAGCGGGTCGTTAGCACTTGCTGACCCCGAATCGACAATAGGTATTCGAGAAAAGAATGTGCTGCTTGAGGATATGGCGCAGCCGCCGGAATTACTGCAGTTCGCGACACGGCGAGCGTGTAGTCGTCTGGGTACACGAGAAGGAGGGGCGCGCCTTGATCTGCTCGCGCCCGGGCGTACGAGCCGAGCAGGTTGTAGCCGGCCACCAGCTGGCCCGCTGCAAGCCGATCGAGGATCGCCGCAGTGTTGTCGAACTTCTGAACGTCGACTTCGCCCATAGCCTGCAGCAGGGCGCCGAAAGTCTCGCTTTGACGGGCGTCCTGCGTGACCAGCAGATAACCGGCATTGCTGTGTTCGGCATCGTAGGTGCCGATCCGACCGCGCCAGAATTCCGGTTCCCGCTTGAGTGCGGAGAGAAGCTCGGAGCGTGAGCGTGGCGGTGGTCTGATGCCGAGAAGTCGTTTGTTGTACACCATCACCACGGGCTCGAAGGTGAAGCCCAGTGCTTGCCCTCGCCATCGGGCCCACGAAGGCAACGCACGAGCGTTTGCCGAGTCGTGGCTTGCCGCAAAACCGTCGTTCACCAGCTTCACTTGTAGATCCATCGCCGAGCTCAGCAGCAAATCGGCGGTCGCCGCACCCCGTCTGGCCTCATCGAGGAAGCGGTCGTAGAGCGGACCCGCGTCGAGAGCGACGTATTCGATATCGACATCAGGCCGCAAAAGTTTGTAGTCGTCGAGGACGGGCTGGAACGACTCCAGATCCGTTGTGCTGTAAATGACGAGGCGTCGACCCGTCGCATTGGTTTCGTCGGACTGCGGCGCACAGGCAACGAATAGCGCTGCGAGCAGCAGCAACAGCATCGATGATCGTCGTTTCATTGACTCGCTCTCGGTAGTCGAATCTCTGCAATCAAGCCACCCGCCGGACCATCTCGCAGCACTACGCTCCCGCCGTGGCTGGTGACGGCACGACGAACGATATTCAGGCCAAGGCCCGCACCCGGTGTGCTTTGCGTACCCCGAGTGAAGCGTTCGAATACCCATTCACGCTGCTCCACGGGAATGCCCGGGCCACGGTCGGCGATCGAGACGACATATTCCGGTCCTTCGATTCCCACCGACACCGAAATAGGATCCTTGTTCGGACATCCATAACGAAGCGCGTTGTGAAGCAGATTCTTGACCGACTCGCCGATGAGAACCGGATCACCTTTCATCGGAGCTGCATCCACGGCGTGATCGATTTCCACGTTCGCGTCTGAAATCAGATTGAGCGTCTCGTGCACGGCTTCGTGAACGATATCTATGAGGTCGAACGCCTCGCTATTTTGGACATCGGCGCGATGCAGCACCGTTGCGTGGCTCAGTAATTGATCGAGCAGACGCGACATCTTTGCCGAGTTTCGCTCGATCGCCGCGAGACTGCGATGCGCATCTTCCGCATTTCCATCCACGCCGATTTCGGCCTGTGCTCTGAGGGCCGCAAGTGGCGTGCGCAACTGATGAGCCGCTTCCGCGATGAACATGCGCAAGGTATCCATGTTGCCGGCGAGGCGCGTCATGAATCCATCTATCGCGCCCGTGAGCGGAGTAATCTCGCGCGGCACCGGTGTTCGAATGGGATCAAGTTCAACAGCACCTCGTCCGGCCAGTTCGTCGCCGATCAGCTTCAGCGGCCGCAGGGCTCGATCGGTACCGAACCACACCAGAACAAGCGTGAGAATGGCAACGAACCCGAGAGGCACCAGCGCGCCCAGCATGAGTTCGCGCTGCAAAGCTTCACGAGCGAGACGCGTCTGACCGACCTGGACCCATACCCATCCAGCAGCATTCGGTTCGGAAATCTGCCTGCCGAGCACCGCGAACCGCACTTCGGCACCGCGATAATCGGCATCGAAAAATCGCGCCTCACCGGCACGCCGCGACACCGACACGCTTTTTCCGGAACCGGCGGGTTCCGCAGGCAGATCTTCGTAACCAGTTGCGACCAGTCCATCTGGTCCGATGACGCGGTAGAAGACCCGATCGTCGGGGGCTGCCGAGAGCATTTCGAGCGCTGCATAGGGCAGGTCGGTCTGAATCTTGCCGTGGGACACGCTAAGCGATTCCGCAATGGACAGCGCTGCTCCGGAGAGCAGCCGATCATAGGAACGATCGGCAGCCTCCTCGCTGTAAACGCGTACGCCCGCATACAACGCGAACATTGCAATGAGAAGAACGGCACCGAGGGTGCCGACGAGGCGCAGCCTCAGTGATAGCGGTTCAGGGCGACTTTCGCGAGTCGTGTTCTGCGACATATCCCATTCCACGAACCGTTCTGATCGTCAATGAATTACCGAGCTTGCGGCGTAACCGGGCGATATAAAGCTCTATGGCATTGCTGCCCGCTTCGTCGTCGAAATCGAATAGTTTTTGCGCAATCTGCTCCTTGCTCAGAACTCGGCCCATGCTGCCGATCAGGATCTCTAGCAGCCGATACTCGCGGTTGGGCAGATTCAATGATTTATCGCCGACCATGACGGTCTTGGCACATCGATCGAATGTCAGATCGCCGATGGTCGTTGCGCCTGAAGCCAGCCCCTGGGCTCGGCGTAGCAGCGCACGGCAGCGTGCCTCGAATTCACGGGTATCAAACGGCTTGGCGAGATAATCATCCGCACCGATGTCGAGAGCATTGATTCGATCTTCAATGTTGGACCGGGCCGTCAGCATGAGGACCGGGGTCTTGTCGCCTCGACGGCGTAGCGCCCGCAGGATCGAGATGCCGTCCTGTCCAGGCAATCCGATATCCAGCACAATGACCTCGAACTGTTGCTGGCGCAGGATTTCTTCCGCGGCTTTCCCATCACGAATCCAATCGGCAGCGTGCCCATCTCGTCGCAGCCGCAGCTGAAGGGCTTCGCCGAGATCCGGATCGTCTTCCACCACCAGGATGCGCATCGCAGGATGAAATATAGCGCGGGCGGCGGATCAGCGCTCGGCGTCGATTGAGCCCTGCGATTATGCGGTCTGGGCGCGCTTCGAATTTTTCCGTCGCTGGAGGAACGTCGTGATTCCTGTGGTCACGATCAGCAGAATGACTCCGGCGATGAGCAGCATCATGAACTGACCCGCGAGACCACCGAACTTTCCCATGTGCAGCGCCATGGTCCAGCGGTAGATCTTGTGACCGATATTGCTCGAGCGATAGGGTTCGAAACCGATCACCTTGCCGTCGACCGGATCGACGTAAAGATAGGTGCGTGCATGAATATGCGGCGCATCAGCCTCGATCATGAAAGTTTCCAGCGCCTCACCCGGTTCGTGATCGACATGGATCAGATGCTCGACGGGATTTGGGGAAAGACGGCGCGCTGTCTGCCATACGCTTTCCAGCGATACCCGTGGACCACCGACGGTCGGCTCCGTCGCTGCCGGGATCACCGTCGGCGTCGTTTTGGTCGCGATGTAGATGGCATCCTCAGCCCAATAAAACGCTTGCGGAAGAGCCGTCACCGCCAGCACGAGTAATGCCGCCGCTGCATAGGCACCGGCGACTCGGTGCAGACTCATCAAGCGTGTTCGACCCTTGATGCGTGGGTTGAATTTGAGTGCGTGGCGCAGGCGATTCGAGCCACGGGGCCACCAGAGTGCGAGTCCTCCGGCGATGAGCGCGATGGCGAACAGCAGCGTCACCGTGCCGATCAGGATGTTGCCGTTGGGCACGTACTTCGCCGTGTGCATCAGCTCTATGAGACCGTACACACCACCGTACCGATTCTGGGTGCCCAGTATCTTGCCAGTGCAGGGATCGACGTGTACCGCATCACGATCCTGAAAGCGGACTATCCAGGGCTGGCCTGCCCGGTTCTGGATGCGCACGTACGAGACGCTGCTCTGCGGGTGATGCATCACCGCCGTGGCGAGAACCTGATCCACGGTAATTGGGCGCTTACAGCTGCTGGCGGTGAGCATCGAGGGGTAAAGCAACGGATCAACTTGCGGACGAAATGCCAGCGCTGCACCGGTGATCGCCGAGACCAGCAAGAAGAGGCTTAGGGTCACGCCGACCCAGTGATGAGTCGGCTTGAGCCATCGGAGCCAGGTTTTGCTGGCCATCGCCGCCCGGGTGCGCGACTCCGACTTGCCGGCGGTTCCCTCGGCTGCAGTCATTTTTTGATGCCCTTTCTGGCGAGCGCCCACTGCACGGCTGCATCGAAGAGGCTCAAGCCCGCCTCGTTGAGGTTGGGAAACGTCCCGTCCATGAACAGGAAAACACGTGCCGACGGGGCCAGATTTTCGTAGTCCATCGTCGCCCCTGCCTCGTATGCGAAGACGAGCGCCTTGTCTCTTTCCCCTGGCACGGTCGCGATGATGCTCGCACCGAGCCCGGGCCGCCCCCAATTCAAGGCTGCGCCTTTTTCGTAGACGTTCAGCAGACCCGCAGCCTGTGCGGCCGCGAGAGGATGTGGCGCGTTGACGAGCCATGCGTACCGCCGCTCCTGGATCGTGCCGTAGTCGACCTCTTCGTGCAAACCACTCATTCCCATGTGGGGTAACAAGTACGATTCCCAGAGCACGATGGGTATCGCCACACGGCGATATTTACCCTCGAGTTTTCGCGCGCTGACGCTCGAAGAAATCAGGATGATGTCGACGCCGTCGGTCATGGAGGCGGGATCCATCTGATCGACGATCCTGACGGTGAACCCGCGCTGCTCGAGGTAGGCCCGCATGCGCTCGTCCGCAGCTACGGCAGGGGGCTGGCCCTGGCGTTGCACCACCATGGCCACGGTATGTTTTTCGCCGTAGCGCTGCGCCATCGCCGCACCCGACACGAAAGGCAGCAACAGAAACAAGGAAAAAAGCAGCTTTATCGTTTTCATAGTGTCCTCGTCGAGAGATTCAGGTCGGCAGACCGATCAGTTGCTTCCATTGCGCGGTGAAATCTCGCTGTACATCGGCGGCGAGATGACTTGAAAGGGACGCGCTCATCCTGATCGGCTTCAGGGAGTTGCCGATCATTGCCGTGTAGCGGGGCGGTGCGACGCCTCGTCGCACCGGAATCATGTTGAGTTGCTCGCTGAAAATACGCTGCGTACTCGGGGATAGCAGGAAGTCCAGCCACAGACGAGCGGCCACCGGGTTTTTTGCTGCGCGATTGATGAGCGCCACTCGCGACAGTGCGAGCGTGTAGTCGCCCGGAAACACCACTCCGAGATCGGGCAGGTCGCTCAAGCTTCGCGAGACCGCGTAGGCGCCCATCGCATTCAGCCCGAAAAGATATTTACCCGAGTTGACGCTTTCCAGCATTGTGCCTGTACTCGTCTCCAACCGGATTCCTGCAGCGCCCAACCGGGACATCAACAGGCTGTAGTCAGAAAAATGCAGTCGATCCTGAACGGCGAGCATGTACGCGACGCCGCTGCTAGTGATGTCTATCGTCGTGATGCGGCCCTCGAGACAAGAACGCTGGGAACGGAGAAATTGCAGCAAGGCGCGGCGATCCTTCGGCACTTCAGCAGCGGATAGCAGTCTTCGGTTATAGATGAAGACTGCGGGCTCGAGCGTCGTGCAAACGGATCGACCGGCGAATCCGACCCATGACGGAAAGGAGCGGCGCGGCCGCGGGGAATACTCCGCTGCGTATCCGTCTGCAACGAGCGCCGCCTGAAGGTCCATCGCGGAACTCCAGATGACGTCCGCCGGATCGCGAGACATCGCGGCGCCGCGCCTCACACGCTCACTTAGATCCCCGGACGAAAAACTGCCGTCATACTGGAGAGTGATTGCGGGATGCTGCCGACGAAATTCATCAAGCAGGGGCTGGGCGTTTCTGGGGCCGAGCACGCTGTGAACGATCAGTCGCTGGTCGGCAGTTTCTGCGGCAGATCGGGTCGTGTTGGCACCGAAAGCCAACGCCGCGAGGATTCCGCTGAGAGCGTGGCGCCTATTCGCGACGGAGTGCCTTATCAAAATATTTTCCTCCGAGGAGTATCGAAATGATTTCCCGAAGACACTGGTCTGGCAACATTGCACGGCAAACTGTCATCGACCTGTCTTTCGGACAGACAGCCAAAAATTCATTTTGCCGGGGATCGTAGTGCTATCTTCACGCGCCGTAATGGGTCAAAAACAGTCGGTTTGCAAAGGGTTTAAAGCATGATTCGGCACGAGGTACGCGTTCACCCCGAGGCGGCGCGACTTGCTCGAGGCGAGCAACTCGCGTGGAAACTGGCGGCCGCGGCTTGCGACGAGGTGACGCTGGACGCAGATGTCGTGCAAATGGTCGAGAATCGCGTCATCGACACCGCGGCGGTAGCCGCCGCTGCGCTGAACCGACCGCCAGTCGTCACCGCGCGTACGCAGGCAATGGCACACCCCCGCAGTCACGGTAGCACCGTGGTCGGACTGCCATCAGCGCTGAGGGTGAGTCCAGAGTGGGCTGCGTGGGCCAATGGAGTCGCCGTTCGAGAGCTCGACTTCCACGATACGTTTCTGGCTGCCGACTACTCGCATCCGGGCGATAGCATCCCGCCAATACTGTCCGTTTGTCAGGCCATCGGGCTCGACGGATCGGACATGGTTCGGGGTGTGGTGGCCGCCTATGAAGTGCACGTGGCACTCGTGAAGGGAATCTGTCTGCACGAGCATAAGATCGATCATGTCGCACACCTCGGACCTGCCGTCGCAGCCGGCATCGGCGCCGCGCTCCGACTGCCTATCGAGACGACGTATCAGGCGATACAACATAGCTTGCACGTCACCACTGCAACTCGGCAGTCCCGCAAGGGAGCGATATCCAGCTGGAAGGCCTTTGCGCCAGCGCATGCGGGAAAGCTTGCCATCGAAGCTATCGATCGATCGATGCGCGGCGAGGCCTCACCGTCGCCGATCTATGAGGGCGAAGATGGTGTGATCGCGCGCCTGCTGAGTGGCGCAGACAGTGCGTACACCGTAGTTCTGCCGGCGCCGGGCGAGCCAAAGCGTGCGATCATGGAAACTTACACGAAGGCCCATTCGGCGGAATATCAAGCTCAGGCATTGATCGATCTTGCGTGTCGCCTCCGGGCACCGATAACGGAGCGAACAAGGGGTGATTGGGATCGGGTACAGAGCATCTTGTTGCGCACTTCGCACCATACGCATCACGTCATCGGTACGGGAGCGAAAGACCCGCAGAAGTTAGATCCGGATGCATCCCGCGAGACGCTGGACCACTCCATCATGTACATCCTTGCGGTGGCTCTGCAGGACGGAGTCTGGCATCACGAGCGGTCGTATGATCCAGCCCGTGCACACCGGGCCGACACGGTTCGACTCTGGCGCAAGGTCTCCACCATCGAGGATGAGCGCTGGACCCATCGCTATCACTCGATTGACCCGTACATCAAGGCGTTCGGTGGAGAAATAATCGTCACTCTGGTGGACGGTACGGAGATCCGTGACGAGATTGCCGTTGCCGACGCACACCCGCTCGGCGCCCGACCATTTCAGCGACTCGATTACCTACGCAAATTCGACGAGCTGGCGACGGAGTACACGGAGACTTCAGAGCGACATCGTTTTTTGCAGCTCGCGCAACGGCTACCGTCGCTATCGGCCGAGGAGCTACAGACACTGTCGCTGACGGTTCCTGCAAATCGTCTCGCAACCAACCATTCGAAGGGGATTTTCAGTGCTGTCGAGTATTAGCGCTTCGCAGAAGCGGTCGAGTTTTCGCAAGCAGCTGGCTGCAGGGAAATTGCTTCTTCTGCCGGGAGCATTCTCGCCCCTCGTTGCACTCGAGGCACAGAAGCAGGGATTCGATGGAATCTACGCTTCGGGTGCGGTTATCGCGGCGGATCTCGCACTACCGGATATCGGACTGACCACATTGAGCGAGGTGGCAGCACGCTCCGAGCAGATTGCGCGGGTCGTCGATTTGCCGACTCTGGTCGATATCGACACGGGCTTTGGTGGGCCGATGAATGCAGCGCGTACGGTACGAATGCTCGAGGAAAAAGGGCTGGCTGGCTGTCACCTCGAGGATCAGGTAAACCCGAAGCGTTGCGGCCATCTCGACAACAAGCGTGTCGTCTCTGTCGAAGAAATGGTGGTCCGGGTGAAGGCGGCCGTTGCGGCCCGGCTGGACTCGAACTTCGTCATCTGTGCTCGGACGGACGCACGGGCCGTCGAGGGCCTGGATGCGGCCATCGCGAGGGCGCGGGCTTATGTCGATGCCGGCGCAGACATGATTTTTCCGGAGGCTCTGGTCGATGAGCGGGAGTTCGCTGCATTTCGCCGCGCGATCGATGTGCCCTTGCTCGCAAACATGACGGAGTTCGGCAAAAGCGAGCTGCTCGACACCGCCACGCTGAGCACGCTTGGCTTCAATGTGGTGATCTTTCCGGTCACTTCCCTGCGACTTGCCATGGCGGCGGTGCGCGAGGGATTCGAGGAAATCGCGGCTTCCGGTACCCAAAGAAGCCTGGTCCACAGAATGCAAACCCGCCAGCAGCTGTATGAGCTGCTGAAGTACTCGGACTACGAGACTTTCGAGACAGGGATCTGGAACATCACGGGTAGATAGCTCTGCGATTCAAAAACTGATCTGAAAATAGAGCCGGAATCTGTCCAGCCAGTCGGTCGGGAGATAGGTCCCGGCGAAGACCGGATCATTCGGTCTGTAGCGGTACCAGATTCCCGTCACTTGAGTATGCGCAGTGGGCGTGTAGTCGATCGTCAATGCGTGCAGTCGGTAGTTGGTGCCGATGCCGATGTTATCGTGTGCGAACGCCGCCAGCACCGCATCGACCTCAGTCTGCGAGTACCCATACGACAAACGCACGTCGCCGGCATTGCTCGCACGTCCTGCCGCCATATCGACTCCGTATGCCTCATTCCGATCGTTTTGGGCACCGACGTTTCGGGCATAGTCGGCCACGACTCTGATCGGCCATCGACTCTCCGGGCGCTGCCAGGTGGCGCCGATGATCAAGTCGCCGAGGTGATAATCGGAGGCGTATCTCCCATCGGGGCGTCGCAGATTGGTTCGGAAATCGAGCTTGTCGGCGTTTGCGGTACTGCCGAGCTCGTAATGGTAGTAGCCGGCGGAAAGATCGAATCGCAGCGGATCGGCAGCAGGCGAGTCGTAGCCGACCTGAATACCTGTCATTCGACTGTCCGGCCCCAAAGCTTGTTCATCGACCATGAAAAGCGCACCCGCCGTGCGCAAGGAAGACCCTGACTCCAGCGTTTTCTTATACGCAGCACCAAGCCCCGAAAGCGTCACATCACCGTCCCAGACCAGATCGGTTCGGGCAAAGATTTGGGGGAACTTCCCGGCGTATACCGCGGTATGTCCCAGATCCATTTGCAGGTAAGCAAGATCAAGACTGACTTGCAGATCATCGTTCCAGGTCTGGAGCTGGGCGTCGGAAGTCTTGGGATCATCCGGATCTCCCGACACCAGGCGAGCGCCTGCACGCAGCCAGTCGTTCAGTCGATAGGCTGCACCAAGCCGTGCTCTGATCTGGGCGCGGTCGCGATCGGGTGCTTTTTCATCCGAGGTATCCAGTTGGTTGCGAACCCTCAGATCTCCCGATATCGACCAATTGGGAAACGCTTTTGAATTCGACGGAGTCGGTGCATGACTCGTCGCCGAGGGAGTCGCGGCTTGGGCTGATACGGCGAGTTGCGACTCCAGCTTGCGCAGTGCAGTCTCGTTTTTCTGTTGAAGTTCGGCGAGTCGCGTTTGTTCGGCACGCAACGCCGTCAATTCGGCGCGGAGATCTTCAAGATTATCTGCGCCTGCGGTTCCGGCGAGACTGAATGCGACGATGATCGCGCCGGCAAGGATCTTGCGATAGCTCATGATGAGATGCTAGCCCAACCCGCTGTCGTTAGGCTGTCATGTCCCGACCCTGACTTGGGGGGCGCCAGAGCCTTAGTTCCGGCGTGGCAGACATCCGCTCGTGACTTGACCCGGTATTTTTGGTCCATGTTTAATGTTCATAAAAGGGACAGGAGACGTGGACGATGGCGAAGCAGAGATACACGACCGAGGAGATCATCCACAAGCTTCGGGAGGTTCGTGTCTTGAGCCGTCAGGGAAAGTCGCTGTCAGAGGTGGCTACGCTTACTAAATGGCCTGCGAACACCCTCATTGTCGTTTAAACGACAAATGCAAAACGCGGATGCATCAAAGA
>Ga0129333_10000784_pt1 | contig 27646 bp, 26 predicted proteins | sample CPB6_08_DNA_FD_94474 | JGI IMG/M metagenome (GOLD analysis project Ga0129333, IMG submission 94474) | Freshwater to marine salinity gradient microbial communities from Chesapeake Bay, USA - CPBay_Sum_0.6_0.8_DNA | ecosystem: Environmental > Aquatic > Marine > Coastal | place: USA: Chesapeake... | reverse complement strand
GCTGTTAACTCTAAGGTTCCTCGTTCGAATCGAGGTGGGGGAGTTTGGGTAGGTGTCCGAGTGGTTAATGGAAACGGACTGTAAATCCGTCGGCTCCGCCTTCGGGGGTTCGAATCCCTCCCTGCCCATTGGCGATACTGCCAAACCAGAACCCCTTCCGTGTGACTTTAAGACCCTTCCAACAGGAAGGGTTTTATTGTATAAATACAATGAAGAAGAACAAAGTACCAGGGTTTGAGTAATTATGGCTCTTACAAGGCTTGATAATTTATATTCAAGTAAAACAGGAAAGTATCTATACGTATCTCCAGATGATTTTAATGCTACTGATGAATTAGACAATAGAGGAAACTCTCCTCTAAGACCTTTCAAAACAATTCAAAGAGCCTTTATCGAAGTAGCACGTTATTCGTATCTTCCTGGAAAGAATAACGACAGATTTGACCAGTTTAGCATCATGTTGATGCCTGGTAATCACTATATTGACAATAGACCTGGACTTATTGATGCAGCAAATGCAGAACAAAGATACCTTGATGCTGCAACTCTAATTGAATTAAACAAGCAAGAAATTATTGATCGTTCTGCTGCTGAAATTGCTGTTCAGCATCCAGATTTTTATTATCCTGGAGATCCTCAAACCACTCCAACTTCTAGGTACAAAGATTCTTATCGTTTAATTCAATTAAACAGAGATGAAATTTTAGATAGATCTTTGGCGCAAGTTGCCATAGATTACCCAGATTTTTATTTCCCAGGCGATACTCAAACAACAACTCACAGCAGATTTTACGATGCGTATCGTTTAATCCAGCAAAATAAAACTGAGATTGTTACTACAGCATGGAATAACATGCTGTTATTACATCCTACTGTATCCTCTACTGAAGTCAAGTGTAAGAGAGATATTGCTTATTTCGTTGATGCCATTTCTCTAGATATTTTCCTAGAATCTGTAAAATATTCTAGAAAATTTGTCCTTCAATATTTTAATGGCAATACACCAATTACAAATGGTCTTGTTGGCGAAGAAGCAGCTTCTGTAGAAGCATTCAATCAGGCAAGAGACCTGATGAAAAAAGCAATTACTAATCAATTATTGATTAAAGATTTAACAATTACTGCTGATCCAACAACTGGATCGAATACTAGCACCGCATCTTGTGCTAACGTTCAAACAGCTATTCAGACACTAACTTCTATTGTAACAACAGTAATTAGTTCTGGTGATATTACGTTATTAGCTCCAGAAACTGCACCTACATATGTTTCTGGTCAAAATAAGTGCCGTAGAGATATTGGATTTTTGATTGATGCGGTCTCCTTGGATATCGCTCAAGGTGGTGGCAATAGATATACACGCAAATTCCTACAAAATTATTTTACATCTGACGGATCAACTTGGATTACTGCGGGGTTACAGGGAGAGCAAACACAATCAAACGCTGCTTTCAACAAAGCAAGAGATTTGATGATTGCTGCAATAACCAATCAACTTTATTCTAAGGATTTAACATTAACACCAGATCCTTCAACTGGATCTAACACCAGTAGTGCATCTTGCGCTAATGTTCAGACCCAGATTACAACCTTAATTTCTCTTGTAACAACAACTGTAACTGCTGGTAATATTACTGGAAGTCATTTTGTAGCAGAAACTGTTGGTTCAATCCCTGCTGGAGAAACTAAATGTAAACGTGATCTTGGTTACGTCATTGATGCAGTTTGCGCTGATTTGAGAACGGGTGGAAATAATAATATAGTTTCCGCTACAAAAGCATATTTTGATAGACAAGGAAATCCAATTTCAAATGGATTGGTTGGAGAGGTAACACAATCTGTAACCGCTTTCAACATGGCTCGTGACATGATGAAAAAGGCGATTACGAACCAATTATATGGAAAAGATTTTACAATTCTAGAAGGTCCAGCAATTGCTGGAGCAGCAACTCCAGATATTCCTCATCTACCTTCTGGTAATTCTGCTCAGTGTATTGATGTTCAAAATACTCTCACAACATTAATTAGTGTTTTAACAACAACATTACAAGCAGGTAACCTTAATAATCTTGCTTCTATAACAGTTACTGGAACACAACCAGTATTCAATTACAACCGTGCGTTACAAGAATGGCAAGATGATAGTATTCTTGATTTAAGCAATCCAAATAATGTTCTCTACAAATTTAACTCTTCTACTGGTGGTTGTATCGTTCCTAGAGGTTGTTCTCTAATCGGTTATGACCTTCGTAGAACTATTGTTCGTCCTCTTTATGTTCCAGATCCCACAGACGGAACACAAGAAAGAACTTCTATTTTCAATCTAACTGGTGGTTGCTATATTTGGCAATTTACCATTAAAGATGGCGATCTATCTTCAAATTCTCCATTATATGATCCTACTACTAATGTCGGTAAAGTTTATTTCCAAAAGGGAAATACTGCTCAATTAGCAATTCCTGAATATTCTCACCATAAGATCACTATCATGACTTATGCTGATAGTGAAGAACTTGATCGTTATTATGAAAAAGTTGGTAGAGCTTTTGTTCAGTTTCAACCAGATATTGATGATGGAGAGTTTGAAACTCTTGTTCAAGAAAATAGAATTGTAGGACCACTTTCTGACACTAGAAGAATTGAAAGTATTCAATTATTTGATTCTGTTCCAGCTGGAACAATTAGAGCGAAAGTCACAACAAAAATTGACCATGGATATTTTGTTGATCAATATGTTGCTATCTTAAATTCTGGTTTAGACGAGCAAGTAAACGGCACATTTAAGGTCACTGCACTTGATGCAACAAATCCAAAGGTATTTGAATATCAAATTTCAGCAACAACTGCTGGATTAGGTCTTGTTTCTGGACAAATTTATACCACTGCTAGTGGTCTGGGGACAAATGCAGTTGCTCAAGCAGAAATTGACTCTGTAGAATCAGCATCACCATATGTATTCAACTGCTCGATTAGATCTACTTGGGGTCTGTGCGGTATGTGGGCAGACGGTGCAAAAGCAACTGGATTCAAGTCCATGGTTGTTGCTCAGTACACTGGCGTTTCTCTACAAAAAGACGACCGTGCCTTCATCCGTTATGATAGATTTACAAATACTTGGAATCAAGCATCATTAACAGATGCTTTTGCTACAGTTCCTTATCACACCAAGGGTGATGCATATTGGAAGGATGATTGGAGAAACTTCCACATTCGTGCTTCTGATGACGCTTTCATTCAGTGCGTTTCTGTGTTTGCCGTAGGTTTCTTTGACCACTTCTTAATGGAGAGCGGTGGTGATATGTCTATCACCAACTCTAACTCCAACTTTGGTAATACATCTCTACACGCAAAAGGATTTAAAGGATTTTCTTTCAACCAAGATAAAGGTGGATACATTACTGATATTATTCCACCTAAAGTTATTAATACTTCCCCAAGCAGTGAGCAAAAAATTCAATATTACACATTAGATATTCAAGCATCTAATGCATCTACAAACCACACAAAACTGTATTTGGGAACTGATGGTGCATCAGATCCAGCAGTAAGACCAGCAGCATCAGTTGGTGGTTATAGAATTGGAAGTAAAACAAACGAAAGATTATATGTTAAACTTGATAATGGTACTTATTACTCCAAATTAGAACCAACAGGATTTACAAGATACACAGTTTCTCTAGAAACATTAAATCCTGCTGGAATTACCATTAATGGAAAAGCACAGGATGCTGCAAATCAAATTGAAGATAACAAATCATTTATTACTTCTGAAGCATATCAATACATTCTTGCAAAATATCCAGCACTAACAACAAACACTAGCATCAACATTTCAAAATGTCAACGTGACATGGGATATTTTGTTGATGCAGTTGTACAAGATTTGCGTTTGGGTGGTAATATCAATACAATTCAAGCTGCAGAAGGATATTACATTGGTAGTCAGTTAGTTTATATTCAAAATGAATTAACGGAAAGCATCGAAGCATATGATTATGTCAAGAATCTATGTATCGCTGCGATGCGTAACTTTGATTATTTAAGAACAAATTGCCAAACATCAACAGGTTCTGCAATTGTTACTGTTGGTGATACAACAGGAATCTTAGTTGGTATGCGTGTTCGTGAATATAATGCAAGTTCTTTCACAAATGGACTATTAAATCCTGGTCAAACTCCAATAACGACTAATATTCCATCAGGAACTTATGTAAAACGAATTGTTAATGCAACTCAGATTGAATTGGGTGTTGCTGGAAGTAAATTATCATCTGGTTCCGTTGTTAATGCATTACAAAACTCCAGCACAGCAAGATTGTACTTTGATCTCCCAGCAGGAGCTTGGTCTTTAGTAACCCCAACAAAAGATGCTACTATTGTACAAGATACAGTATATCCAGAATGTGCAGATATTGCATCTATTATTACTGGTTACTTTGATGATATCATTGAAATTTTAAATCTAGGTCCATCTGCATCTGTTACAAGAGTTGAACCTGTTATTGATTATGCTGGATTGGCGAAGAGAGCAACCTTATTTACAGTAAACACTGGTGGTTCATCATCAAACCCACATAAATTTGAAACAGGAACTCCTGTGAGGCTTGTACCAAAAGCAAAAACAGGTACAACACCAGACAAGAGAGTTATTCGTTTACCAAAAGGATTTAATGCAAATACAATTTATTATGTAATTGCTCCTGGTAGAGTAACTCAACCAGAATCTTATGCTGGAACAACATATTTTGATGGTTCTGATCAAACAAAATTAATGCTTGCAGCAACCAAAGAAAATGCTGCCGCTGGCATATACATCTACTCTTCAGAAACAGATTCTGTTGATCCAGATGTTGAAATTGAAATCCAACAATATGTTTTAGACGAAACCTATGATTTACACAAATACAAGTGTAATCTTGCTGGTGCTGGAGAAATTGAGACCGATGTATCTCACATTTTTGATCTTCCAAATGCTGCAGTTACTCCACAGAAGGTATTTTTCCGAGTAGCTTCCGATATTGTTGGATCTGATCTTCCTGAAATTGCTGGTTCTGGAACTATAAACACCAAAACATATTATTATGCAAGATATATTACCTCTAAAAAGTTAAGCATTCATACTACACATGCAGATGCAATCGCTGGGGTTAATGCGATTTCGTTTGTACCTAGCAGCGGTCAAAACTTCTATGTGTTTGCCGACAAGAGAATAAGTCCATTAAGATTCGATGCTACGTATAGCACTGTTGGTAATACTTCTGGATTGTGGTATTTACAAGTAGTCGATGAATCTTCTGCTGGTTTAATTAGAAGCGACAGCATTCTACATAGATTCCATGATGTTGCTGCTTATGGACCAGGATCAGGAAAAATTAGAACCCTTGATACGTGGTTCACTCGTATACAAGATACTAGAGAAAAACAAGATAGAATCTATCGTCTGAAGTATGTCATTCCTTATTATTTAACCACAGTAAGAGATCCTCTCAATGGATTTGTTATCAAAGCAAGAACGGATGACAAGAGAAGATTAGTTCCACAGAAAATTCGTTTGCAACCAATTGGTGGAGCACCAGCAATCCCTACATTCTTGAATCCTGGTGGCGCTCAAGAAAGAATCGGGTATAGCGAAGCACAACTTGCTGCAGATCCTATTAATCCAGTTGATTCTGGAGTATTTGATCTTTCGCCAGAAAAGAGAACATCGCTTTATGATCCATACAACAATCCTAAAATAATTGGCAGTGACAGAACCGCAAGTAAAATTGCTTTTACAATTCAATCAGCAAATCAAGTTACAGTAAGCGGAACAACATACTTAGAATTGGTTGCTTTTGATCATACTATTACAAACAATGCTTTAAAGAATGAAATTTTCTATGTGGTTGAGATAAATGCTCCTCAAGGTGGATCATTTGTTGTTAATAATTCTGCATCTGTTTCTGTGAATGCTGTAAGTTGGGTTGGTTATACACAAGGTTCTGGGTATATTCAAGGTTATTTCAATGTTGATACCAAACATTACTTGGTATTGAAAAATGTAACTGGTGATTTAGAATACAATAATATCATAAACACGAGATTTACTCAAGGTTCTGTATTTGCAGATTTACTTACAAAACCAAATAGTATTGGTGATTCCAAAGGAAGAGACAAATCAAACAGAAAAGATTTTCTATACAGGGTAGAAGGAGCAAATGTTTATACGTTAGTTCCTGGCGACACAATTACTGACGACGCCAGCAATCAATATAAGATTATATCAGTTACTGATGTTGGAGATTTTGAAGATACCTTCTACGTATTCGATATCGATACTATTCAAGAAAGAATTCCTGGTCAACAGGATGGTGTTTATTACTTAACATGTATACGAGGAAATATCTCTCCATATCCAACTGGTGCTGGAGTAGGAGAAAACTTTAGAAACTTTAAGTTCTCTCAACCTATTTCTCAATTATATCCATTAAACTATAAAAATGATCCAGTATGGTTCAAGCAATTAAATTCTACTTATAATGATGTTCCTGCTTCAATTGCTGCAGCAGATAATTATACTCATGGATTGGTCACAATTAATGATTCCAAAAATAGTGAAACTAAAGAATTAGTATTAGATCTAGTTTTGCAACCAGCATTAAATTCTTATACGTTCGTTAAATCAGAATCTTTAACTACACCAACTTTAAATCCTTCTGGTGGTTCTAACATTATTGAAGCACAAGAAGGAAATGCAACTTCTGGATCTGAAGACAGATATATTCCTATTTGTGGTGATTCTGTATATCCAACACAAAGAAAAATTTATGTAGAACTTCGTAGACCATCTATTGCACGTTCTGGTAACCACACCTTTGAATATCTAGGTTTCGGTCCTGGTAACTATTCAACTGGTTTCCCACTTCGCCAGGAAGTTGTTCTAACAGATTCTCAAGATCAATATGCTCAATCTAAGCGTGAAGATGGTGGTATCGTCTTCTATACAGGTCTCAACTCTAATGGCGACCTTTATATTGGTAACCGTAAAATCAATGCTATTACAGGCGAAGAGACATATTTAGAAAGAGCAGAGTTAGTCGAATCTGAAGATGATTCCACTGATAATCTTGGTGGATTGGTAACAACATTTGATGTACCAGTAACCTTCAATAATAGAATCACAGTCGAAGGAAATGCAAACTTCAATAATCCAGTTGAAATTTCTGTAGATGCAAATGAAGGAACTGCCCTTAGAATCTATAGCGTAGTTGACGGAACGATAGGTGATGACGTTTCATTGAGCAGATCTGTTCAAAGAAACAATAATCTTGGAGACATTACATTAACTAAGAATCAAATTAGATCAGCTATTTACACTGTAACCCCAAGACAATCATTAGGTTTAGACGGACAACAGTATTCATTCAGAACTCACTATACTTCTACTTTAGGTCCAACTAATACAACACCAGATCAAACTGCTAAATTTAGCAGCACTCAAGAAATTTCTTACAGCGCATCCTTAAAACCACTCCCAGGAGATATCTTATTAAAGGGAAGTGAAGTAGGTCTTTCTGGATCTCTTGGGTGGATTTATGCAAATTATTACACGGAGATTTCGGATAGCAATATTCAAAACATTACTAGTGATGGAACTTTACTTACAATTAATTGGGTAGTTGGTGTAACTAACCAGAATTTAAATATTTCTGCTGGTTCTCAGTTAAGAATTAGTGATTTCAGTGCAAACAATAATCTAAATGGTATTTGGACTGTCTTAACTTCTGGATTTAGTCCTACAGGCACTTTTGCTAAGATACAAATAACAGTTCCACCTGCTTCTGGAATTGTTTACACATGGTCTACTCTTCCTTCTGCAGCAAAACTAGAAGTTTCTAGAGCAAATTGGAAAGAAGTTGGTGTAATTGGTTCAGAAACAATTAGAACCAATACCGAAACTTTTGGTGATTATAAGTTTGGTGTAAACACTGTTGCTAGAGCAAGTAATGATGCATACAAGACAGGATTTGTAGAAACAAATACTGATCCTGTAGCAAACTTAGATGTTGTCGGAACTGCATTCATCAGTGGTAAAAAAGTAAATATTTCTGTTGCTGGAGGAATTCAAACAAAAACTCTTGTCGGAAGAGACGATGCGTTCATTGTTGGTGGCAATTTCTCATCGTTAAGCGATAGAGCTGTATTCCGAGTTTCTACTTTAGGCGCTCTTGGTGGAAAGGTTGGTATCAATGCATCTGTAGCAGAAATTACTGCTTCTGGCGCAGATTTCCTTGTCAATGGATCTACAAACATTCTAGGATCTATTACTATTGCTGGAACTGTAACATTAACCACTGGAAATATTGATAGTCCAAACCCAACGTTTAATCTAGCAAATAGTCCAACTACGGTTAGCTTTGCTGGAAATGCGACTACTTTAAATATTTCTAATAACGTATTAGCAACTGGAACACAGAATTTAAATATCGGCAACTACTTTACTAATCAAACAGTAAAAATAGGTGATGCTGCCGCAACTTCTAACCTATTCATCCATAGAAATTCTACCAACTCCATAATTGATATTGGAACAGTAGATAATTCAAATGGTAGTTATATTTCTAATGTAACTATCGGTGGTGCATTTGCTAATAGTTCCAGTTTGTTCACCGTTAAGAATAGAAATATAAATCTTGATGGTGATGTTCAAATTGGTTCTGGATTTGTTGCTGGATCTGGCACTTCTAATCTCTTTACTTTTGCTCAGAATTTAAATCTATTCAGTGCTTCTGGTGGACCAAATACAATCAATTTTGCTAGAAGTGCTTCTCTCTTAAGTATTGGTGCTGATGCTGGTACAACTACAATTAATAACAGCGTATTAATCAAAGCTAGTGAAACAGTTAATGGAGACATTACGTTATCTGGTGGATTAAATGCTGGTGGGGTTGAAGTAATTCGTGGTGTATTTGGAACGTCTCCAATTTCTCACCTAGCTGGTTCATTAATTAATTTAAATATTGATCTGTATCATCCAGTAGGAATTGGGAAAACATTAGATACTCAAGGTGCTGCAAATTGGGCGCCAACAAATACTACATTATATTTAAATGAACCATCTTCAACCACCGACATCAAAATAGGTGATTATCTATTAATTGATAGATCAGTAACCTTTACTGGACAACCTTCTGGTTATGTTCCAAATCAAGCAGTTAGTGAAATTGTCAGGGTCACTGCTTTAACAAACTTAAATAACTCTGCGGATCCTCTCGGATTTAGAGTAGAAGTTGTTAGAGCTCAAGATGGCACAACTGCTGGAACTCACCCAGATAATGTTCCTATCGTAAGATTGGATAAATCTAATGATGTAAGTTATCTAACAGATGCGGTTGGAATCAATACTGCTGGTGCTAATACTGTAATTAAAACAGCTGAATTTGGTGGATCTCTTGTTGCTGGGGATTTCTTGAGATTATCTAATTCCGAATTAGTTAAGATACAAACAGTTGTTTCTGCATTGACATCAATTCAATCTCTCAGAATAACCGATGGCGGATCTCCTGCGGTAACTAATTTCTTAGTAGAATCTACTACTGGTAATACTTTAATTAAAGGAAGAACCGATGTCTACAACAGCATCAACTTGTATGGATCTGATGTAGCAAATACCAAGCAATTTATAATTAATAATGGAGCAACAACCACTACTCCATCTTCAACGACAGCAATTACTGGAAGTACATTTACAGTAACCCCAAGTGGAGGAGCTGCTCTACCATCTTCTGGAGGCGTTGCCACAGATTCTATGATAGGAACATATACTGGTGGACCAGTATATGCAGGAGCACAAAATAGAAACCCAGCTTTAGCATGGTCATTCAATACCTCTTTACTTCCAGCTGGCATCGCTATTGCAAGTTATACTGTATACCTTGAAGATTTGTCTGCTACAAATCCATCAACTGGTAAGAGAATTGTACATTGGCATTTAAGTGGAATTCCATCTGCAACCACATCAATTCCTGCAAACGCAACAACATTACCAGTAGGAACAGTTATACAACCAAATTATGTTGGTACTTCTCCTGGAACAGATGGCGTTTCTGTTGTTGGTTATTCTGGACCTCAACCTGTATCATCTGAAATTCACACATATCGATTAACAATTACTGCTGTCCTCAGTGGAAATACTAATTCTGTATTAACTCAAGCAGTAGAATTTACATATGGAAATCTGAACCCAATTGCAGTAGCAAGTCCAACATTTGTAACTAATTCTAATGTAGTTACAAATGCTGTTACTGTCTCTTCTGCAGTTACTACTTTTAAAGTAGATAGTGCTACTGGAAACACCAGTATTCTTGGAAATCTGGGGATTGGAGTTGGATTCAACAAACTAACCGTAACTGGTTCTAACGGAAACACAACAATCAATGGTGGAGATTTCAGAATTTATGATGCTGCTGGAACTTCTAACAGATTGTTCTTACAAAATGGAACTGGAAATCTAACAATCTCTGGTTTATATACTTCTGAAGCAACAACTGGAACTAATATTTTCAATAGTGATCTTAGATTAAATGGCGGTGATTTCCAAATCAATAGAGGATCTCAATGGACTGCAAGCACTGCAGTCGCTGTAAATAGTTTTGTATATAATAACGGTATTACATATAAAGTAATTACTGCAGGAACAACTGGAACTGGTGCTCCAACTCACACATCTGGTTCTGCAGTTAATGGAACAGCATCTCTCCAAGTTTATAATCACTTTAGAGTAAATAATAATGGAACGATTGATTTGGGTGGATTAGATTTCTATTATGGACCTACTGGAGCGAGAAGATGGGAATTACTTGGCGTTCCTTCTGGCGATGCTGGAGTTGTTACAAGTAATGTAAGTTATTTTGTTAATGCAACTGGAACGATTTATGTCAAACTTCCACCATCTCCTTCCATGGGAGATATGATTAGATTCATTGATATTGGAGGAAACTTAAAATATGATACGAGATTTGTTGTAAGGGCGGCAACTGGAGTTCCAATTCAGGGGGACAGCACAAATATTGCTACGACAGTTGCTGGAATAACATTAACTGGTTATGATGGAGGAGAACTTATTGTTACAACTCCGAACGCAGCTTTTGGTTTAGTTTATGCTGGTCCATTCTTATCAAATGGAGCTGCTTCTGGCGTTCCAAGTGATAGACAAGGTTGGTGGTTAATGGAAATTTAATCTATGGCAAACTACGGAAGTATAAAAACGATGAAAGCTGCGGCGATTGGTACGATCATGCCGTGGACAGGGGACCTAACTGAGGTCCCTAGGGGATGGTTGATATGTAATGGTGGCGAAGTAAATGCATCAGATTTTCCTCTACTTACTCAAGTAATAAAAACAACATACGGGGGAACAGTTCCATCATCTGGAACAGGAAGTGCATTTCCAAACTATACTGGAACAATAATTTTACCAAACATTTCTCAAAAAGCATTATCCGATGTTGATAGTAGTTATTTTGGCGCTGGAGCTATAAGACCAAACATAGATACTTCTGCTGCTTTGGGAGCAGTTGGATCTTATATTGGATCTGGCGATACTGATAATGGTGTTCCTGGTGAATTTAATAACATTTACACTGATATTATGTTTAGTTATACGCCAGAAAATGATTTTTCTGGGTCTATAACTGGATCTACATATGATCCTGGATTTGGATCTAAAACAGTTTATACATCTCCTAGAAAATTGGGAAGAAGGCACACCCCAACACATTCTCACCCAACAACCGTTCCTAGCATATCAAGAACTAGTGAAAGTAGACCAGGACAAGGGGTTTCTTGCTCAAGAGAAATTAGTTATAGAATTCAAAAAGCAAGATCTGATGACCTTTTGGATTCTCCTCAAGTTGATATTGGATATACTGGACCCAATAACGCAGGAGATGTAGGAAATTCTTATGGCACTGGTTCTCCTGGTATTGTTTTAGCAAATATTGATGCCGAAGTTCCTCCAAACAACATGATACCAAATAATGTTGCCTCTAGTGGATTATCTAACTGGATCGGAAGTGCTGATGCACCAGAACCACCAGATCCATTTGGACAACCAAACAATAACCCAGTACATGATAGATCTTTTGATCCTTTAGAGAGTGTTCCATATGCTACGGGTGGAGGAAATATCAGGATACAAAACAGAAATTATGATAATGGAGATTCAAACAGTGGAGATGTTCACATTCCATATGAGGTAATGTTCAATCATTCTGGAATTAGTTTTAATAAAACATCTTTAACTGCTGGTATTTCTGATATGATCAATGCTCATGGGCACGAATCATTTGATATTCTTTATGATAAAGCATCTCTTAGAATGCCAACAACGATTACTGCAAATGTGAGGTCCGATGTTGTACCTCAAAATATTCCTCGTGCTCTAAATACTAGAGTATTAACACAAACTCCTAGTGTTATTGTCATGTATATTATACGAGCATACTAATATATGGCAAATTACGCAGTTCAAAAAGCAAAATTTGGCGGAATGGTTGGCACAATACAACTATTTTCCACGCAACTACCAGCAACTAATGATCCAGGAGATGCAACTTTTGTTTCGTTGATTCCCGCTGGTTATCTTCGTTGCGACGGAAGTATTTTGTCTTCAAATTTGTACCCTGCTTTAGCAGAAGTTTTGGGAACTGGTGCTGAAAGTAAGTTTAGAAAGGAAGGTGTAACTTTACGAGATGATCAATTTCAATTACCAGATTTAGGATCAAAATATATTCAACCAGGAACCGCAACTGGAACATATACTGGTTTGAACTTATCTGATGGTACAACTAAAAGAGTTGGAGCAGAATTTGAAGCAATATCAAACGTAGGAACTTCTGCAACAATATCTTATACTGGTAATTTTAATGTATCTGGACAAAATGATGCGTTGTTAGGAAACCCAAGATATAATGGTCCTACATCAAGAGAAACACAAATTGCAACCTTAACTGATACAGATTTTCAAGCTCACGGACATCTTGCAAATCAAACTGTCTTAAATTGTACTGGAAATTATTTGGTTTCTAGCAAAAATGGTCCGTCAAGTCCTGGTATAAGTGGAAATGATTGCACTCCATATGCTGGAAATGATGTATATACCTTAGAAGCACCAGAAGGAACTACATCAACTTCTTCTCAACATGCCCATAGAATAACAATGCCGACCACTTATAGTCATAATTACAGATGGACATATAATACATTTAATATTCCCGCAATAGGATTAGAAACAACAATTAATATCTCAGTTAAACCAACAGAAACTTTCGATGATGCTGTATCTCCTTTCATTTTAGTAGAATACATAATTAAACACTAAAAAATATTGTTGAGAAGCATATGTAATGGCATACGCATTAGGGCATTTTACATCTAATTTTAATCTATCTTTTATTACAGTTGGATGTAATTCAGGAATTTTTTGGTTCCCTGATGGCAGCGATCCATTAAGAGATTCAATAACAAACTCTTATATGACCTTTCTTGGTCGATATGGAGAACAATCTGGCGTAGATTATTGGGTTAATTATTGGAATAATGGTGGTGCTGCGGCTTATGGCGGATCTGTTTCAAATATGATCCAAGATGGCGCTGTTGCCAGTGGAGAACTTGGTGCTGTAAATGCATATGGAAGACACAGTGGAATGACCACTGGTGGTTGTCCTGTTTACGGGTGTACTGATCCATTAGCAACAAATTACAATCCATCGGCTCAATTTGATAATGGAAGTTGTACCTATAATCCACCAACTCTTGTAAATTTTAATATTGATAAACAAGATGGCAGTGATGCTGGAATTGGAACAGTACCATATGGTCAAAGCGTTAATTTAAGATGGAATGTTAGTGGTAAAATTACCTCAGTATCAATTAGTGGTGGTATTGGAGTAGTATCATCTTCTGGGTCCAGAAGTTTTTCGCCAACATCTTCTGGATCTTATATTTTCACATTAACAGCAACTGGACCTGGAGGAGTTACAACTGGTAATTATGGATTTATTGTTGCTGCGCCGCCACCCCCATATGTTTCTTTTAGCATATCAACAAATTCAATTACAGTTGGAAATACTGCCACTTTATCATGGTCGGTATCTGGAGTTATATCTTCTATAAGCATTGATCAAGGAATTGGATCTATTTCAAATAGTGGAACAAGAGTAGTTTCACCTACTTCGGCTGGAACATATGTTTACACATTGACTGCAAATGGACCAGGAGGAACAACACAACAGAATGTTACTTTGTTTGTGTCAAATCCCCCGCCACCAACAGTATCTTTTTCTGGATCGCCAACAACAGTTGCGAGGGGATACCCTGTTATTTTGAGCTGGTCTGTTTCTGGAATAAATGTGACCAGTGTTTCAATTGATAACGGGATTGGTGCAGTATCTTTTTCTGGATCACGTACAATTTATCCTTCATCACCGCCAGATCTACCCTGGGCGCTGTTGCCAGATGGATATCTTGCTGCGACGACTACATATAATATAACAGCTACAAATGCTGGTGGTTCTACCACACAGCAAGTTGTCGTTACAATTAGAACTCCAATTGTATTAGAATTAAGTGGATCTCAAACAATAGTTGCTGGTGAAACTGGATACTTACAATGGACGATTGCTGGTGATTACAGTAATTTAACAATTAATAATGGAGTTGGGAATGTATCTTATGAAGGTGATCGAACAATCGATGTTTATCCTACAACAACAACCACATACGCATTAACAGCAACAAATCCGCAAGGATTTAGCGTTACAGATTATCATACAATTAACGTTTTACCAACAAGACCTATGGCGACACTAAATTTTACATCACCAGGATCATTTAACTTACCAGCAACTATTTCAGAATTTACCTATACGGTAGAAGGTGGTGGCGGCGGTGGTGGTGGTTATGATGCTGGAAGTCCTGGGGGAACTGGCGGTAGCGGCGCTAGAATACAAGGAACTATTAGAAATGTTGCTGTTGGATCTTCTATTCAGGTTTATGTAGGAAAAGGTGGCGGTGCTGGCGCTGGGGGTCGAGGAAATGGATCTGGTGGATCTGGCGCAACAAATAGTTATGGTGGCGGCGGATCTGGTGGATCTGGAGGAAATTCTGGTCCTGGAGGATGGTCTGGTGCTGGTGGAGGCGGTGGAGCTGCTGGCGTTTTAGTATATTCTGGCACAGTTCTTGTAGTTGCTGGAGCTGGCGGCGGTGGTGGCGGCGGCGGAAATGATGGTGGATATAATAGTTATCAAACTGGAGGAGATGCGGGAGGACTGTCTACGTCACTTAATCTAGGATCTGGAGGAAACGCATCAAACCATGGCGGAGACGGCGGCGGCGGTGGCGGTGGTGGCGGTGGATCGCCAGCTGGATCTAATGGATTTACTCCAGGTGGAGATAGTGATGCTGGAGGTGGTTCTGGTGGTGGCAGTTATTATAATATATCGTATCATTCAGGATCCCCCAGCTTTAGTTATGGTCCAGGAGGGGGAGGTTCTGAAACAAACGGTGCGGATGGTGTCATAACAATTACATATGCTGAAGATGATTTTACCCCAAATCCTATTCTAGATTTTACGACGGTTACTGGTGCCACACCTAGCACCACTTACACTACAACTGGAACAACTAGCGGCAATAGAACAATTACTGGTATTAATGTACCTGTTTCAGCTTCTGCATCAAATGGTGCAACTATAATTAAAAACGGCGTTAATTTAGGAACAAGCACTACGACCGTAGTAAATGGTGATGTTCTAGGTCTTTCGATGACATCTCCAACAACGTATTCGGCAAGTAAAACTTCTACTTTAGCAGTTGGTGGCGTTAATGCAAACTGGGCAATTTTTACTAATGATTTGCCTACCTCAGTTCCAAATCCATATGATTTCACTGACTTAACTGGAGTTGGATTATCCACTTTAACCACAAGTAATGAAGTCACAATTTCTGGTATGACAGGAACAAATGTTCCTGTGTCTGCAACCGCTTCTTCTGGTGGATCACCAGTTTCAGTTGAACTTATCGTCGGTGGAATACCATTAGGATCTTCTAGTGGAACTATTAATAATGGACAAACATTGAGATTGCGTATGACTTCTGCTGCTGTTGTTGGATCAACAACTACTGCGCTAGTTACTATAGGATCTGGTAGTGCTGTCGATTGGAATATTCAAACTGTGTTTACAGTTGATACGGCGCCAGATTTCTTTAATTTTACAAATCAAACTGGTGTTGCTGCTGGTGCTGCAATTGACAGTAATATAGTAACAATCACTGGAATTAATTCCCCAGCAGTTATTACCACAACAAGTGGTGCATTAGTAAGTGTAAATGGTGGTGCTTTCGTTGCTCCTACTTCAGGAACAACAATATTAAATAATCAGACATTACAACTAAGATTAACTTCTTCATCAACTCCAGGAGGATCTGCTTCTACAACTGTAAGTATTGGAGATCCAATAACAGGACAAGTAACAGATGAGTGGCAAATTGATACAACTACATCTGGGGATACTACACCAGATGATTTTGCTTTTGTTAATAAAACAAATCAACTTGCTAGTACGCAAGTTTATAGTAATACTGTTGTTATTCAAGGAATCACTTCTCCTGCCACTGTTGCTATTTCTGGCGCAAGTGGAGCTGAATTTTCAATCGATGGTGGACCTTATACCTCATCAAGTTCAACAATTAGTGATGGTCAAACATTAAGTTTGAGATATACAACTGGTGCTTATGGAAGTCCAACTGCTACTATCAATATTTCTGTTGGAACATTATCTAAAACTTGGCAAGTATCTGTCCTTGGTTCTGCCCCCACATCGCTAACAACATCAACGTGGTATAATGCTGACGTTGGTAAAAAGTTAGATGGGTTGGCAATAGGAACAGTTATTTCGGTTTTTAAAGATTCTACTGGAAGTTGGGGTAATCTTGATGGGTCATTAACATCACGTTATCCTGGGTTTATTGAATGTGATGGTAGAACTTTGAATGCTGTAGATTATCCAGATTTGTTTAGTGTATTAGAAAGGAGATATGGTGGAACTGGGGCAGTTGTTACCAGTGGATCTACCAAAACATATTCGGGAACATTTAAGTTGCCAAATTATAAAAATAGAAAGATTATGGGGGCTGGAAATGTTGATGGAAATAGCGCCTCATCACCAATTCTCCCAACTGCTGTTGGACCAGATGGAACAGGTTCTGGTGGAGGAACTATTGTTGGTTCTGAAGGGGGAAGTTGGTACATTGCAACTTTAGATGCTTCTGGTCCCTCTCCAAGAGAACAAGTATATACTGGTGGTCAAGATGGAGAATTCTTTAAACTTGGAACTATTAGAACCACTGGATACGATCAAATTGCTTCTGGAGTTGGATTTAATATTGCTGGAAATACTACACAAACAGTTGGACCACTACAAGAAAGAATTGTAAGTGCTCCTCTTCATACCCATGAAATAGTAACAGCAACGGTATCTTCACAAAATACTGGATTGATCAGTTGGGGTGCCAGAACAACATTTGGTGGATCAAGAAGAGTTAATACTAATAACATAAGTAGTTCAATTCCAGGTGGTCCAAGTATAGGATATTCATTTTTCGGAACTGGTAGTTTTTATGATGCAACAATTAGTTATTCAAACTGGTGGAGTTCTAATAAAGATGGATCTTTACAATTATTGAATAACGTTGGTAGTTATATGGGTGCAATTGATGTCCAGGCAAATACTGCAAGTGCTCAATCTTATTCTCCACCAGGCGGAGTATTAACACACAGTCATTATCTGTCACTAAATACTTATGGAAATCCAAATAATGTTTTTGGATGGGGAAATAATACTGGTGGTGGAACATCTGCTGGAGGAATGTCAACCACCACAACCGTTGACATAAGTTTTACTACATCTGAATTGGGAAGCACTTTAAATGATGGTGATTTTCAATTAAGTAATTCAAAACAACTGATACCAACAGTCAATTTAAGACCAAATTCAACGGTTCCATTGATGACCAGATATTTTAGAGTAAAATACTTAATTAAAGCATATTGAATTATGAGCGTTCAACCTATTAGACCCCTCGAATTAATGAAAGATTCGAGAATGACAAAATTTGATTGTCAAGATTTTATTGGTGTATGGGAAGATTTTGTTCCAGCACCTTTATGTGAAAAACTCATTAATGTATTTGAAGATACAACGCAAACTTCATCTTTAATACAACCATCAGATGATGAAAATGAAGTCAAAACAATGGATGGAACTGATCAATTTAAAGATCATAATCTAGGAAGAAAAGATCTTTCTATAGCACTATCTGATGCAAATCCAACGTTGACGTATCAAGTTCAGCAATATCTTCAAGCATGTGCAATGCACTATATTAATCACTTTGGACAATTAAAATCGTGCAGATTGATCTCTACTGATGTAAAAATGCAAAAAACAGAACCCATGGGTGGGTATCATATTTGGCATTATGAAAACAGCACTTACTTTCATTCTCCCAGAGAGTTGACTTGGATAATTTATTTGAATGACATGCCAGATGGTGAAGGTGAAACTGAATTTTTATATCAAAAAAGAAGAATAAAACCAAAGCAGGGAACCGTTGTATTTTGGCCAGCTGGTTTGACACACGTCCATAGAGGATTGACTGTTTATACTCAAGATAAATATATCTTGACAGGTTGGTATTTAAAAACTCCTTGAACATGGAAGAAACTACGGAAAGAATTTCAGTATCTAACAGACAGGTAAATTTAGAAATTAATTTTGCCGAAAAGTTGGCAGCGAGGGGGCAAGTTGTCACTCATTTTAAAGATGAAATTTGGGATAATATAATTTTAAAATCTATCCCATTAAATTGGCATGATCCAGAAAAGGATGAAATACAATTTTTGTTATTTTATAATGATGGAACTTATTTTTGTCAAAAAAGAAGAAACAAATATGATTTTGAATCTAAATCTTCATACTGGGCATCATACGTTTTTTCTGAAGGATCAAATGAGCAAGCAAAAGAATTGTATGAATTATTTGATGGTGTAGGAAGAGTTCAAAAACAAGCAAATTATAGTGTTTGGATTGAAAAAGGTAAGGAATTATATGATAATGCTTTATATTATCAAGCAAAATATGTGAAAAAAATGGTAGATATACAAAATTTACTTTTGTATTCTGATTGGCGTGTTCTTCCAGATGCTCCAGAAAAATTAGAGAATGAAAGAGAAATGTGGATTAAGTGGAGAGATGAGGTTAGAAAACTAATGAGATCATATGATGATTTTGAAACCCCATATAAAGCTTACGAATATGTTTCTAAACTTAAGTTTCCGCTTGACCCAAGAAACTATTTGAAAGAATATCCAAATCAAGATGTAGAATATCTTTCCACGGAAGATCAGTATGTGAAGCAAGAATTCATGGCTTCAAATGATTGGGTTGCAGCAAGAATCCTAGATATCAGTGATTTTGTACAAAATTATGTTCCGCAAGAAGTAGTTGTAACAAAAAAAGTTAAAGATCTTCTTGCTGAATTAAAAGCAGAACAATATTTTCCATACTACGACTTCGAAAAATACGTAAAAGAAGAACCACAGTAAAAATATGATTTATACTATTGATTTGATTGATGAAGTAACGGTAAATTCAATTTTAGAATTTTATAAATTTTGTTCTTTTTCTGATGGATCTATATCTGGATCTAGTGACAAAAATATAAAATATAATGAAGAAATTGATGACAAGATTCATTTAGACAGTTTAACTGAATATACTGATAAAGCATTTAAAAGATGCGAACAATTTTCTTACATGTTCACTCCTAGAGCAACTACCCTTCCAAAATTTTTGCGTTATACTGAGGGTATGCATTATGATTATCACAATGATTTTTATTTAATTAATCAAGTAAGAACTGATTGGAGTTGCACTTGCTTTCTCAGTTCTCCAAATGATTATGAAGGTGGAGAATTAGTTTTAAATGTTGGTAATAAAGAATTAGAATACAAATTAAATCCAGGACAGGTTTTGGTATATCCAACTGGAATATATCACAAAGTTAATAAAATAATCTCTGGAGAAAGGAACGTTATAGTTTTTTGGATGGAATCTGTGATTCAAGATTCTAGAATAAGGAATATTTTGGCAGAATATTCTCAATTAATGATGGCAAGAAAAAACGAAATATGTGATTATCATTCAGATTTTGAAAAAATAAGGTATCAAATTATTAGAGAATACGGACAACTTTAAATTATGGAATATCACGATTTACCTCACGACTTTACTAAAGAAGACATTATTTCGTATGAAAATGTTTTTTCTGAACCAGAAGTAGAAAGCATATTTCAATATTTGGCAAGACCAAACTGGAGATATGGTCATGTATCTTCAAGTCAAAAATATACAAATTGCCCACCTTTTTGGTCTATGAGCTTAGTTGATGATGAGTTTTTTACTATTCATCTTCTAAATAAGATTAAACAACTGACTGGTGAAGATTTAATTATTTCTACCGTTTATGCTAACGGTCAAACTTATGGTTTGGGTGGTCAACCACATCTAGATGCTTATGATGATAATGGAAGAACATTCATATATTATGCAAATCGTGGATGGGATGTTCGTTGGAATGGCAAAACAACATTTATTTTTAAAGATGGTTATCACCATGAAATTCCAGGCGCAAATAAAGCAATTTATTTTCCAGGAATTATTAAACATTTTGCCGAAGAAACGTCTAGAACTTTTGGGGGATTACGAATGTCAGTTGTTTGGAAATTACAATTAAACTAAAATGGACTATCAATTATTTGGAACACAAGATTATTTGGGTATTCTTGAAACTTATGTTCAAGGATTGAATAGACCTGTTTTAATTGTAGAAAAAGTTGGAATTAATAATTCTACCAATGAAGAAAAAATAAACGAAGCATATTCGGTGTATAAAAATCTTCTTCCAATTGAGGTATTTGCAGCATTAAAACAGGAAAGAATTTTTTCTGTATTATTTCATTCCAACAGTTTGGCAGAAGATTTTGCCAGAGATTTTTTCCCGCCCCAAAAAACTGATGACGAAATGTATGTACAAGTCATGGTTTTTAATAATAGCGGACAATTAATGTACGATAATAGGAATTGACATGGCAGTTCTATCACTAAATGACCATGCGATCGGGTACAATATTTTTGATGTGAAAACCAAACAGAAAATATCGTATGCTAAAAAATTGCCATTTAAATATGCGAACATAGAGGTTCCGTATGTGACGGAAGAATCTGCAAGTATTTTAACTGAATATTCTTCTCAAGTTGGGATTGAAAACGTTGAGTATTTGCAGACCTATTACAGCGTCGATTTGAATGAAATGTATGGTTATTTTTTGGAATCAAATACAAATTATTATGGTGGATCTAATTTACAATTAATCACAAAATTCCCTGCTTTAAAATCATTTTGCGACAAAAAAACTGACATGATGTATCGTGGAGCATATATTCAAGCGGATGGAAATACTAGATTTCATATTGTAAGTATAAGAACTTCAAATTTAGATAAAGTTGAAGAATTTGAAAAGTTAGAAAAATACGAATTGATTAGAGAATGTTGTATAGAATCAAATATGCCATGTTCTTTTAAATATTGCTTTGATGTTGAGAATCCAGAGCAAATTTCAATTTATGTGAATGATTGCATTTCTCCAATAATCACAATGACTGATTATTTTAGAAAGCACGATGTAGAAAAGTTTGCACAAGATAAAGCAAATTATTATCAAAAATATGTAGATAAAGGTATCTTGACACAAAATCAAGTAGATTATATACTTGAATCTAGTCCAAGAAACCAAAATAGTAATTTAAAATTTTTGTGGGTTGATAATAAAATTGAAAACATTGAGTTAGAATCAATGTGTGTTTACGAATACGAGAGTATCTGACCAGTTATGAAATCGGCACAAGGGGGTTGACTGCCCCCTTTTTTTGTGCGATACTATCTTTGTTGATTCAATTTGTCATGCAACTTCGCCCTCACCAACAGAAAGCACTGGATGCCATGATGAAGCATCTGTTTGGGCAGATTATTGCTCCGACTGGTGCTGGCAAAACTCTTATCATGATTTTCGATGCAATCCGTCGAATGAATGAATCTATCACGCCACAGACCATTGTTGTCTGTGCCCCTCGTATCCTTTTGGCGGAGCAATTATCCTGTGAGTTTCTTGAGTTTATTGATGATGCTAACGTTCTTCACGTTCACAGCGGAGAAACGCATCATAAGAGCACCACGAATCCCGAAGTAATTTCTCTTTGGGACGAAACTGTTGACAACCATAAACTTATCTTCACTACATACAATTCTCTACGTCGTTTGAACGAATCTGAGATCAATATTGACGTTGCCTATTTTGATGAAGCACACAATGCAGTCCGTACCGACTTTTTTGATTCTGTGGCATCTTGTAATGCTACTAATTACTATTATTTTACTGCTACACCCAAGCATCGTCGTTCTTCTCTCGGAACTGGTATGAATAATAGCATCGTGTTTGGTCAGATCATTGCTAATGTTCCTGCACCAGAACTTGTTGATCAAGGCAGTATTCTTTTGCCTACAATTGACATTCATGAAGTTGACTTCGAACGTCAGAAAGGTCTTAGTGCTGCAGACAATGACGCAGACACTCTCATTCATATGATTGACAAACTGGACGATAGAAACGCCCAGAAGGTGCTTGTCGCTGCCCCCAACAGCAAAGTGCTGTGGCAGATGCTATCGACCACCACGGTGCTCTCAGACCTCGCTGAGCGTGGATATGATGTTCTTCACATCACCAGCAAGTATGGTGCCTATGTCAATCAAACCAAAGTTGATCGGGAAACCTTCTTCGACACCTTTAACGCCTGGGGTCAAGATCCTGAGCGTAAGTTCATCATCTTCCACTACAGCATTCTGTCCGAAGGTATCAACGTTCATGGTTTGACTCACACTATTCTGCTTCGTAATCTCCCAATTGTGGAAATGGCACAAACCATTGGTCGTGTTATTCGTCTTAATAAAGATGACGCAAAAGACATTTCTTGTGGTAAAATTGAGGCAGGTAATTTTGCGATGTATCGCAAATCCACAGGATACATTACTGTTCCTGTGTTCAAAAACTACGGCAAGAAAACTCAGCGTCGTCTGGAAGAAGTCGTAGAAACCATTTTCATTAAGGGGCAACCCGCTATCGATATTCGCTGAAACTATTATGTACGAAACACTTACTGAATTTGAAAGAGCACTTGCTCGCTTTGGCGACAAGGTTGCTCTTATTGCTGGACTTGAAGTATCTGATAAGATTTCTCCTGAACAAGCATATCAGGAAATCAAAGAACTTTATAAAGAACTCAAAAAACTCCGTAAAAAAGAAAAATCTGATTGGACAGTTGAAGAATAAATAGCACAGAAAATTAATAGAGGCAAGATCTGTGACATTATATTACTACACACTATTTTCATTGTTTTCTATTCTTGCCATCTTAATTGTTATTGATAGAAATGTGGGAGCTTATATAGATTTGATGCTTCGTTTTGGAGTTGTTCAAATTAAAAGATTGATTTGGATTATACGATTTCATCCAAAAAATCCAATAACCCGCTGGACTTTAAATTGGAGAGTTGAAAGAATGACTAGACAACTTGAAAAAGATCTTGAAATCAAAACAAAAAACTCAACCGAAGAAAAATAACCCTATATTATAGTGAGGTAATCTTAAACTAATGACCAAATACGACAAACTAATTGATACCATTAAAGATCGCCTTTATTTTTATTACCATGTTGGCGAAAAAGGTGGTATTTGGGATGAAGAAGAAGCGAATGAAATTTCTCACGAAATTTTGCTTTCTGTTGAGGAATATCAATCATCACCATTAAGCAAAGCTTGGAGGGCAAGTGACTAAAATTAAATCTGGAGACACCGTAAAATTTCTTGGTTGTTCCAAAGAACAAATTAATTGGGGAAATAATGATGACCCTAGTGGAATATTGATCCTTGGCGACAAATATTATGTTGAACACGTCTATGTTCATTCTCAGCACACTAAAATAGAACTAAGAGGTATCCGTGGCAAATTTAATTCCGTCTGCTTTGAAAAAGTTTAAATTAATTGACTATTTTAGGAGGGTTGATTATGGAAATGAGTATGCCCTTCAGATATTAAAAACAGACCAAGTTTCTTTTATTCAAACCTCTGTATCTTGGTGTGAATGTGGGTCCAATCCTTATTTACATATAACGATGGGTGGAGGCAAAATTTTTGGATTGCTTTTTATTGTTTATAAATTTGGATTTGATTTAGATATTATGTCGTATACTTGGAAAGATAACTTTATTGATGATTATGACTCCTAACAAAAATCGTTTGAATTGGTTTGAGTATTATTTTGGACATTGTTTTCAAACTGGTTGGAGAGAGATGTGGAACAACTTTAAGATGTGGCGTGACCTTATTAGTGGTAACTATGCTGATTATGCTCTACTGAGTAGTGATGATCCATATCAAGAGTGTTACGAATGGTTCTGGTGCAGTATCAATATGGATGAAACATATCCTAAAGAGTTTCTAGAATATCTGATGGATATGTGTGATAGGATTGATCGTGGTGAAGAAAAGTTGATACCTATGGATGAAGATTTTCTTAATAGATTGAAAGAATCATTAGACGATGAACAAGAGTGATAAGGATAAGTTATACATCACATTATTTTTACTAATGCTCTTCCTGCTTGACATGTGCGTGGTGGGTGGTGTATTATTACATGGTAAAGCAAATTTTCCTGAACTGATTAAGCATCTAAAATCATGAGAAAGGTTACTGTAAAACCTAAGAGTAGCAAGGCAAAGAATCGTCTTGCTAACATTATGGAAAACAATCCTGTTTGTATTGTAGAGCAGGATACTGGTGGTGAGTTGTTTCTCGCATCAGAAAATCGCAAATACTTTATGTGGGTTAGCACCCGCACGGGCACTAATCGTTTCGGTGACAAATCTGATGCACACTGGGAGGTGATTGAATGAATTATGTTTGTATAATCGATGGTGTGCTAGAATTTGCCAGCACCACTCCAAAAGATTTTGCACATTATCTTATGATGTATGAAGATGAGATCTTCGAGGCAGAAGAGAGGGGGGCATTCATTCAAATGCTCTCCATAACTGATAAAGAGTATGATGCTATGTTTCCCGTAGAAGATGATGAATTGGAGGATGAAGAATGAAAGCTAAAACTCGTGTTATTCTTGAAATGGCAATTGAAGAAGGTGTCCGTCGTGGTTGGCATCTTGCACACAAACATGTAGAGAATCCTTTGCCAAGTGCCGTTATGGAACGCATCGACGATGCTGTAATGTCTGCAATCTACGAATACTTTACCTTTGACGATGATGACTTTAATTGATACTCTAGAATACTTCATTGATGATGAAGGTCAAAACTTAGAATGTCTTGCTTGGGAAATTCAAGAAGAGACAAATTATGATGATGAAGGGCACCAGGAGCGATTTGATTACTTCTGTGAGCAGTATGATGAACACAAAGCACGACTAGAGGATCTCAAAACCATTAAATCTATTATTGAGGCACAACAATGACTTACGACGAACTCTACGAGCACATTGTCAACTACATTGCTCAACCACTGGATGATAATCGTAAAGCCTGTTTGATTCTTGGTGCTGTCATGGAGTTTCACCTTGATTGCCTTGATGAAGGTGTAGATCCTCGCACACTTGATATGACTGGTTTTATTCACGAAAAACTCGATGAATTGGAGGCAGTAAAATGAGCGGCGGACACTTTGGAGATTACGACTATTACAAGGTCTCACAATTTGCTGATGAGTTGGAAGTAGAGATTGAGAATAATGGTAAGGAAAGGAATGAAGATCGCACTTATGGTTATGAATGGTATCCCAATCATGACCCTGATGTGATTGATGTTCTACAGGAGCAAATTCCCAAACTACGCAAGATGGCAGAGATTATGAGACACATTGATTATCTCTACAGTGGTGATATTGGTGATGATACTTTCTTGCTTCGTATGAAAGAAACAGAGGTGAAGTATGATTTTTAATCAACTGATGAAAAAACTAATTCTTGCTGCTGCTATTATTTTTGCTTCCCCTGTGATGGCACAAGAAGCAAAAACTTATCGCCCATTCACATATAAAACTCCATGTGCTTTAGAAACTAAAGAAGAGTTTATGTTGGATGAATGCACTGTGATTGAAACTCGTGAAAAGGGTGGAGCACTTCGAACTCGCAACATTTATTCTAATCGTTTCAAATTGACAATCAAAGGTCGCTTTGATAAAGAAAAAGGATACCTGACATGGGATTCACATAACAAGTATGAATACAAGTGGGAGTATAAAGTTGGTGGAGTAGATGGTCTGGGAACTTATACATATGTCATGCCAGGATTCTTACTGCAAAATGTCAGCTGGGATTGATTACGGAAACGAAAAACTAAATCAAATTTTTAGAGACACATGGCCAAACTTAGGATGGGCAAAACGTATGAATAATGATATGTCTTGGGTCAATCTTACCCAAAAAGAAATAGAAGAACTCCGCAACAAAAAACACGAACTCACTGAATACGGTAAAGAACAACTCAGGAAACTTATGAGTAAGGAACCACTCCACGCAAAAGTATCCGAAAAAGATTACAATAAGATTGTGGAACTTATGAATAATCAAGAACCATATCCCGATGCAATGTTTGAGGTTGCTGAACGTCGTGAGAAGAGTAATCGTGTTCTGCAACGATATAATGACTTTCATAATCTTGAAACTTCTGGACTTCCTCACGGCACACCAATCACACCAGAGCATCAACAGATTATTGCAATGGAAAGTATGATTGATGCTATTCGTTGCGAATATCTCAATCGGGAGTATAATCATATTGCGATTGAAGATATTGAGGATTTGATTAAACGACTTCGTGAGCAAGCAGATGAGTTTCTGAAAAGGGTAAAGAAATGAATGAAATAGACATATCAAAGGTTCTTATAGAAGGTGATACCGCAACTATTATGGGTGTAGAATACAAAAGAGTGGAGAACAAAATGAGTAGATTTACTGAAAACCCTGATGAAATTGTCCTGAAAGATGTGGAGATGTTTCACCTGGAAAGTATGAACGAACGCAGCCTGTGGGTGGGCATCTACACACAAGACAAAAAGATTTACCACTTGAATATTCACGCCGATGGTGATAAACTACGTTATTATTGGAGCGACGAAACGCCGTGAGATTTGAAACCCCAACAAAATGGGAACTCTTTCTTGATGGTTTCCGTAATGTCCTGTATATTCTTGACTGTTATGATGACGGTGATGAATGGGGTTATGGTGAATTCTGGGAGAGTTTGAGTATCGGTTGGTTTCAGGAATACATCTATCCTTACGATGACCCTTACAATATAACTATCAGTCCAGAACGTAGGTTGAGATTGGGACAAGAACCAGAAAGGATTATTGTATCCGCAGAAGCATATGATGAACTTGTGCGACGAATCAATGAACCACAAGATCCTGCTGTGGTGG
>Ga0129333_10000782_pt1 | contig 27745 bp, 29 predicted proteins | sample CPB6_08_DNA_FD_94474 | JGI IMG/M metagenome (GOLD analysis project Ga0129333, IMG submission 94474) | Freshwater to marine salinity gradient microbial communities from Chesapeake Bay, USA - CPBay_Sum_0.6_0.8_DNA | ecosystem: Environmental > Aquatic > Marine > Coastal | place: USA: Chesapeake... | reverse complement strand
TATTTCATTTTAAATGCGGACTGTCTAGATAGTTCGAAGATGCCTGTTGGTTCTACATTTGATAATTCACAATTCATAGTAGAATGTGTGTTATTTGCGGTAGACCGAGGATTTGGTGTTACCAACTATCGAGTATGTGTTTCATCTACACATGCTGCAATAACTGATAACTCTTTCACGAATTCGGGTGTAGGTCTCATTGCGACTGCTCCTCTTAGTCGTGAATCAGTAGATAACGAAGTATGTATTTATTATAACAGGGTTCCATATCAGGGCGACATATATGGAACGCGGGATGGCATGTCTGACGATGCGTATCATCAGGGCCCTCCCACTTTAGCTGAGATGAATTCTATCTTTCAGAATCCTCAGGCCCCCGTAGAAGATTTAACTTTGCCTAATCCCGTGGGACTAGAAATTCTAGCTACTCAGTCTTTCGTTACCAGCTCAGGAACCGGTAGAATTGGTGGAAGCGGACCTATTCCACTGTTATATCCGTCAGAGGCACCGCTGAATCCGCCAGATTACGCGAATTCCATAATTGATTATAACCGGCAATTCACCATAAATAGAGTGGGATATGAAGATTGGGCATCTACAAGTTACCCTCTCACTCAAAGTTCGCTGAACAATCGTCCTTCCATAGAAATGGATGGTCTGTCCGAGTTATACGATAATGATATCAATGGGGAGTTCGTGGGGGCCACCACGAACTTACCTCTGGGATCATACTTTAGAGATTATGACTTCATGGGAAAAACTCTTTATCAATCGAGGAGTTCTTTCGATGTTGGCACTATTCCTCTTGGTACCACGTGTTTTACCCCTTTCAATGCCGCCATATCAAGGGGAAAGAGTATTAGAACTGATTGGGAAGGCGTAGACTATGTGTGCGGGAGTTCTACTAATGCGGTAGGCTCAGACGCGGAATCTTTGATAATGGTCGACGGCTCTCCGAGCGCGGTTACTACTACGATATATCGCACGTGCCGTGGAGGAGCCGGTTTCGTGGCTTCAGGACCATTTGAGGGTGGTCCAATAGCTTCTAGATTCCCTAAAGCCAGAGGAAATAGTAACGTTGGCTCTGTTTTGATGTGCACGGCATACTTAGTTAGATGTGGACATGAAGTTTCAAACGGTAAGAGTTTAAACTATGGTGGTGAAATCCAAATGGTGGTGGTCACCCAAGCCGTAGCGAATTATATGAGAGACACCGAGATATGTCACTCCGCTAATGGCACCGGTGAAGGGTTCACGGCTATAGACAGATTCAGAGTTACGGGTCGACCTTTAGAAAAAGTGTTACCCAAGGTGAACGTAGCTGATCGGCCTTCACCACCGGCATTGTTTAACACTAGGGTCTACGATAATTCGTTGTTTTACGGATCTGCAGATGTGAATCCGATCGCTCAATTTTGTGAAATACTCAGCATATCAGTGAGCGGTCAGACTGCGTTTAGTTTGACCAACAGACCCATTAGTCCTTCAGCGGTCATTCTGTTCCTTAACGGTTTGAAGCTTCAATATGGTGTCTCCTTTAGTTTGTCGGGTCCTTCTAACCAGACGTTGACTTATACTGGAGTGGAGACCTTAGTTCCGACTGACGTGCTTGAGGCATGGTACGTGGCCTACTGATTGACAAAGGATTAAGTTATGGCTATCAACCGTGTTAGATCAGCACAAATAAATAATCTTAAACAGCACTATTCTTTATATCCGAGCGTCATAAGCGGACGGTCTGCCATCATTCCCAGCGTGGAATGGTCTATAACAGGAACGGCGTTAGGGACTTCTTCTGCTTCTCCTGCCGTTTTGAGGTTTCCTAATCTGGGGCCCTTTGCACTAACTCTGGGCAACACATTCTCATTAGCCATTAGTGGATACAATGAGAATAGAGATACAACTATAACGATTGATTCAAGCTGTTTTTCAGGAACTAGCGTAACTGTATCAAGATTAGCTAAGAAAATAAATGACACCTTTGGTGCACCGTTAGCCTTAAACGATGCTGGGTGTCTCACTATCACTACCAAGAGTACTTCAGGGAGTGTTGTTATAGGTTCAGATTCGTTTATTCGAATCTCTAATTCGACTAGTGGTGTTATTCAAATATTTGGTTTTTCACCATTAGTGAATTCTTATATCACATATGGTACATCAAGTCTCACCCGTGGGTTAGTTATAAACTCCAGCAAAGGAAGTGGTGGGAAGGTACTAGTTAAATCGATTAATTCATCTCCGGCGTCCGGTGTTGGTGCGGTCAACGTATCGGTAGAAGACGCTGTTGCTCGAGGATATGGGACCCGCGCAGTTGAAAAATCCGACGTGTGGAGATCCTACAATTATAACTCAGACACATTTAACTATCAATATTACGTTGATCCGGGGGACGGTGGTGAACTATCTGGCATACTAGATCGTATACAGGATGGTTCTGATTCTCTAAGATTAAGATTCGTTCGTAGTGGGCAGGCTAAGCCTCGTATTAATTCGAACGTCAGTAGCATTTACACCATCACCAGCAGTGATCGATTTTTATATTCTATAACCTCTGATAAGCTTAGTGGGGGTGGGTTTAATCGGACTATCATGTTCACTAGTACACCAACTTCAGTGGATGATGCTATTCAGCAGATAAATTTAAGTTGGGCTAATGCCACCAATGCTTTCGCACGCATTGTAGGTAACTGCGGTGGTCCATGGTATTTGTCTGGCGGGTTTGTTATAACTGGATATGGTATCACAAATCCTATAGAGGTGAACTTTCCCAGTGCTACCTATAACGTTGCGGAGGTAGTGGACTTCATAAACGGTGCGATTGTAGCCAATGCTGCTGATACAATATTGATAGCTGAGGTAACTAGGGTCGAAACGGCAAATGCTGTATATGAAACTTTCAGTGTGAAGTGTCTTAGTACTGTTGATATTTGTAAATCATATATAGAGGTTTCTCCCTACAATAACTCTTTGGGGGCTCTTAAAGCAGTAGGTATTAACCCTGGAGTATACGGGGCAGCATATATTGCCGAACCCTTTGGTTTGGACGAAATCAGCATAACGAATCCGCTAAGAGCAGAAGGTGCTCTGCTCACTTTATATAGTTCTACGGATCCGTCGACTCCAGGTTTGAGTAAGCTGGGTATACCATCCGGATCAAACTCTTTGAGTGAGTATTCTTTAGAGCTTATTGAAGCTACTTCATCTTTTCTACTATTTCCAGAAGTAATGGAAGAAAAAGAAGTACCATCCAATGTCGACGAACTTATTAGTAATTTCGAAAATAGAAGCGCTACTATTCCTGGTGATCCTAAAATAGGGGTGAAGAATGTGGCCGGGGCTCCAATGGCCAGTCCTAAAGGACCGATAGATCCGGAATTAATTCCCACCATTCTAAACGATCTTGGACTAAACCATCTAAAACTAGGTGCAACTAATAATTACTATCGTGAAGACTTATTAAAACCGAGGGTAGAAGGTGTTACGAATCTGAATTTAGACTGGACATGTCTGCTTGAAACGGCAGATGTCGAGAGTAACCACATAAAAACCAGAGTATACTTGGCGGGTACGGAAGGTTTGGTGGTTACTTATAACGCCAAGCGGTCCTGGGCGGGGTATGATAGTTATTGGGAGGTAGATGACAATCTTCAGATAAGCTGGAGAACAACACTACCTTTAATGTCTTCTATTTATAAGGTGTACTATGCACCCTCGGCTGGAAGTGATACCTGGGCAGAGGATGCTTGGATATCCGTGGGTGATCTGGGAACACTAGGACCAAGTGGCACCTCTGCGTTATGTAGTCTTAATTTAAAGAAAATATATGACAGTGGTATCTTAGGGAGCAGGCCTGTAACTGAAATAGATGCATCATATCTAGATGGTAACACAAATCAAATACTCACTATATTGAAATCTAGTCTTCCTATTGGTACTCTTAGAACTTACGGATCGGGGTTTCTTTCATTTATTACTTTTAACGCTATAGTATCCCCAGATTTCACTACGGTTACTAGGGACGTTTCTGGGGCTTCTTGGATATTAGCATTTGCGGCAACTGCCGGTGGCGGTGTATCGATATTATATGATGATACCGGCACCACGGACATCGGTGCATTCAAAACATTATTTTCAACTAATAAGTATAAATCTATCTTCAACGTACCGATTACGAATAGCTCCTTCACTGCCATAGAGAATAATCCGTTGATCTTAATAGACTCCTATGAATCACCAGCTAAATATGCGCCTATTTGGCATGTTAGAAGTGATCAACAGCAGAATTACATTACACAGTATGCTAAAACCACTCCAAATTCTTCCTCTTTATATACTACTGTAAACGCCAGATATTATGATGGGCAGGTCGTAAATCCGAATTCTGTCGGATATTTACATGAAATCCAAAGCCAACAATCTTCCGGAACTGTTGTAATTAATGAAGCGGTTTTACCAATTGCTACCAATACTCCGATCTTACAGCGGCAGCGGGCGTTTAATGATGCCTCCGGTTTGCCTCGAGTATCGGATCGTGGTTATGATAACTCCTATAGTGTTTACACGGCTTTGGAAGGTAGAACTTATAATACGGTAAGCAATTTTACCTGTAATTATAAGTTATTGTTTGGTAATAGCTGGGGTGGCTATTTTTACGATAATATAACGGGTGATACTTCCGTTTCGGCCGTGGCTGTTAACGCTGAGTTTGATGGGGAAAAATGGAATAACAGCGATGGGGTACACTCCTCCAGCATGTTCGCCTTTACCAGAGAGGGTATAAAACTACTGGATAAATTGGAACTTAGTGGGTGGGATACCCAAAATTGGAATTATGCAGGGTCTTTAGCTCGAGATAACACAGTATTTGCACGTGCCACGATTTCTATATCAAAATTAGCTAATCAAAATGCCACTTTCTTACATAAGAGTTCTTATAACCTTATAACAGCTAATACTGCTATCATAGATAATACTGCCATTGCAGTCTATTTTTTTAACAATGCCTCATCCCAGAACGGATACACATTCATCTCATCACCCACCATTTTTGCGGTTACTGGACCGGCTTTTTGCTCGGGTACTGGCGTAGCCTTATTAAAAGAAACTAACAGACTTGGGCTCTCTATACTTGTGACTTTGCTCGGTTCAGGGGCTACCAGCTTCTTGGAATTCTCTTCTACTTCGTCTCAAGCCTATGATGGTGTCATACTTGAATTCGCCTGTTTTGGGAATAGTGAATGATTTAAATGAAATCAGGTTAGTTGTAACCTGATATATGTATGAAGAATCATATCTGGAGGAATTACGTTCACTTAGATCCAGAAATGACTTGGTTTTAAAGCCTAATCCATACTTAAAGGAAAACATTGTAAATATGCTGCGGCCTTACCAGGCTGTGGGACTGATGAACTTGCTAATGCAACCCCGGATGTGCTTAGGGGATGATACAGGTCTGGGTAAGACACTTCAGCTACTGGCATCTATAAGTTATGTGTGGTATAAAGAGCCGGAATATATACCTATAGTTGTGACCACCAAATCGGCCATTTACCAGTGGTCGGCGGAGACTTCAAAATTTATGTCCAATATGAGGACTATTGTTATAGACGGAAGTCCGTCGGAGCGACAAGAGTTATATGATGAATTTTTCGAATTAGATCATAGAACTGATCCTCGCACTATACTTATTATTTCTTATGATAACCTAGCCCGGGATGTGGTAGACGGTTCTATTAAAGTTAAATCTAAAGAGAGTAAGAATTTTAAGTTGGAGAAAGATCAGATTAAACAGAAGATTAGTGAATACGAAGATTTGATGGGTTTCTCAGGTCAAGATCATACCCAGGAAATTATTAAACTGAAGACAAAATTATCGAAACTTAACGCTAGTGTCACTAGTACGGTAACCACCGTTGGACTAGTCAAAAGATTAAACGAACTGAGAGCCAACGGGTATAAATTTTATCTTGTTATGGATGAAATGCACCGTGTAAAAAATTATCGAAGCCAACTTCATGAAAAAATTCGTTTAGTATCCACATATTGCGACAGAGTGGTGGGTTTGACTGCCACGCCAGTCAAGAATAGACTGGTGGAATTTTATGGCTTATACCGGATTATAGAACCTAACATATTTCCAAAGTTAGCAGTCTTTCAAGATAACTATTGTGTCATGAAACTTCAGTCTATACCTGGTGGTAGAAAAGTACCCATAATAGTTGGATATAAGAATCTAAAACAATTTGTATCAAAAATAGAGCCGTACTATCTATCGCGTAAAAAACACGAGGTGGCAAAGGATTTACCTACGCTAATTTCTCGTGAAGTGGAAATAGAGCTAAACCCCGATCAGGAAGGCTTGTATGCCTTAGCTGAAGCTGGGATGCTTGATCTAGGGGATATAGATGAAGAAAATGAGGCAGCTGAGGCTCTAAGTAAGCTCGTACGATGTCAGCAGGCAGTAAATCATCCCCAGATGATAAAGGATGAAAATGGAGATCCTTATGGAGGAAAAAGTTCCAAAATTGATATGCTGCTAGAAATGTTGAGTGATGATTTACTCGATCGTAAAACGATTTTATTTACAAGATTCGAAACATTTGCTACACTAATCGGTGATGGACTAAAAAATGCTGACATTAATTATGTGAGAATAACCGGTAAAGAATCGGATCCTAAACTTCGTGAGCAAGCTAAGAATAAATTCCAGGATTTAGAGTCAGGTGTAAATGTGATTATAATAACTCTTGCGGGTTCGGAGTCTTTGAATTTGCAAGCGGCTGAGCATTTCATTTTTATGGATCTTCCCTGGTCATTCGGTGACTATGTACAACTCGTTGGGAGAATGATCAGAATTGGATCCAGTCACAACACGGTTGTAGCCCATCATTTCTTAGCTAGAAAATCTAGTGGTGAAAAAACAATAGACCATCATGTTCTTAGAGCATTGCAATCAAAGCAAAAACTTTCTGATCAAGTAGCTGGTAAAAGTCTGGTAGGTGGCTTAGAACTTAAACAAGATGATATGGTTAAAGACCTTTACGCAGCAGTGTTTGGAAACAAAAATGGCCCAGTTAAGAAATTGCAAAAAGTGTGAAAATACCGGGGTCATCGAGAAAGATGACAAGTATATAGAATGTCAGTGTGCTTATGTGCGTCGGCTGGTATCGAGTATGCCTGCTTACATACGTAAAACGCAAGTAGTTAAGGAACACTTAAGTATACCTATAATAAAAGATTGGAGACACCATTACATGGTGTCTTCTTCTTGGGCAGATATGCGTGCTGTAATTAAAGCTTGGATGATACTGAACGACACGAAGCGTTTACAAATAACATCTGATCGTGAAATCAAAGAAGTTTTCGTCGGAAATAAATCGAGATCAGATACAGACGTTGAGTATCTGACTGCTCGTTATGAATCCATAGAGGATCTGGTTGATTCGGCAGATTTGTTGATAATTAAACTGAACGAATTGGGGTACAAAAATAAGGCAGCTCCGGGTGCTCTTGAAGAGGCTTTAAATTATAGAATTGATAGAGATAAAATTACTTGGATATATAACGATGCCCGTAGACCGTTTGGTCATACTAGTTTCTGCTATTCTGAAGCAGTTGCAGATTTGATTGCATCAACATATAAATCTGTGGTCATAACACCGATTGTTAAAGATGTTGATTTTTCAGGTGGTGTAATCACTAATATTATGCCTTCGACGATCATGAACACCCACGTTCAGTCATCCGTGATAGAACCAGTACTGGAACCAGATACAATAATCGAACCTCGTTTTGAATCTAAACCTAAAACTACCAAGTATAAGAAAAAAGAAATAACTGTTGACGAGAACAACACGGAACCAAATGCGAACCGTGAAGACGTAGATCTATCGTCGATTTACGGTGCCGGTATTAAGAAGAAGAAATTCAGGTAATTAGATGGAAAAAATACTTAGAAGTCTATTCACTATCCAGTCCACGCCTGAAGAATCGGAGTGTCTGAATAACTGGTTGAGGTTCATCGAATTCCGTATAGGTTTCGAGTTACCTGAAGATAGAAAAATATTTGATTATTTAGAACAGTTTTACCAACAGATGAGTTCTCCACCGGATGTGGAGCTCATTCGAGATTATTTTGTAAAAGAAGACAAGATAGAAATAGTCTCAAGACTAGAAGAAATAGCCAAGTCACAGTTTTATCTTCGAACTAATTTTCTATCGCTAGTCAAAGCAGAACAAGATTCTCAACAGAAGAGAAAATTCGTTACGGCTTTGAAGGAAGCTATTACCATTACAGATGGTGGCCTTAATCTGGATAAGGGTAAGGATGGCAAGCGAATCCTAAAGGGATTGAATGATGCTGTTACGTATCTATTCGACAAAGCTAGCGACTTCACTAGCATAGAGGGTGGTGAGAAGTTAGAAGGTGTTGTAACTGAAGATGCAGAAGAGCTACTTGATGAATACGAAGTAGTCAGTAAAACCAATAAATACGCTGGGCGTAATCTTTTTGGGTTAGAGCCAGTAGATGCAGTTTGCAGAGGTCACAAAGCCGGCGAATTCTGGGTTCATTGTGCATTTGCCGGGGAGTTAAAGACCACACTTGGCATAAACTACGCATATAATAATGCCTATGTTTATGGGAAAAATATATTTTATAGCATCCATGAAATGCCATATAGACAATTACGGCGTATGCTATATGTTTTGCATAGTAGTCATGGCAAGTTCATAACTGATTGGCATGAGGAGGATAAGCGTCTAGGCAGACCTTCGCCTTATATGGGATTGGATTATAGAAAAGTCCGTGATGGTGAATTAGATGCTTTAGAGTTAGAACGTTTTAAAATAGTGGCTCAAGATTTTAAAACTACATGCAAGGGTAAACTATATCTTTGGAGGCCCGAGGATGAAGTAGCGGTATCGGATATTCGTCGGAAAGCGGAAATGTTCCACAACAAATACCGCTGCGACGGAATCGTTATAGATTATTTAGGTTTGGTCAAGCCCAAAATAAGAACGTCTGACCATATAGTGGGTCTTAACTCAGTAGTACGAGAAGCCCGTCTTTTGGCATTAAACTTTGCTCGGGGAAAAACAGTTCCAGTCTTGTCTTTGTTTCAGCTAAACCGTCAGGGTAAGCTCAGAGCGGACAAAGCTGATGGTAGGTACGACTTTGCTGCTATTAGTTATGCGAACGAGATAGAAAAAAGTGCGGATGTCATTACGTATACATATTTGAATGATGCGCTGAGACAGGAAGCTAAGTTCTTTTTAGGATGTCTCAAAAATCGAGATAACCCTATTTTCGATAGAATGGTTGGAAAGGTGTTATGGCAGAGTAAACGCATGAGAGCAATCGAAACCGGTTTGCTAGATATGTCTGCCGATACTATCCTTAATACTAGCAACGAAATTATTCTCACTGCCGAGGATATGATCACATGAATTAAGGATTTATGCTTAGTTTAAAACGAAGCGAGAAATTGGTGAGATTATGGACTTGCTAAAAATAGCCATCAAATTACAGAACAGACCTAACCCCACCAAGTATGACATCGAGTATAAATCTGCGGCTATAAACAGGCTTAAGGAAGAAGATGCAATAAAAGTATTTGGCAAGGTGGATCAAGATGATATAGAGATTCTTGTCACACTTGCCAATACTCCTATAGATAAATTCAAGAAATTTGTAAAGGAAATTACCAACCTAGGCTCGGATTTTATCCGAAACGGTAAGCCTGTGCCGTACGCCGATTTTATGAAAGATGAGGATAATCTTAAAATTATAACCGATGCGGTTGAAAATCTCCGGCACCAGAATGGGTTTGAAAAGTATTCTCCTTATGGAAATGCAGGAGAGTCCATTACGGAACACACCTATGATCTCATTGCGAGGACTTATAATCATATTGATAAAATAGAATCATTTTTTGATGAAACCCATGCTGAGGACGACACCAGCAAAGTTACTTCAGAGTCATTGCTGAATCTTTTAGATAAAAATGCGAATTCCTATCCTACTTTGAGTTCAAAGTTATGGTTTCTTAACGAAATTTATAGGGGTCTAACCGCCAATCCTAGGGCGGTAATGGACGCACTCAAATCAAAGAAGAAGTTGTTTACTGAAGAGCATGCAAGAATTCAAGAAGAGGACGCTTGGAATCGATTCACTTCATTGCTAGGCACAGTCGGAGGACATGAAGCTTTAAGATCAGTTATATGGATGCCCTGGAAATTTGGTAGAATCATTGAAGTCCTGAATGAAACTGTCCGAAAGTTACTGGCACCCGAAGAGGAACGGGGTGAAGAAGCATCTTCTTCGGTATCTATAAATACATCCGATAAGAGAAAGGTTCTTCAGGCTATAATTCCTAAATTTACCGGGATGAACAATGCCGATTATTATGTATCTCTAGAAGAGGTCATATCCGATCCTCAGCAAACCGGACCTAGACCTACTTACGATTTAAACCAAATTCTAAAATACGCATTATCGACTAACGATAATAAGTATAATAAAGTCCGTAGAATTCTTAAAGAGATAGGCGTTACTAAAGTAAACGAAATAACGCCACAAGCGATATCTGACTTTAAAGAACAAGGTGGAGAAGTAGTACTACCTACGATTAGAACCAAATCTGTTCTTGATTTACTTCCTTTTAAGAGTATAACACCTTCGCAAATAGACGAGTTGTCTCCGGAAGACTTGAAGTCAAAGCTTTTCCCGGAATTAATCCACGGTGTTATTCCTGATTGGTTAAGGAATATGCCTAAAAGTTTCGTGGATCACTCGAAAAATAACCTACGTGATGAATTCATAAAGGTATTGGCGCATTATTTGAATGACGTTATGAATAAGCGTGAGCCGGTTTATTCTGAGCTCAAGAAATTCTATATGGGGGATGTGCGGACTGTCCCCCAGACCCAAGGTCCGGTTAAGCCTGAACCACTAACTGAAGCTGAAAAAGATAAAGCCTTAGAAGAATCAGTCACCGCTAACCCACGTAAAATAGCGGAACGTAAATATAATGAATCTTTCCGAAATGTTGACATGATGTCTGAGTCAAAGCAAAAAGACTGGCTCAGAAGTCTCATATCTTTAGAGAATCTCGAGTATAATTTAAATTTACAAGTCCCGGAGTCTTTAGAAGAATCAATATATAAAGGGGTAGGACCGCTAGGCCAGTTATTCAGCAAACTTAAGAATAGAACTATCAAGGGTAAGAAATTTTCTGCCGTTCTTAATGGAGAACTCACATCTTCGGATCCTACCTCCCAATATTATTTAAATCGGGAGCATCTACAGTCATCGGTTCAAAAGGGCAAATATACATCACCGGAATTGACTGAATATTTAAGAAAAAACCCCATCATTAAGCATATACTAGATTTGATGTGGGAAGTCAAATCGGGGATAGACAGCGGAAAAATAACTTCCGACATGATGAATCGTGAGCCCCAATTCAGGGACTTTTTTAAATATGTGTCCAATCACAAAGTGAACCTTGATACGACTATTAGATATACAAGAACTCATCCTGTCAGTTCTATACCTTTCGGAATTATAAAACCTAACTATCAATCCCTGGCAAAATCTATTGGTGTAGAAGTTCATAAAGATGAAGAGGGTGGCTCTAAAAAGAAAGTGTTTGTTAAGAGGAATCACCCGAACCCCAGGTTCAACACCAATGATGAACTTAGTGGCGCTGGGGGTTTAGAAAAAAACTTAGCTAAAACGTTAGCTAACATCATGAGGGATGATAGTAATCCTGAGTCCAGAGTAAGGACTCTACTTAAGAAAATGGGAGTTAACTCTGCTGACCAAATTACTCCTGAAATAGTATTGGAGTTCATTTCTAACCACGGCCTCACTTATTTCAAGTCGCCTTCCGAGTTGTCTTCTTCTGGCGTAGCTCAATCTTTTCCAGGTGAAGTGAGTGTAGTGGATTCGTCTATAAGAAAACTTGTCGACGATTATATCTCGAATTATAAAGACTTATCTTCTAAAGCATTTTGGGCTGATCTTGTTAAGGATGTGAATAATATAGACCAAACTAAGCTAATTGGCGTTTTGGATTCTATATACCCTGCTTTGGACTTAAAACCGATTGATTTGACCACGGTGAGACCGGTCGAAAAGGTATATGTAAAATACTACGAAAAATTTAAGGATTATATATCTGAGTCTCTTCGTAATCCAAAGTTTAAATCCACCGAAGAATATAAAGCTCTAAAGACATACTTCAAGAAAGATGTCACCGATGACATTAGTTTCAATGATTTTAAAGTATTTATTCACAATCCTATATCCGAGTTAATTTTGAAGGACTTGGGAATAGATGATGCCGATCAAGCGCCACTTAATCGATCAAGCGCTGCTTTAAAGAATTTACAAGACATTATATCTGTAGGTAAGACTGTCTATCCCTTGATCGAATCAGTTGTGAATCCTGAGGATTTTAAAGATCAATCGGCATTCAGATTAGAACTAGCGGGGTTAAGGAAACTTCCGGCTTCAATATTGGGGGCAAAGCTCAATAAAATATCCTTACCTTCTAGTTATCTCATAGATAATTTTGAACTTAGTGATCCACAAATTGAATCTCACTCTCTGAATGCCAAGTCCACGATACAGAGTGGTTTGCACGGTGCTGCAAAACATCACGAGTGGATACCGTTTGCTAACAAGTTAATTCATTCATTATCTGACCCCATTATCATAGACGATGGGATTGAGAGTCGATTTAAAGCTTTGTATTCCATGTCTCAAGACCCTTCTGTCGAATATGGTCCTGAGGAGCTCAAGGAGTTCAAGGATATATTCGATTTATTTGATAAAATAGGGTTCCACGATATAAATTCTCGTAGCTCATTTTTACATGCTGTTAGTGCCGTAAATGATATTTTGAGATCTGAGTCTAATTTTCTTAAATATTTCAAGTATTCCACTTCTGATGACATTCGGGGCCTTTTGCAAGACCTGATATCAGTTAGTACCGCTAAGCACGACTGGGTTAAGAGGTTGCCTGAACTAGTGAGTACAGGCAAAGTCACAGGAAAGTCATTAGTTGATGCAGACGTGGTTGAAAGGGATCACCTGGAATCCGTGGTTCCAGGTAGTGGGGATTACGTTACTTTTACTGCGGCTATGAGTGATGCGGATACACTGGAGTATACCTTTAAACACTTCTTTGATATGGGGACTACTTCAGTTACGGATTCTGTACTGAAGCAGGTTAGTACTAAACATCCGAAACTGTTTGTACTTGGTTCAGAGTTATATCCTTACATGCAGATGTTGCTTACTGATAAAAATTTAGGGCAATACTACAAATATCTTAGTCCTACGGTGACCTCCATATTAAGTAGTCTTGGTCAGAACGAGATTCTGAATGTGGAGTCATTAGCTAAAAGTGTAAAGATAGCTTTGGATTCAGTAGATTCTAAAGCAACGGATTCTGATTTAGATAAAGTAATTATTCCGATTGAAATATTGGCTCTTAGTGAGAGTGGTGGTAAGTATAGATTGGAATCTCGGTCTATTAATATACCATTATTCAAAGATAACGTTCGTTTAAAGAACCAAGTGTTGTTCAGGCTCCAGAAAGAAGCTTACCTAGCAGCTTCTCTTCCTAAATTGCCGGTTACTCGCCCCGTAAAAATGTAATTTAAATAATGGAACTTAAAAGAAGAATTTTTCGAGCTTCCCGGTATGTCGATACGTTTTCGGTACTGAAAGAACTTGGAATCGACATACCGGATGCTGATTCTTCATATCAAATAAAGTGTCCATTTCACGGAGCTGACAATAAACCATCGGCTAGGTATTATGCTGCGGCCGAATCTGATCCTGCGCACTTTTATTGTTTCAAATGTCGTATCCGTATGATAGGGCCGGAGTTAAAGGCAAAACAAAGACGTGAATCGGTCGAGACTATTGTTAGGGAAATAGAATTGCGATATAACCTCCCATTGGAGGAGATATCTGAAGATAGTCAAGAATTAGACATTAGTAAATTCATATTTTATTGTGAGCGAAAAATTCGCAGGCTTCGTTCGAGTATGTCTTTGGAGGATTTCCTAGAATGTGTTGATACTTTAGATGATGCATATAAACAAAATACTCTGGAGGCGTTTAAACGTGCTTCTGATTTTATGGATAGGATGAAGAATGTGGATTTCATATGTTCTGAAACTTAGAACGGGAGAAGCCTTTAGTGTATTAGAATCACACGAAGAATACTCTTTGGATGACTACACATATGTTCATGCAAAATACCCCGAACTCAGTCGAGCTATAAATTGGTTTCCTCGAACCATAATAGAGAAAGCTAAAATAGGGGATGACCGGGATTTTACCTCGAGACTTAAATCTGGAGGGCACAGGTTGGCTCAAATATTTGTAGGTCGTGACTGTGCCGAGAAGTCTACTTGTAAGAGTTATAAAACTTATTGCAATCCTGATCCAAGGGACTGGATACTAAAGAAACTACCATTGTGCTTCGACGTAGGTGATTCTAGGTTTAGGGACTTAGAAGAACTATGCCTGGAAGCTTGTCGTACTAACTCAATAGTGATAGTGCCTATCACAGATCATTAGTCATGTCCCATTCTTCGCAAAGATCTTGAAGCAAGAGTAAAGATCTGTGGCTTAGCTGAGTAGGTATTTTTGCGTTGAGTTCGATTCTCAAGGGTGATCTTTCACCATTAGGACCAATAGCGCCCGCATTATTTAAAGTTATACAATTACGTGATTTTAAGCTTTGTAGAGAAATAACGTGAGAATTTCCATATGGATCCTGGATGACAATAGATTTCCCTAATGCAACATGTGCAAAGTTCACACCGACTGTTTTAGTAAGTACTGAAGAGTCTAACTTGTAGGGAGGTTGCGCTGTTACATTTATTCGCAGGATGAGATCCCCATATGGGTTTCCTGGTGCTCCCCGTTGCTTATATTTTATAAGTGTATTGGGTAATAACCCTGAGGGGATGGAAAGATCGGTTTTCCATTCTAAATGACAAAACCCAGTGCCGTCGCATTTATTGCACTTGCCTAGTTTAATTTTTCCGAGGCCTATGCAGTCATCACAAATTCTCTGACTAGTCGTACCATCAGATTGATTTTGTATAGAAAACCCCCTGCCGTTGCAAGTCATGCATTTAGATATTCTAGTTTTAGGCTTCTCCCCTGTTCCTTTGCACGTAGGGCACAAAGACTTCTGAGCTCGAGTACGACATTCTATGGTTTTCGAACACCCGTTTAAAAACTCGTCCCAGTTAAGTTCAACATTTACTTCTATATCCTCTCCTTGATGGTGGTCTTCTAATTTGTCTAAATTCTCAGATAAATACTCGTATGCGTCTTTTATACGAATAAAAGAAGTACTATCACCACCATTCACGTCTGGGTGGTGGACTCTGGCGGCTTGTTTAAATGCAGTTTTCAGGTCTTGATATGTAAATGGTATGCTTATACCGAGTAATCTTATACTCTCCTGAATTAATTCTCGTTCTGTTTTCAATGACTTCATCACTTTGTATATTACCTTATGCAATTAGAGCAGATATCAGCACACCAGACCCAAAATAGAGCTTGGTTTAAAAACTATAAATTCCATCTTATCAAGCACGTATCTGAAGTGAAGAAACTGGTAGATATATGTTTAGAAAAAACTATCTGCAGTCTGGACCTTGAAACGACTGGCGTTGATAACAGAGTGTATCCTGATGATTACTTCGAAGATGATGTGAAAACACGCCATGGTATGAGAACAATATCCAAGATAGTGGGTATTTGCATAAGCCCAGATGGTCTCAACGGGTATTATATCCCACTATCTCACCTACCAGAGGACAGTGGAAACCTACCATGGGATCCGGTGTTCAATGAAATTGAGAGGCTAGTCTATAACTGCCGTATAATAATGCATAATGCTAAATTCGACGCTGAATTCTTGTATCCGGTGACGGGTAAAGATTTATATAAGACGAGTGAGTATGAAGATACATACTTAATGGCAAAAGTATTCTCTCCTTTGAAGTCTTCACCTGCGGGTTTAAAACAGTTAGCGAAGTCGTACTTTGAAGTAGATATGATTGAGCTTCTGGAGCTTTTTACTCCAGAGATGAAGTCTTATTTAGAAAAGAATAAACTATCGACCCACAACTTTGCTGTACTCCATCCTAAAGAGGGTGTAGAATACGGGTGTAGTGACGCCATTTTTACATATAAATTATACTTTAGCCTAAGGGACAAGCTTAACGAGCAGGATCTTCATATTTATGCGCTGGAAAAAAGTTTCTGCAATGTGATTCGGGAGTTAGAGCGGAATCGAGTACACATAGATGTGAACGAGTTATCCAAGTTACTAGAGTCTGCAAAAGTCACAATGACTCAGACTGCGGATGTTATAAGATCAATCATAGAAGATCATTCTGGTAAAACAGGGAGGTGGCTTACACTCAATGTTGGTTCTCCTAAACAACTATCTCAAGCTCTGATAACAGATGGAGAAGGCCTTAGGATACCACCCATACCGGAAATGACGGGTGAGAATAACGAATTCGAAGATGCGTTATCTGGAGGAGATAACGACGACGCCAGTGATGACTCTTCTGTAGATTCAGATAAGCAGTATACCCTAAAAGATGAAATTCTGAAGGCTTTAAATTCCAAATACGGTTCTTTATATAAAGAAAAGCCAAAGGATGGCGCGAAAGCCCACAGTCTATTCGATTTGATCCTCGAGTGGCGTCATTATTCTAAGTTAATCGGTTCGTATTTGGAGCCGTTGAGCCAGGCTGTGGATAAGAATGGGGACGTCCGTCCTAACTTCTCCCAGATGGGAACCGATACGGCTCGTTTGTCTAGTCGAGCGGGGACTATCAAAGATGGGTACTCAGGTATTAACTTCCAAGGTATACCCAGAGATTCGGATGACGATAAACCAGAGTTGTTTAAAGCGATTAGGTCAATCATAACCCCTAGGAATGGCTATGTGCTAGTAAAGCTGGACTTTGCGGGGGAAGAGCTAAGAGTCGTAACTAATTTATCCGGAGATCCAATCTGGACGAAGTCATTTCTTTATGAAGACGGAGATGTTCACAGCATCACGGCTAGGACATTGTTCGGCAAGAACGATGTTAGTAAGGATGAAAGAAATCGCGGTAAGCGGTGTAACTTCGCATTCATTTATGGTGGGGGATCTGGTGCAATACAGCGAAATATCGGCTGTACAAAGGATGAAGCATCACAGCATATGGATAACTTAAAACGAGACGTCCCAGTTCTCATGGGGTATGTGGAACATCAAAAGCACTTCGCTAGAAAAAATAAATGTATATATACAGCATTTGGACGTCGAATCCCCATCCCGACTATAGACAGTCCGATTAGGGCTATACGGAGCAAGGCAGAACGATGCGCTATAAATTATACGATCCAATCGACTTCTGCTGACGTGCTTAAGTTCGCAATGTGCTATGTAGATAAGCAGCTGCGTATGAATAACTTAAAAGAAGACTGCAGATATGTACTCACTGTTCACGATGAAGTGGTTTATGAGGTAAAGCCTCATAAACTTCAGGAAGTGGTTCGTCTTTTAGATGAGTGGATGACTTATCCATGGAAACTCCCTAAAGCTCATGGGCGTAAGTGGATAGTGCCTTTACTTACGGAGCCCGGGATAGATATAAACTGGAAAGCAAGATTTGACTATTTTAAAATGGTAGACGGGGTTCCAGCCGATAAAAAATATATACTTGAAGACGGTTCTTATACTGGTAAGCTAAAGAAAGATGAATACTTCCATGATGGAAGAGTTTACCAAAAAATTCCGGATTTTCTGGAATCTTATTTAAAGCGTCAGGACCAACGTGGTTCACCGGTTAAAAATGAAAATGACTTCACCCCTTCTACCGATTCGAATGTTGAGGAAGTCAACTCAGCAACTGATTCTCAGCTACAAGAACGTGATGAGCCGCCCCCCTCTGAGCCTGAGGTTCCGCCCGAAGATTCTTTAGAGATTCAGTCTTATACTGTTGGTAACCAACTCGCCTTGGAGAAGGCAGACTCATCCACTGTAAAACCGGATACGACTGGGGCTAAACCCACGATTGTGGAGTATAAACCTACTCCTAAATCAATGGATGTATATCGTCATGTATTTAGGGCGGCGATGAACGAACTTAATCTAAGGAAGCTCCATGCTATAAGTATTTTGGCGGAGGGGAGTATTCCTTTGAGGTTAATATCGAATAATGGTAACATTATGGTGAGTGAAGATCAAGGTATTAAAGTAAACCCTGAAGAATTCACAGTCCTCTGTCGCATGTTCGGACTATCCTAATGATACTCAGAGACATTGAAATTATTAAGTATGGAGCTGATCTTATTACTCCATTTGATACTAAATCTGTCCAACCCGCTAGTTACGATCTAAGATTAGATAAATCTATACTCAAACCTGGTCAAGTAAATGCTCCGATCGACCTTAGGTATCATGAACCTGCTGAGTTCATGAAGCGAATAGAAATTAGTGAGGGGTATATACTGAAACCTGGCGATTGTGTACTAGGAAATACTGTGGAAGTCTTAAATGTTCCTAGTGATATGGTGGCTCGTGTCGAAGGTAAGAGTAGTTTAGGTCGTCTTTTTTTGACCGTTCACGTCACAGCCGGGTTCGTAGATCCAGGGTTTAAAGGCCAGATTACGCTAGAGATAGTGAATTTAGGAAAGTGGCCACTGAATTTATATGAAGGTATGAAAATAGGTCAAGTAAATTTTCATAAAATGGAAGGAGAAGTGTCTGTTCCGTATGGATCTTCTCAACTAGGAAGCCATTATAATGGGCAAATGGGCCCCATAGCGGCAAAGGGTAAACGTGAGTTTATTCCATGACGAAGTAGGTGGATTGTTCATCCTGGACGTGCCAGATGTGGATGTGGCAGCTCAAACTATATATTTAAACATATGTGCACCAGCATACGCGTTGTTAAGTCTCTTACCATTATTAGGGTCTAATTCGGTTTTCATAGGAATGAGTGTAGACCCATCCCGAGAAATAATGACACCGGAGTTTGAATCCGCAGATTTTAAACATGAACCTAATGATCACGGAGTGCAGCATATAAATTCGATTGTGAAGTCTAAGCATCGCGAGTATATGGATATTATAGAACAACTGATAAAGGTACTTAAAGAACCGCATCTATCAATACCACTCTTACCGATGGGTTTAAAGCTTAATGTGCGCATTTCCATCGAATTAAAAAATGTGCTTGATTTAATACAGAACACCTCTAACCTCAACTCTTTGGTAGGTAGTGAGCTCTCTAATTCTCTGACTAAAACACTGACAAAAGTGTGTCTCGCATATAATTGGACATCGCAGGGGGATGTTTTAATCCTCAAAGGTGAATGAACCGCCTACGGGAATGACCGGCTCTGGTGGGGTCTCATTATCCGGCGGTGCGAACGGGTTCCCATCATTAGCCGATGATTTTATCGGATAGGGCGTGACCTGGGTATTAGTAAGATTGGTGTTCTCTAGATTGGTGTCTTCGACCAGCACTTTTTCTTTATGCTCTCCTTGAGTTCCTTTGGCCTTCTTTGGTGGTTTCTTACTTTTAACCAGGCTTTGCCCTGTTTGGTTAGCCAGAGGCTTCTCTTTGGTGTTTTCCGTGTCTTCTTTTGGTTCTTCCAATGGTGTCTGTTTTACCGCTGGTGTTACAGTAATCGCTGGCGGTGTATACCATTTGGATCTTATCTCAACAGCTAACGGATCCGAATCTTTTAGCCTCGGTACATTTAAGAATAAATCTTTTTCCCAATTAGTGGCTCGGAGTTGAAATAAACTATTGTTGGCACGAGACCTTGAGCATTCGGCATTAGCACAAACTAGGCAGAATTCTTTGTTAAACACATCTAGTGGCACTACCCCTACTTCACTCATACATTCGGATAGATAGTCTTTTCTCATAATGTAACCTATTGCAGTGTCACTTCATAATTAACGTCTGATCAGTCTCAGTGTAAACGCTACTGGAGGTTCAGTATGTACAAGCGTTCCGGTAATGATCCGTCCGTCGAGTTAATCGTAGTACCGGATGCAGAACCCCAAGTCTCTAAGCGATTGCCTTGGCCTCGCATGGCTGCAGATGATCCGAATGTAGCTGTTGGCGTGGATGTGGTGGCGAAGCGGAAGGACATTATCAAAATAACGTATAAGTTCTTCCGGGTGGCTGATTTATCTATGGAAGAGTTACTTCAAGAAGTATTCTTGGCTATAATTCATAAAAATCATACAAGAAGTGCGCACGATCCCCGTAAGTCCTCTTTCGGTCATTATGTTTATATGGTGGCCAATAATGTATGTATTAACTTAGTACATAAAAAGAAACGTTATGATAAAGAGAAAGACAGTATAGATGCTTCTTCGAATGAAGAAGATAGACGTACTCTTATGGAAAAATATGAAGAAGAAATGATTTCGGAGGAACCCGAATCTGTGAACTTTGAATCATTAGAACGATTTTTGAGATCTAAAGGCCATTGGGATATCGCTAGATATGTTAGAGCGGTAAAATCCGGGGCTCAATCGGACGTGATCAAACTTGCTTTGAGTTTCGGGGACCGCATGGAAACCAGCAAGACTTTAAAAGCGTACCGCGGTAAACTCACAAAATTCTATGATCAGGGCTTCTTATTCTGAGTCAAAGACATTGCATACTCGACTGCAGATTCGATAAGTTTTTGGCGGGCTGAGTCTGGCCAGTTCTTAGGGACCACTTCTTCGAAGTGTAGCCTTAGAAATGGTATGGCAGTAGATTTATTTTTCAAAACGGCCAAACATGTGGTGCATGTGTCTTCAGTAGCGGTTCGGTTACAGAAATGACATTTCATTCTATCCTGTTATACGTTTGAGTAAAGAGTCATAATCATCAATAGGTGTATCTAATACCATAAAAGCGTATTTCAACGCTCTGGGCAGCCATACCACATGAGACATAAGAAGAGTCGGATGAGCATTTTTGACGACCTTGTTATGGTACTCTTCAATCATATCATCCAAATAAAATGATGAAAAAGCAGGATCATCATTTCTGGACGGAGCGCATAAATCCGGATGGCTATTTACGAAATAAGTGGCGCACATCAGTGGTCTAACTTTGTATACTGAACACTCTCTGTTGTTCAACAAAACGCATTCTAATCCTAAGTGGTTATACGTAGTTTCATCCACGTTGGCCCACTCCTCATCCACATTTTGCAATTTTTTATAAACGTCAACCCACAATCCCATAGCTTGAAGGTGTTCTACGATTTCTATTGCTTCAGCTATTGTTATATATATTTTCTTCGTGCAACACTGACTACATGATTTCTTACACCAGATTGCTTTGTGATGTTTAAGCGGATATGAATCACACTTAAGGCGAAGTGCGCTTACATTCTGTTTATATACAATCGGTAGTTTAAATTTCATCAGTGCAAAGAGCTATATATTTCTGGAATCCCATTTTGATATAAATAACTAACAATGCTTTTTAGCTGTGTGGGGTCCAGAGATAGTTTATTTGCACTTCGGAGCGCGAGTGTTATTACTAATTCTTCTAGTGTTCTCTTTTCTTCTCTCGACAATTCTAAGAATGTCCCTTCAGAAATTCTCTCGATTTCGTTTATGGATATTCTTATGAGATCACCTTCTATATCTCTGATGGTACTAATGCTTTTACCTATGACAATAAAGTATGCTCTTCTTAGAACCCTATGGGCCAGGGTGAGTACTGCTTCAGTAGTTTGGGAATTATTTAAAATTCCTAACAATGTTTTTGACTTAAAATTGGTATCCATGATTTTCATTTTGACCTGCGGAATTTGGTTAGATTATTCTCGACCACTTTTTCGTATGTTGGTGGTTTAAGGTATTGCTTAATACTATTAGCTTTCCAAGTATAGCCTGCTTTAAGTGCTTCTCTTTCCAGATCTTCTGGTGTGAGCACGCTATCCTTAATAAGAATCTCTAGTAGGTTTAACCGATCTTCTTTCGATACTTCTTTTAAAGTAGACTTCTCAGATTTTGTTATTTGTTTAGGAGTAACAGACTCTGTTTTGCTATTGGCAGCGTTAGCTTCGAGAGAGTTCTGAGACTTGGGTTGTTGGTTAGGTTTAACGGTTGGTTTACTAAGTTCAGACTTATTGGGTTCAGATTTAATCGATTTAGCCTCGTTGGTTTGAGGACCTATCAGCGTAACGACCGTTGTTCTCATTTTAAATATTACATTCACAATATGTTGTTAGTTCTTCGAAAACGCATTAAATCACTTTCACATACTATTCCCATCTTTTTTAGTGCGATTTCTGGTTTATCTTTATGGTTCAATAAATAATTTTCTATGTGTCGCATCTCAGACTTCCTACATAAATCCAGTGTGGCTTCATACAGGGCATGAATGTTTTTAATCTCTTTTTGTTGTATCATTGTATATGTCCTTTGATGAATTCTACGATAAGTTAATCACTATTGAAGCAGATTATAAAAAAGTGTATGGACGAGATATGGTTTCTCTAGATGAACTTAAAAAATACTTGGATATTCGACTTATTAACCGAAAGAGTAAATCTCTGAAATCCTTAAAGGGATTAGGATTTTGAATATAGAGGATGCATTTTCAATACTAGGGTTAGATTTAGCAGCCTTTAGTACTGAGATGGGGTCCTCTTCACTTGGTTATAAACGTGATGTGATTAACGCTTACCTAATGCTAGCCGCTAAGCATCGAAAGCTTTTGTTGGCTCAGTATCATCCAGATAAGAATGGAGATCCTGTAGCATTTAAGAAAGTGAACGAAGCTTATGACTTTATCAAAAAGGAATCTGAAAGAATAATAGAGATTCTTACTTATAAAATTAATGCTGCGTCTAAGAATAAAGTTAAAATCGAGATTTCATAATGCCTATCGTGTCTGCTGTTCAGTTTAAACCAGACTTAGCCAAGGACTACGCCACGGTTAAGTTAAACCTAAGAAAATTGTCTAAATTTGAATCTGAGTTAGATATTTCAGGAACGGAATTGGTGGTGTACCCGGAGCTGACATGCCAGGGATATAACCATTTAGATTCTGATTCAGCACGCACTATAGCATGTCTTAACGACTCCGGGGTTATATTCGAATACTTTGCTCAGTTAGCTTCGAAATTGGATGCTCATATAGCTTATGGATTCTTAGAACAGTTGGATGAGAAACTATATAATTCTGCCAATCTATTAGACAACAATGGTAATCTAGTATATACCCATAGGAAGAGGTCTTTGTGGGGTAATGATTTTCTCTGGGCTTCATCCCACCCGAATGAAATTACTTTTCATGAGACTAGCATAGGTGATGTATCGCTTGCTATATGTAAAGATATAGAGGATTCCAAAGAAAGAGGTTCTTTTTACGCGAACAATGGTTTTACTGCAACTAGATTAGAACGTGGTCGCATCACTTGTGGTTTATGTAACTGGAACACGTCTGGTTTCCCCCATAATAGCTGGATGGAATATGTAAATAGAAATCGTTCCAATCTTATCATTTCCAATACATATGGAAAAGAAGTTAACGATGGATATGTTTTAGACTTTGGTCAGGGAGGGGTGTGTATTGTAGACTTAGATCATAAAGTATCGACGAATAAGATTCAATGGGGTAGTGATTGTGTAGTAACAACGAGGTTAACATGAGTGACAAATCCGACCAAACGTATGTGAATCCTAACTACCAGACCTGTACTATTTGTACCGGAGATACGAAAAATAACATTTGGTTCGTTGATGGTCAGTGCAGACTTGATCAGTTGTCTTATGATCAAGTTTTCTATATCCTATCTACCGTTCCCAACGCCAAGAGGGATTTACTTCGCATAACCTGTGATAAGAACTTAGTGGACTTAGCCAATACCACTAAACTTATTCAGCCTGATAGCGAGGCAGATAAGACGGTGACTAATCTAGTCAACCGTAATACAATTCCTTTTTATACGGCGTTTAGAGGTAACATAGATGGGTCGATCACCTAAGCGGTCCCCCATAATAACCGGATTTGGCTCTCTCGATCACAATTTGCACTTTTTCCGATACAAGCTCGGTCAGGTCTATGTCTAATACGTAGGCTAGTATATAACTATAAATCATAACATCTGGTAGTTCTGATTTCACGCTTTCGATAACGCGGTCTCTATTATATCCGTTTCGGCAGTTCTTGACTATGCTATTAGCCATTTCGCCGGCTTCTCCATTGATGGCTAGGGTATAATATAAAGCTGGGTCGTTACCATAAGCTTCCTGCTCGTTCATGTTTTTGGCGGCACATATAGCTTTGTGACTCGCGAGAATGTTGGTTTCAATGTCATCTATCGCATTGTCTCTCGACGATTCTAACTCCCGAATTCTCCTGGATATGTAATCGTTGACAGATTCGTCACCATTCTGACCCGTCGTTTGATACTGCAGTACGTCCTTGAGTTCTTTTATTTGAGCTTGGATCGTAGACTTCGTAACATGGGGGTTTTTCATTACTTCGCATCCCTTATATTCATAGCTTGAAGTAGCATTTCTGAGTAAAAATTACTTTGGTCGAAGCAGACTTCTCCCAATGTGATTTTAGGCTCAGATGTCATTTTTCCAATGTCGCTCATCATTATGTCGTAAAATGGGTTGACTTCATTGTTACCCCTTAACTTCTCTCTCCTCATGTAGGTATAAAGCGACAGGAAGTCTGCGCCTTTCACTATGGCCTTGACCATTGCAGACTCTTCACGATTTAAGCCTAGCTGCCACTGGTTTAGCCATCTTTGGATTTTTGGTTCCATGGATTGAACCATTTTTTCCTCCGCTTGGTCAATTTCTTCCTTTAACTTTTGGGACGAGTACTTGAATACTCTAACTACATCTCCAGTAGCATGCTCCATGAAGTCATGTGTAAGGGATAGAACTAACACATTTACTAAATACTTCGTGTTTTCCTTAAATACTTCGTTATAAATCCAGTTCGCGTAAGTGCACACCCAGTATGAATGGGTGCTCACATTTTCATGGTGGATTGTGGGGATGCTGCTATATCTCCATACGTAATCGAGTCTTTGATACTGGAGAGTGTTAGTTATTAAATCTGTCCACATATGTAAAAATACATCCGCTGCACAGGAGCACCCAATGTCTGATAACACTTCTTTTGAACAACTGTTTGAGCATTACCGGAGTATACATCCTGGCCTTCGCATTGTGCATAAAAAAGATTCTCATTTGATGAAAACAATAGATGTCGCCCTTAAATTACTGAGTATGTTTGCTTTTCAAACGTTCATGACACACTATGTGACTACGATTGGGTTAACTATATATGTAAACGACCACTGGGATGGAATGACTGATGCCACTAAAAAGATAATACTTGCGCATGAAGAGGTGCATATAACACAGAGTAAAAATTATGGGCGCTTTCTATATACCTTTTTGTATTTATTTTTCCCAATTCCTATAGGATACGCTTTCTATAGGTCTAAATTCGAAATGGAAGCTTATGAAGTTACTATTAGCATGGCATCTAAAGAATACGGCCCAGATTATGTGAAGTCAGAGGAATATAGAAAAGGCATTATGAATGTGTTCATGGGCCCTGAATATCTATGGATGATGCTAAATCGTAAGAAAGTTTCAGACTGGTTTGATCGGGTTTTGAAGGATATATCTTAGACTTGCAGATTCCATTCCTTTATGCTATAATGTTTAGGTATACCGTTCGAGGTTTAAATGGATAATTCAGTTCCTTTGGTTGATAAAGCCATATTTATGTTCGTCTCCACCATCCCCAAGAATGGAGCCGTCGGGTGTATATTCGGCGTTATTGCTGATTCCACTACTCACATTGCTTTCTTGCAAATACTTAGCTCTCATTTCGGGTATCTGCATGAAGGTATTCACCATATAGGAACAGTTTACGGGTGTACTAGAATAGATAGGTCGAATCTGATTTTTAAGCCTATGAATGTGGTGGACTTTGCTTTGGACATAGCTAATGCAGATAAGTGGGCCGAGGATAAAAATCTAGTAAAACAATTTTTGTCCGGGGGGACTAAGCGAGATAACGAATACGCAGTTGCAAAAGCAAAAATGCTTTCGAAACGTCGGATCAAATATGATTCGGTGATGGATCTTCCGGATCCTAAAACGACGTTGCTAGTAAACGAATCGGATATTAAGTATTTGGAAGACTCTGTAGAGGTGATCGATCTAAATAGGATAGAGTTCGCACTTTCAAGCCTTGGTTATAAAAAGAAAGAAATCCGTAACTATCTTAAATCCCACGCCTCTAATGGTATGGATGAAGCAAAGATAATTTGTGATGCCATTCGAACACTGAACGGATAAACTACCATGAGTATTCCCTGGATTTGCCGTGTGTGTGGTTCAGAAAATGATAACAATGTTAAATCTTGTTACAGTTGTGAATTGATCAGTGTACCTAGTGTAGATAAAATGCTGTGTAGAACCGAGAGGTATAAGATTAACTTCGATGATTACCCGGGTTTTATCGCTTGTAAGGGTGACACGTTGGAAGATTTTGAATTCGATAGCTATTATGAATATCGGCAGTTCTATCGTAACCTGAAAAATTCCAAGCACACTCCCTGGGGCGGAGAAATGGCTTCGGCCAAAGCTTATGTCGGGAAGTTTGGAATCCACCCACACAGTGGTCTGAACGAGGATGACCAGCAAGCCGTAAAAAAGATGGCGTTGGATATGATCGGTCCGATTCCAATGTTTTTTACTAAACTTGCATCGTGGGTGATCGGTATTATTTCCATAATGTTCATTTTCTCGATCTTCGCAGTTTTGGTGGGTATATGGAAATAACTAGTTATTGCAAAAGCAGCATTCATTCTGTAGGAGTGGCATTTGCAGCCTGCACTTCTTCTGGGAAGGTAATAACTCATGCTGAAATACCACCAAAATCTATATGGGTTAATTGTCCGGCTTTTGAATTGGTAGAAAATAAATGGTTCGGGTATGACGGAAATTTGATCATAAGATTTAGTAAAGATAGAGAGAATGACTGGAGGATCAAAACCGCTAGGGAGATGGTAGAATCTGGGGATTTAGATCCTGTTGTTTTATATAGGAAATCAGAAAATGCAGCTTTCTTAATAAATTTAGACTTAAACGAATTCTTGTATCATCTTCGTACCCTGTCTCAATCTCCTGATGAAGATTATACGTCGTTATTTCGGAAATTTAAAGATGCCATGGGTGCTGAAATGTTTAAAAAATCATCAGTTGTTGATGGGTCTAAGACTTAATTTTAAGCTCCATAAAGGATCTTTGTTATCTAAGACGCGGTGTTTAGCCACATAAAACCCGTTGACTAGTTCGAATGTGTGGTGGACAGTAACCACCCTGTATATGGAATGGAACCCGAGGTAACTCAAGAGATGTTCAGAATATAAAGCATATTCATCTCTAAAATCCGCGGCAAATAATTCTCCTGATGAGGATATTCTATCACAGGTTAGGACTAAACAACCTGGGGGGCTCACTAAAATGTCTGATGTTATACTTTTCATGTGGCTTTACCCTAAAGGATAAGGTTATGAAGGGTAAAATTGCGCACGTTCCCGCCCGCGAAGGATCTTTGGCTGTTGATGCTTCAGTGGTATGCTTAACACTACAAAAATGGCTTGAACTCAAATATTCTTTGG
>Ga0129333_10000781_pt1 | contig 27749 bp, 26 predicted proteins | sample CPB6_08_DNA_FD_94474 | JGI IMG/M metagenome (GOLD analysis project Ga0129333, IMG submission 94474) | Freshwater to marine salinity gradient microbial communities from Chesapeake Bay, USA - CPBay_Sum_0.6_0.8_DNA | ecosystem: Environmental > Aquatic > Marine > Coastal | place: USA: Chesapeake... | reverse complement strand
GCCCGGCGCTGCCGACGCCGATGGGTCGACCGACAGCGATGGCGTGGATGAGGCCATCACAGATCGCCCGAATCGAAGATGGCTCGCCCGTTGCGCACGGTCTGCCAGCAGACGGGTGCGGCCTCGGTGAGGTCGGGCAGTGGTGGCACCCCTGACCGAGGGTCGGTGCTCCAGGCCGCGAGTCGCCCATCTGGTGCATGCACCACGAGTGGACCCGGAGACCAGACGGCGTACGTGGCCGGGGCTCCCACCAAGAGGACGCCCGGATCCGACGCCTCGTCCCGAGCGGCTCGCCGTCCGCCCCGAGTATGGGCCGCGAAGGCCGCGCGCACCGTGAGCGAGTGCGCGGAGTGCGTATGGGCGGCGGCGGCACGCACGGCTCCCCACGGATCGATCGGCGTCACAGGAGCATCTGACCCGAAGGCCAGGACGACTCCGTCCGCCTGCATGCGCGCAAAGGGGTTCATGGCCTGTGCCCGCATCTGGCCGAGTCGACGCGCGTACATTCCCGACGGCCCTCCCCATGCAGCGTCGAAGGCCGGCTGGACACTAGCCACCACACCGAGGTCGCAGAGCAGCCCTACCAGCGTCGAGTCGAGCATCTCCACGTGCTCGAGTCGGAGACGGCCTTTGCGGATGCTCTCGACGCCCACGGCCTCGGCAGCAGAATGCAGACCGGCGGCCACCGCACGTGCGGCGCCGTCCCCGATGACATGGAAGCCCGCCTGAAGCCCTCGCGTCGTGGCACCCACGATGTGCTCGGCAATGTCATCCGTGGTCAGGTAGAGAGCACCGGATGTCGAAGGGTCATCGGCATAAGGAGTGCACAAGCACGCGGTGTGGGAACCGATCGAGCCGTCGACGAAGAGATCGCCCGCAGCACCACGAGCCCCGAGCTCCCGTGCCTCCTCGTGACCGTTGAGTGCGCCCCAATAGCCGACGACCTCCGGCATGTCGGCCCGCCGGCCCAAGGCCAGCGCCCCGAGCAAGTCGTCGGGGCTACTGATGGTGGGGCCGCCGTTCTCGTGGACGCTTGCCACGCCGGACTCAGAAGCGCGAGTGAGAGCGGCACGCTGGGCGCGCTGCCGCTGCTCAGTCGTAACCGAGGCAAGGGCGACGTCGCGGACCGCGTGATGCGCTGCACGCGCCAAGGGGCCGGACCCCGACCACCCGTCGAGGCCACGGGCATGGGCCACGCGCGCCCGCAGGGCCGAGGAAGCCAGGGCCGAGTGCACGTCGACGCGCGTGAGGTAGACGGGGAGGTCCCCAACCCGGGCGTCGATCTCAGCCACGGTCGGTGGGCGCCCCTCAGGCCACGCGGTCTCATCCCAGCCGTGACCGAGTAGCACCCCCGCGCATTCGCGCGAGGCGCTCTCCAGCAGATCCAGGCAGTGCCCGAGGGTCGTCGCCGATGCCAGGTCGCAGCCGGTGAGGGTCAGCCCAAGAGACGTCAGGTGGACATGCGCGTCGACGAAGGCAGGTGTGACCAGGGCGCCCCGCAGATCGATCACGGTGTCAGCATCGGCCCCATACACCGAGGCGCCATCGTCGTCGCCCAGCCAGGCGATCATGCCATCGACGACAAGCATGGAGGTGGCGAATGGATCCTGTGTGGAGTAGACGTGGCCACTCCTCAACAGTGTCGTGCTCATGACTGCGTCAGCAGTGCGCGACCGATCACCATGCGCTGGATCTGATTGGTGCCTTCGACGATCTGGAGGACTTTGGCCTCGCGGAAGTAGCGCTCAACGGGAAAGTCCTGCGTGTACCCATTGCCGCCGTGCACCTGGATCGCCTGAGTGGTCACCTTCATGGCCGTGTCGGTCGCGATGAGCTTGGCCATGGCGGCGTGCGATCCGAAGGGCAGACCGGCATCGCGCATGCGTGCTGCCTCGAGATACAGCGCTCGCGCTGCGGCCACGGCCGAGGCCATGTCGGCGAGACTGAACGCCACACCCTGGAACTCGCCGATCGGCCGACCGAACTGCTGTCGGGCGCCCGCGTACGCGACGGCCGCATCGAGGGCCGCCTGGGCCAAGCCCACCGCGCAGGCAGCAATGCCGAGGCGTCCGGCGTCGAGGGCCGCGAGCGCGATCGGGAAGCCGCCACCCTCGGGCCCGATCCGATGTTGCCGAGGGATGCGCACCCCCTCGAGGATGACGCCGGCCGTGCGCGACGAGTTCGCGCCCATCTTTCGTTCGGGTGGCGCAGAAGACAAGCCAGGGGCATCCGACTTCACGAGCAAGCAACTAATACCGCGGGCTCCATCATCTGATGTGCGCGCCATGACGCTGTAGAAGTCCGCCACGCCACCATGAGTGATCCAAGCCTTGCTGCCATCGACGCGGTAGGTATCGCCGTCGACCACCGCGCGCGTGGATAGGGCGGCAGCATCGCTGCCCGAGTGAGACTCTGACAGGCAGTAGGCGCCGAGCGCATCGCCCGAGAGCATCCACGGCAGCCACTCGCGTCGCTGTGCATCGTCACCCGCCGTGGCCATAGGGAAGCATGCAAGCGCGTGAACGCTGACACTGATTCCAACGGCGAGCCAGGCACGCGAGAGCTCCTCAAGGACCTGCAGGTACACCTCATAGGGCTGTCCCCCGCCGCCCATCGATTCGTCGAACGGCAGTGAGAGCAGACCCGCGCGGCCCAGGGTGCGAAGTTCCTCGCGAGGGAAACGCCCCTCGGCCTCGGCGAGGGCGACTCGAGGACTGAGTTCGGCGTCCGCGATCTCGCGCGTGAGACCGATCAGCTCTGTTGCCTCGTCGGTCGACAGCATGCGTATGACGTCCACGGGCACCCTTAGTCGACGACCACGAGGTCGCGTGGCCGATGATTCATGAGGACGGGACCGGACTCGCCGCACGCAACGATGTCCTCGATGCGTGCGCCCCAAAGGCCGTCAACGTAGAAGCCAGGCTCGACGCTAAAGGCCATGCCTACATCGAGGGGAAGGCTGTTGCCGGCCACGATGTAGGGCTCTTCGTGAGTCTCCAGGCCGATGCCATGGCCGGTGCGATGGATGAAGTAGGCGCCGAGGCCCGCATCGTCGAGGATGCCTCGCGCGATGGCGTCGATCTCCTCGCAGGCGATACCCGGGCGTACCGCTGCAACCGCCTCGCTCTGGGCACGTTCGAGAACGGAGTAGGCGCTCCGGTACTCATCTCCGGGATCCCCTAGTGCATAGGTCCGGGTCTCGTCGCTGCAGTAGCCGTCGGGCATCGTGCCGCCAATATCCACCACGATCGCATCGCCGCGCTCCAGCACTCGGTCCGACACCTCATGATGCGGGCTCGCACCGTTCGGGCCGGACGCCACGATGACGAAGTCGGCGCTGACGTGCCCTGCCTCAAGGATCAGGGCGGCGATATCAGCCCCGACCTGACGCTCCGTGCGCCCTGGTCGCAGGAGCCGCGGAACATTTTCGTGCACCCAGTCGATGGCAGCGCCGGCACGGGCGAGCGCGGCAAGCTCCTGCTCGGACTTCGCCATCCGCATGGTCGACAGGATCGTGCCCGCTGCGTACTGCTGAGCACCGGGCATGGCATCGCGGAGTTGGAGCGCCTTGACCGCCCACATGTGATCGTCGACGCCCACCCTTCGCGCACCGGGGACGAGCCGGGCGACCATCGCATAGGGGTCGTCGGTCTCCTCCCAGGTCTGGATGCTCACTCCCGTCCTGCCCAGGGGCGTGGCCGCAGCTGCGGCACGCTCGAGGAGGGGCGCCACGAGGACGGGTTCTCCTTGTGCGGGGACGACCAGGCACGTGAGCCGCTCGAGGGGCACTGCGTCGTAGCCGGCGAGGTAGCGCAGGTCAGGACCGGGAGTCACCAGGAGGGCATCCCAACCGGCATCGCCGGTGAGTGCGGCCGCACGCCCGAGTCGCTGGCGAAGGTCTGCCGGTGTCAGGCTGCTCTGCATGGCGCCACGCTACCCCCGCGTCCCGCGCTATGCCCCCCAGCGGCACCATGGGCACGTGCCCGAGTCCGCCCGCCGGAGCCTGCTCTTGGATTCCGCGTCGCTCTACTACCGGTCCTTCTACGCCCTGCCCGACACACTCGTCTCGCCCGACAACGTGCCCGTCAACGCCGTGCGCGGCTTCCTCGACACGGTGGCCGCCCTGGTGTCGTCACGCGGGAGCTCGAGCGTGATCGCGTGCTGGGATGACGATTGGCGGCCGCAATGGAGGGTGGATCTGGTCCCGACGTACAAGACTCACCGGGTGCTCGACGCCTCGGACGCGGATGCGTCCTTGGGCGATGACAGGTCAGACGGAAGTGCCGAGGACATCCCCGACACACTGGGACCCCAAGTGACCATGCTCCGGCAGTTGCTTCCGCATCTGGGCATTCCTGTGGTCGGTGCCTGCGACGCAGAGGCGGACGACGTCATCGCCGATCTCGCCCACATCCTCGCAGGGCCGATCGACATTGCCTCCGGCGATCGCGACCTCGTGCAACTGGTCGACGATCGCGTCACGCTCCTCTTCACCGGCGGCAGTTCCGCCAGTCGCGGAGGGTCTCCATGGCTCACGCTGGATCCGGCAACGGCGCAGGAGCGTTTCGGCGTTCCACCGCATCTCTACGCCGACTTCGCCATTCTGCGAGGCGACCCGTCGGACGGCCTCCCTGGCGCACGCGGCATCGGCGAGAAGACGGCGGGGGCACTGATCAGGGCCTTCGGGGATTTGACGGCGATCATGGACGCCGCCGAGGATCCCAGCACGACTGCCCCGATGACACCGGCGACCCGCCGCAAGCTCCTCGAGGCCGCACCGACCCTGCTCGCGGCGGAGGCGGTGGTCCGCCTCGGGCACGTGCCCGGCCGGACGATGGCCGTCGATGTGGCGTCAGGGCAGAGCTCAGGGGACATCGGCGCGGCGATGCATCTGGCGACGACGTGGGGTGTCGAAGCACCCACGCGCCGCCTCGTGGAAGCCCTTCAGGCAGACACCGCATAGGCCACGATGCCGCGATCGATGAGATCACGGGCGCGGCGAGCCGACGTGCGCAATGGGTGCTCGGGGCCCACCGCATCGTGGATCTGCTCCAGCAGGTCAATCGCCTGCCGACACCAGCGCACGAAGTCGCCGGCGGCCATCTCGGACTGCTCGAGAATCGCGGTGAGCCTGCCCCCGTGCGCCCAGGAGTGCAAGGGCCAGACAAAGCCCAGGTCGAGTTCACGCTGCCGAGGCACGTGAAATCCCTCCTCGGTCTCGGCCAACTCCTGAGAGAGATCGACCAGGCTCCGCACAGCCTCCCGAACACGACCGCCCGGCAATCGCGGGCTCTCATCGCGCTGCCGTCCCTCGTAGACGACCGCCCCCACGACGGAAGCGAGGTCGGGTGCCCCGAGGTCGTCCCACATTCCTTCGGTGATGGCCTGCGCGACGAGGAGGTCCGTATCGGAGTAGATCCCGGCGAGGAGGTCGCCGCGCCTGGTGACATGCGGCGCCGCTGGCTCCCCGTCGAGGTACCCGGTCTCCAGGAGCAGGTCGCAGATGCGGTCGAACTGGCGCGAGACGCTCGTCGTGCGTGAATCCACGCGACTTTGGAGGGCCTGTGTCTCGCGCAGGAGCCGGTGGTAGCGCTCGGCCCAGCGCGCATGGGCCTCACGATCCGCGCACCCATGGCAGGGATGCGCACGGAGGCGCTTGCGGATGTCCTGGACCGGATCCTGCGATCCGGCCGGGGCCCGCCGTGCGGAACGCACCAGTCCCGTCTCGTGGGCGAAGGCTTTCAGCTCCTGGGCCAAGCTCTTGCGGTCGGCTGCCGAGCGCGGGGCGAATCCTCGCGGGATACGGATGCGCCCGATCTTGTGCAGGGGTGCCGACATCTCCCCCGCTCCCACTCGACGCACTTGGCGATCCAGCGTCACCAGGACCACCCGCGGCACGTCTCCGAGGCCACCGCCATCCACCGCGACCACGGCAGCGGGCAGCATGCGCCTGCCCGACGGCATGGCGACGACGTCGCCAACGCGCAGTGCGCGCAGGGCCTCCTCGACGCGGTGTCGATCCTGACGCTGCCTTTCGCGGGCAGCTCCGCGCTCGGTATCGCTCAGTTCGCGGCGCAGGGCCGCGTACTCCCCGAAGTCACCCAGATGGCAGGCCATGGCTTCGCGGTATCCCGCGAGTGCCTCATCGTTGCGCCTCACCTGGGCTGCCAGGGCGACCACTCCACGGTCAGCCTGGAACTGCGCGAACGATGTCTCGAGAATGTCGCGCGCCTCCGTGCGGCCCATCCGACGGATGAGGCTCACGGCCATGTTGTACGAGGGTCGGAAGCTCGAGCGAAGTGGGTAGGTGCGTGTCGAGGCCAGGCCCGCAAGGGCCTCCGGATCCAGGCCGGGATGCCATACGACCACCGCATGGCCCTCGACGTCGATACCGCGACGTCCAGCACGCCCGGTCAACTGGGTGTACTCCCCCGCCGTGATGTTCACGTGGTTCTCGCCGTTCCATTTGACGAGTTTCTCGAGGACGACCGTGCGTGCCGGCATGTTGATGCCGAGGGCGAGCGTCTCCGTAGCGAAGACCATCTTGATCAATCCTTGCTGGAACAAGGACTCCACGACCTCCTTGAACAGCGGGAGCAGCCCCGCATGATGGGCGGCGATGCCCCTCCTCAGCCCTTCCCGCCACGTGTCGTAGCCGAGCACGCCGAGGTCCTCGTGCGGGAGGTCGGCCGTGCGCGATTCGACGATGCGCTCGATTTCGCGGCGCTCCTGCGGAGTGGTGAGCATGAGCCCGGAGGACAAGCACTGTTGCACGGCGGCATCGCACCCAGCGCGACTGAAAATGAAGGTGATCCCAGGGAGGAGGTGGTCGTCGTGCAGTTCCTTGACCACGTCGGTGCGCCAGGGCGTCAGCCTGTCCCGAGACGGGCGCCTACCGCGGCGACGATGATCCGTCCAACGCTCTGACTCTCGGGCGATGCGCAGGATCTCCGGGTTCACACGATGATGCTCGTCGTCCACGAAGAGGTCGAGAAGGCGCTCGCCGACCATGACCTGCTGCCAGAGCGGCACTGGGCGGTGCTCATCGACGATCACCTCTGTCTCACCACGCACCGTGGCGAGCCACTCGCCGAATTCCTCCGCGTTGCTCACGGTGGCAGACAGAGCCGCGAGTTGGATCCCCTCCGGCAGGTGGATGATCACTTCTTCCCAGACGGGCCCCCTCGCACGATCGGCGAGGTAGTGGACTTCGTCCATCACGACGTAGCCGAGTTGCTCAATCGTGCTCGATCCCGCGTAGATCATGTTGCGCAGGACTTCGGTCGTCATTACGACGACAGGCGCCTCGCCGTTGATGGAATTGTCACCGGTGAGCAGGCCGACGCGCTCGGCGCCGTAGCGTGCCACGAGATCGTGGAACTTCTGATTCGACAGTGCCTTGATGGGGGTCGTGTAGAAGCACTTGCGAGCCGTGCGGAGTGCCTCGTGGACGGCGAACTCGCCCACCACCGTCTTGCCCGCACCCGTGGGGGCTGCGACGAGCACGCTGCGCCCGCGCGCCAGCGCGAGACACCCTCGCCGCTGGAAGTCATCGAGCCCGAAGGGGAAGTTGTCCGGGAAGTCGCCGAGCAGGGCCCGTTCGCGGGCGGCTGCGTGGCGCTGGGCCGGCTCGGACATCGCCACCGGCTCAGGCTACGCGCACACCCGACCCCGGGCGACCGCCAGTGCCCCAGGCAGCACATCGACCGTGGCGGGTAGGGGCCCGACGTATTCCCCATCCGCATAGACGATTTGGTTGGGCGCATTCAGGATGATCCTCCGTGCCCTGACGGTGGACACGTGTCCGGAGGTCACGTGCTTGCCACTGAACACCCGAGGGAAGACGCGCAGGAACGTGAGCGTGCCAACCCCGTGCAACCACGTGACCTCGAGAAGCCCATCCGCCGGATCGGCATCGGGACACACGCGCATCCCGCCGCCGTAGGACGCGCCATTGCCGATCGCGACGAGCATCGCATCCCCGTGGACTTCCCTGCCGTCGATGTCAGCGGTGTAGCTGACGGGGCGGAAGGTGCGGAGCTCGCCCACGATGGCCGCGAGATAGCGAGCATCGCCCTTCGGCCAGGTCATGCGATTGGCTCGCTCGTTGACCAGGGAGTCGAACCCCGATGACATGACGCCGAGGAACACACGCTCCGTCCCGTCCGCGGTGGCCACCCGGCCGAGGTCGACCCTGTCGATCGCCCCGGTCGCCGCGAGGATCGTTGCAGCCCGGACGTCTCCGCGCGGCACGCCCAGCATCCTGGCGTTGTCGTCGCCGGTGCCCGCCGGGACGAGCCCCATGGCGGTATCCGCACCGGCTAGCTCCTGCACAGCGAGGTGGATGGTGCCGTCACCACCCACGACGATGACACGCTCGTCCCCGAGATCTCGGGCACGCCGCACCGCCTCCGCGAGGTCGGGTCCGTCGCGCGCCACGTCAATCGCGGCAGCCTGGCCGATCTCCGCGAGAGTCTGCTGGATCTGGGGCACGAGACCGCCGGCTCGACCACGTCCCGACGACGGGTTCACGATCACTCGGATCGCCATGAGGCGCCTATGCCTGGTCAGCCGGATCGAGCGGCGACGCCTCGTCGTCGTCCCACTCGTCGTAGCGAGCGTGGCCCTTGCGGGCGCGACGCCGGTCGTTCGCGAGGCAGATGCTGATGGCGATGGTCATGAGCACCAGGATCGGTCCGGCGAGGAGCAGCATGTTGATGGGATCACCGGTCGGCGTCGCGACTGCCGCGAAGATGAAGGTGATGAAGATGATCCAGCGCCACCAAGACAGCAGGCGCTTGCCCGTGAGAATGCCGGCGAAATTGAGCAGGACCAGCATCAGCGGTGCGAGGAATCCGACACCGAAAACGATCACCATCCGGATGAAGAAGGACAGGTATCTGTCCACGCCCACGATGTTCTCCACATTGGCCGGGGTGAAACCGAAGAGAATCTCGAGACCGTACGGGAGCACCCAATACGCCAGCAGGACCCCTGAGGCAAAGAGTGGCACGGCGACGACCACGAACCCGATGGCCCAGCGGCGCTCATGTCGACGCAGACCGGGCGTGACGAATCTCCAGAGTTGATAGAGCCAGACCGGTGACGACAGCAGCAGGCCCGCGACAGCGGCGATCTGCAACTGCAGGACGAATGGATCGGCGACCCCGGTCAGGGCAAGGGTGATGTCGCGCCCCTGCGCTCGTGCCTCGTTGACAACGGCCTCGAACGGTGCCGAGAGCCAGGCAAAGATGGCGTCGTAATAGATCCAGCCCACGACCATTCCCGCCACGATGGCGAGAGAGGCCTTGACCAGGCGACTGCGCAGCTCGCGCAGATGCTCGACCAGCGGCATCGCTGCATCGCCGCCCGAACCCGAGCGGCGCCGCCGCGGACTGGTCTCCGGCGGTGCTGCCATGGTCAGTTCTCGGCGCGCTCAGCCTGCGGCTTGGCGTCCTCAGCCTCCGACGCCGGTGTGGCGGGCGGCAGGCTCGCCTGGGGGGCCGGAGCATCGACGGCGGGCGACTCGTCCGTGTCACCGGCCTGAAGGTCCTTGGTCTCGGCCTTGAAGATCCGCAGCGAGCGACCCAGGCCCCTAGCGACGTCCGGAAGGCGCTTGGCCCCGAAGAGCAGCAGGATGATGAGGACGAGGATGAGAATCTCGGGTCCCCTGAGGTTGAACGGCATCGCAGCACCTTTCGTCGCGTCCAGCCATGGTAACCCCATGTGGCCATTCGCACGCTGGCTTGGTCAAGCGTGCCCGTCAGTCAAGCCCACGAGGGCGGCTCGTGCCGCGTCCCGCACCTGGATCCGGAGGTCCTCCGGCTCCAGGATCTCCACGGACCCCCCCTGCCCCAGGGCGATCCGTGCCAGCCAGTCGCGATCCGCCACGGTGATGGTCGCCTCAATGGCCCCGTCCACACCCTCCTGCCCGTCGTCCAGATCCCAGCTTTCCAACAGCCACCTGGCCGCTGGCGCGACACGCAGCCGCACGGATTCCCCGTGCGACGGCGCCGGACTCGGTCGGTGAACTCGGGTCGAGGAGTTGTCGTCGAGCACCTGCGCCGAGCGCATCCGATCCACGCGGAAGGTGCGCTCTGCACCCGCCTCGCGGCACCACCCGACCAGATAGGTGTGACCCGAATGGTGAAGGAACTGCCCCGGCTCGATGACGCGCTCGGTGACTTCATCGCGTGTGGCCCCGGCGTACACGACGTGCACGGCACGCTCTTGCGCGATGGCCTCGCCGATCGCCTTCATGACGTCGGAGTCGACCTCATCGTGAACCACAGCGGCGCCACCGTGGCCGACGTCCGCAGCCTCTTCGAGTTTCGCCGTCACGCTGGCCAGGGCGGATCTGTCGTGATCGCCGGGCACCTGGGCGAGGAGGCGCAGCCCTACGAGGAGTGACATGGCCTCGCTGCCGCTCAGCCGCAAGGGCCGGTCGAGGGTCTGCGGATCGAGCACGTTGATCGCACCGTCCTCGTCCCAGAATTGGATGTCGATGAGCTGATCGGGCCCATGCCCAGGGAGTCCGCAGCAGATCGTGAGCCACAGGTCCCGTTCGAAGTCGGCGGCCGGGACTCCGAAGTGGTCTGCGGCCTGCTGCACCGAGACCCCGGGATGCTGCTGGAGCCACGGAACCATCGCGAGGAGGCGCGACAGCCTGCTCGAGGCGGTTTCAGCCACTGTGGACCTCCAGCACCTGCGCGATCGCCCGGCGCTGCGCCTCGGCCAGCGATGCGGGCTCGATGATGCGTCCACCAGCCTCGGTGACCTGGGACACGAGGATGCCCTCGTCTGCGTAGAGGACGTCCCAGCGACCATCGGCGCGTGGGGCCGCACGGCTCTTGAGGTGGGTGCCGCTTCTCGCGGGCAGCTCGACCACAGCCTGCGCCCTCGGCGATGGCTCGGTGATCGACTCGATGACCTGCTGCACGACATCGCGCTCGACGGGCTGCACCCGGTCCCTGAGGATGGCGACTCGTCCCCTGATGCGCGAGAGGCGGAAGGCTCGCGCGGCGCCGCGCTCGCGGCTCAGGCCGATGAGGTACCAAGCCGCGCCGCGATACGCGGTGGCCCACGGCTCGACATGCCGCGTCTCAGCGACGTCGCGACCTCGTGCCAGGTAGTCGAACTGCACGGCCGTCCCGACGCGGATGGCCTCCCAGAGAGTCGGCAGGGACTCCTCGCCCGAACCAGGCCGAACCGAGACAAGGTCGGGGCGGGCGGAGAGATCGCCGGTGGAAGCCTCGATCTTGCGCAGTGCCGCTCCCGCCTCAGCAGCCAGGGCAGCCTCATTCCACATGCGGGCCGCATGTCCCAGGACGGCCCACTCCGCTGGGTCCAGGCTGAGCGATGGCATCGCGTAGTCGTCGGGATCGATGCGATAGCCCTCGACCTCTCCCTGGGCGTTGGACACCGTGTCGACAGGGATTCCCATGTGACGGAGTTCGTCCTTGTCGCGCTCGAACATCCGCTCGAACGCCTCCAGGCTCGACGCATCCGCGTAGCCGGGGATGCTCTCGCGCAGCGCTCCCCGGCTCACCGGGCGCTGGGCACCCAGGAGGCAGATGACGAGGTTGAGCAGGCGCTCTGTGCGATCGGTCGCCATGGACCGGCTCAGCCCACCTCGAGCAGGTCGATCACAAAGACCAGCGTGCGGCCCGCCAGACGATGGGCGCCGCTCTCACCGTAGGCAAGTGCCGGCGGGATCACGAGTTGCCGACGCCCGCCCACACGCATTCCCGGAATTCCGTCCTGCCAGCCTGCGATGAGTCCACTGAGCGGGAAGCGGATGGGCTCACCGCGATCCCATGACGCATCGAACTGCTCGCCCGTCTCGAAGTCCACGCCGACGTAGTGGACGAGCACTTGATCTCCGGGCTTCGCCTCGTCACCGTCGCCGACGATGAGGTCAGTGATCACCAACTCGGCAGGGGCCGGCCCCTCGATAAAGTCGATTTCGGGCTTCTCGGACATCGGGCCTCCGTCGGTCATGGGCGGGTGGGTGGACAGTGCCGTTCATAGTACGGGCTGGACCTCACGCGCTACGGGCTCGAGATGAGGTCCACGACGAAGACGAGCGTCTCGCCCGGTGCGATGCCGGCGCCTGGCGGCGGGGTGTCGCCATAGGCCAGATCCGCCGGGATGACGAGAAGGCGCCGACCGCCTGGCTGCATCCCCGGGATGCCTTCCTGCCAGCCAGCAATGACATTGCCGAGAGGGAAGGTCACCGGCGTCCCCCGGGCCCAGGATGAATCGAAGATCGCACCCGAAGCGAGGCCCACGCCGCAGTACTCCACCGTGACCTCGGCTCCCGCAGCCACCTGGGCACCTGACCCCGTCACCACGTCGGCCACCACGAGTCGGGTCGCGGGAACGGCGCCTTCGAGCACCCCCACGATCGGAGCGGACCCGATGGTGGCCGTGGTGGCGACCTCGCCTTCGACGACCGCACCGTCGGGCAGGGCAGCAGCCGTCGTCGGGGGTCCGATCACGGCGCAATCACTGGTCGCCCATGGCCCGGTGACCGGGGTGGACGATGACGAGTCGGCGTCGGAGCCACCGGACCCGCACCCGGCGAGGGCGACGGAGGCAGCGGCGATGGCCAAGATGACACCACGGAATCCCATGCCGGCAGCCTAGTGCCGCCCCTACTCACATGCTGGCGATGAGCTTCTCGACACGCTCGTCCACGCTCGCGAAGGGGTCCTTGCACAGGACCGTGCGCTGCGCCTGGTCATTGAGTTTGAGATGAACCCAATCCACGGTGAAGTCCCGGCGCCTCTCCTGCGCGCGCCGGATGAACTCCCCGCGGAGTCGCGCACGCGTCGTTTGAGGTGGAACGGATTTCGCTTCGAAGACCTCCGGCTCATGGGTGACGCGAGCTGCCCTCCCATGTCTTTCGAGCAGGTAGAACAGCCCCCGCGACCGTGTGACGTCGTGATACGCCAGGTCCACCTGCGCGATGCGCGGATCCGACAGCGTCAGTCCGTGCTTGCCCATGTAGCGGTCGAGCAGGGTCATCTTGATCGCCCAGTCGATCTCCTCGGCCACTGCGGAGATGTCCTGCGTCTCGACGGCCTTGAGTGTCCGCTCCCAAAGGTCTAGGCACCGGGCGTAGACGCCGCCGGGGTCGTCAAGGAGTCCTTGGCGGTCCGCGAAGTCCCGCGCCTTCTCGTAGAACTCTGTCTGGATCTGCACGCCGGTGAGTTCTCGGCCATTGGCCAGCTTCACCGTGCGACACCCGGTGGGGTCATGGCTGATTTCGCGGATCGCGCGGATAGGGTTCTCCAGGGTCATGTCGCGCAGGACGACGCCGGATTCCAGCATCCGCAGCACCAGATCCGCGGACGCCACCTTGATCAAGGTCGTGGTCTCGCTCATGTTCGAGTCGCCCACGATCACGTGAAGGCGTCGGTAGCGCTCTGCATCGGCATGCGGTTCATCCCGTGTGTTGATGATCGGCCTGCTCCGAGTGGTGGCGCTTGAGACGCCCTCCCAGATGTGATCAGCGCGCTGACTGATGCAAAAAACCGCACCGCGGGGAGTTTGTTGCACCTTGCCTGCTCCGCAGATGACCTGCCGGGAGACGAAGAAGGGCAGGATGGAGTCGGCCAGTCGCTGGAACTCGCCGTGGCGGGCGACGAGGAAGTTCTCGTGGCAGCCGTAGGAGTTGCCCGCACTGTCCGTGTTGTTCTTGAACAGGTAGATGTCCCCCGCGATGCCTTCCTCGTGCAACCGACGCTCGGCATCGACGAGCAAGCCTTCGAGGATGCGCTCGCCCGCACGATCATGGGTGATGAGTTGAATGACGTCGTCGCACTCGGCAGTCGCGTACTCGGGGTGGCTGCCGACGTCGAGATAGAGCCGAGAGCCGTTGCGCAGGAAGACGTTGCTACTGCGCCCCCAGGACACGACACGCCGGAACAAATAGCGCGCGACCTCGTCCGGACTTAGACGCCGCTGGCCGCGGAACGTGCACGTGATTCCGTACTCGGTCTCGATGCCGTAGATGCGCCGGTCCACGACTAGTCGCCCTCGCCGCCCGCGGGAGGAAGATCCGGGGAGTCCGCAACTCCGGGGACCGGGGCCGCACCCGACTCGACTCCGAGCAGGGACGCCACGCGATCGGAGGGAATGCGCCTGAAGGTACGCCGTGGCCGCGATCGATCGAGGATCGCCACCTCGAGCTGATCGGGGCGCGGCGGGTTGCCGGACACCGCGCCCAGGGCCGTGACCGCCGATCGCAGCGCCTCCTCCAGACCCATGCCCGCGCGCCACCGCTGACCCAAGGACGCGGCGATCTCGTCCGCCTCGCCTCCCATGGCAAGGTAGCCGTGCTCATCGGCCACGGAACCATCGAATGTGAGGCGATAGATCTCGTCACCCTCGGGTACCTGGCCGACCTCGGCAACGACGAGTTCGACCTCGTAGGGCTTGGTGGTCTCCGTGAAGATCGATCCCAGGGTCTGGGCATACGCATTCGCGAGGCTGCGCCCCGTGACATCTCGGCGGTCATAAGCGTAGCCCCGCATATCAGCGAGGCGGACCCCGGCAACTCTCAGGTTTTCGAACTCGTTGTACTTGCCGACGGCCGCGAAGCCGATGCGATCGTAGATCTCGGAGACCTTGTGCAGCGAACGAGACGGGTTCTCGGCAACGAAGAGCACGCCCCCTTCGTACTGAAGCACGACAACACTGCGACCGCGGGCGATCCCCTTGCGGGCATAGTCGGCCTTGTCCTTAATGATCTGCTCGGGAGAGACATAGAACGGCATGCTCATGGAGTGCCTCCCGGCAAGGCTGCCGTCGGGCCGTCAGGATTCGTGTGCCGGGCAGCCACCACACTCTCCACAACAGAACCCACTTCGGCGTCGTCGAGCATGCGCACGCCCTCGGCGTCACCCACAGCGATCACGGGGAAGATCCGGCGCGTGAGGTCCGGGCCGCCCGTCGCCGAGTCGTCGTCTGCTGCGTCGTACAGGGCTTCGACCGATGCCATGACCGCGTCGTCCGTGCCCATCCCCGACCGGTAGAGCTTCTTCAGCGAGCCGCGGGCAAAGACCGAGCCCGATCCGACGGCATGGTGGTCGCGCTCTTCGTATCGTCCGCCGGTGACGTCGTAGCTGAAGATCCGACCTCGGCGCCGGTCGAGGTCGTACCCGGCGAACAACGGGACGACAGCCAACCCCTGCATCGCCATGCCGAGGTTACCGCGAAGCAAGGTCGCCAGTCGGTTGGCCTTGCCGTCAAGGGATAACGGGACGCCCTCGATCTTCTCGTAGTGCTCGAGTTCGACCTGGAACAGTCGCACGAGTTCGACCGCCACCCCCGCGGCGCCGGCAATGCCGATGACCGAATGCTCATCGGCCGGGAACACCTTTTCGATATCTCGCTGCGCAATGAGGTTGCCCATCGTTGCCCGGCGATCGCCTGCCATGACGATCCCCCCGTCGCATACGAGCGCGACGATTGTCGTGGCATGCGGGACGTCGACGCGCCCCTCGAGACCCGCAGGCAGTCCCGTGGCGAGACCCGACCGCTGGAGGAACTCGGCGAAGGACGCACCGTGAGCCATGTACGACCCGGGCAGTCCAGGGGCCTCGGTCACTGGCCGCCCTTCTGGACGAACGACTTGACGAACTCCTCCGCGTTCTCCTCGAGGACCTCGTCGATCTCGTCGAGGATGGCATCAACGTCAGCGTCCATGTCGCTCGGGGATCGCTCGGGCAGCGCCACATCCTCGGCCTCGCTGGGCTCGGGGCGACGGCGCTGGTGGTCCTGGGTGCTCATGGGCCCACCCTAGTCGCGTCCACCCCCTCACCGCCCCCTCAACTGCCCCGGAGGGCCTCCAGCAGCTGCTCTGCCGTTTCCGCACGGTCGAGGAGGTGACCGACGTGGTCACGGGTGCCTCGGACCGGTTCCAGGGTCGGCACACGCTGGAGTGCGTCCTGCCCCGCGATATCGAAGATCACCGAGTCCCAGGACGCCGCGGCGACGGCGTCTCCGTAGCGGCGCAGGCACTCGCCACGGAAGTAGGCGCGGGTGTCCTCGGGCGGCCGCTCGCGCGCGATCATGACCCCCTCGTCGGTAGTGAGTCGCTCGAGGCGTCCCGTGGCCTCGAGCCGCAGGGCAAGTCCGCGTGCCGGGCGGATATCGGCGTACTGCACATCGACCAGCTCCAGACGCGCACTCCCCCAGTCGATCCCGTCGCGACGTCGGTAGCCGTCAAGTATGGCCAGTTTGGCGACCCAGTCGACACGGTCTGAGGCGAGTCGGGGATCTTCCTGCAGGTCGGCGAGCACACGGTCCCAGCGTTGAAGGATGTCCTGTGTCTGCGCGTCGACCCCCGCCACCGCCTGGCTTTCGCACAGGGCGACTGCCGCCTCCAGATAGGCGCGCTGGATCTCCAGCGCCGTCAGCCGTCGCCCGTCTCGGAGTTCGAGTCGATGGGTGAGTCCTGGATCATGGGACACCGCGTGGATTTCCCGTACCGGATCGACCAGGCTGAGGTCCTCGCGCATCGCCGCCGCCTCGATGAGCGCCAGGACGAGCGATGTGCTTCCCATCTTGAGGTAGGTCGCAGCCTCGGCGAGGTTGGCGTCTCCCACGATGACGTGCAGTCGCCGGTGACGCTCTGGATCCGCATGGGGCTCATCCCGCGTGTTGATGATGGGTCTTTTGAGCGTTGTCTCCAGGCCGACCTCGACCTCGAAGAAGTCAGCGCGCTGCGACAGTTGGAATCCCTGCTCGCGCCCCTCCTGCCCTCGACCGACCCTGCCGGCCCCGGCGAAGACCTGCCGGGTGACGAAAAAGGGCGTGAGGTCGCGAACAATGTCCGGGAACGGCGTGCTGCGACGCATGAGGTAGTTCTCATGGCAGCCGTAGGACGCACCCTTGTTGTCGGTGTTGTTCTTGTACAGCTGGATGGTGAACGGACCTGTCCGAGTGGCCGCCTCCGCGGCGTCCGCCATGATCTCCATGCCGGCCCTGTCCCAGAGCACCGCATCCCGCGGGTTGGTGACCTCCGGGCTCGAGTACTCCGGATGCGCGTGATCCACGTAGAGCCGTGCCCCGTTGGTAAGGATGAGATTCGCCAGGCCCAGATCCTCGTCGGTGAGCTGCGACGGGTCAGCCTCGGCCCTCGACATGTCATACCCGCGCGCATCCCTGAGGGGATGCTCTTCGTCGTAGTCCCACCTCGGACGACTGCGTCGGTCGCCGACGGCGACACCGGAGTACGACGTGACCACGGCGGAGGAGGTCGTCATCGCATTGACATGGGGATGACCAGGCACGCTGATTCCGTACTCGGTCTCGATGCCCATAACGCGATGGACGCTCACCGGGAGGCCGCCTCTCCCGCGACCATCACAGGTACTGGCCGGTGTTGGCCACGGTGTCGATCAGGCGTCCCGCCTCCGTGCCCTGCTTGCCCTGGACGAGGGTCCTGATGAAGACGATCCTCTCGCCCTTCTTGCCTGAAATGCGCGCCCAATCGTCGGGGTTGGTCGTGTTGGGCAGGTCCTCGTTCTCGCGGAACTCATCGACGCAGGCCGTGAGCAGGTGCTGGACCCGAATCCCCTTGTGCCCTTCGTCGAGGAAGTCCTTGATCGCCATCTTCTTGGCCCTGGAGACGATGTTCTCGAGCATGGCACCGGAATTGAAGTCCTTGAAGTACAGGATCTCCTTGTCCCCGTTGGCGTAGGTGACCTCGAGGAATCTGTTGTCGTCGTCGTCGGAGTACATGCGCTCCACCGCGCGCTGGATCATGGCCGCACATGTCGCCTCGGCATCCTGGCCGTACTCGCCGAGATCGTCGGCATGAAGCGGAAGATCTGGCGTGAGGTACTTGCTGAGGATGTCCCGGGCGGCCTCGGCATCCGGTCGCTGAATCTTGATCTTCACATCGAGGCGACCGGGGCGCAGGATGGCCGGATCGATCATGTCCTCGCGATTGGAGGCGCCAATGACGATGACGTTCTCGAGGCTCTCGACGCCATCGATCTCGCTGAGCAGCTGGGGCACGATCGTGTTCTCCACATCGCTGGAGACCCCGGACCCTCGAGTGCGGAACAGCGAGTCCATCTCGTCGAAGAACACGATGACCGGCATCCCCTCCGATGCCTTCTCGCGCGCACGCTGGAAGACCAGGCGGATGTGACGCTCGGTCTCGCCGACGTACTTGTTGAGGAGCTCGGGCCCCTTGATATTGAGGAAGTACGAACGGCCTTCCTGACGCCCCGTGCGCTCAGCCACCTTCTTGGCGAGGGAGTTGGCAACCGCCTTCGCGATGAGCGTCTTGCCACAGCCTGGTGGGCCGTAGAGAAGAATCCCCTTGGGCGGAGCCAGACGGTGCTCTTCGAAGAGGTCCGGATGCAAGAACGGCAATTCCACGGCGTCCTTGATCGCATCGATCTGACCGCCGAGCCCACCGATGTCCGCATAGTCGACGTCGGGAACTTCCTCGAGGACGAGTTCCTCGACCTCGGACTTGGGAATGACCTCGAAGACATAGCCGCTTCGCGGCTCCATGAGCAGGGAATCGCCGGCCCGGAGCCTCCGCTGGCGCAGCGGCTCCGCCAGGCCAACGACGCGCTCCTCATCGGCGCGGCCAATGACGAGGGCGCGCTCACCGTCCGCGAGCATCTCCTTGAACATGACGATCTCGCCGATGCGCTCGAACTCTCTGACCCCCACGATGTTGAGCGCCTCGTTGAGCATGACCTCCTGGCCGGGAAGCAGCGACTGCGCGTCGATATCGGGGATGGCGACCAGCCTCATCTTGCGACCTGAGACGGCGACGTCGAGCGAACCGTCATCGAGGTGTCCGAGGAAGACGCCGTAGGAGCCGGGCGGTTCGGCGAGCCGATCGACCTCAGCCTTGAGGGACACGATCTGCTCGCGGGCATCGCGAAGCGTTGCCACGAGACGTCCGTTGTGGGCCTGCGCCGCGGCGAGCTCGGACTCCAGGACGCGGAGACGCTCCTCGGGAGAGCGCATCCCAGTCTCGCGCTCGCTCATGGGCCACCTCCCTGGAGACACACCGCCTAGCCGTCGACCTCGACCCTACCCACAGGACCCGGCAATCCGCCCGTCACGCGCCGTCGGCAGCCGTGGCGGCCGCCTTGGCTGGGCGGCGGCGACGGGGAGGCGCCACCGTGCCGTCCGCGAGCCGTCGCACCGTCAGCAGGAAGCCCGTGTGACCGATCATGCGATGGTCAGGGCGCACCGCGAGGCCCTCCAGGTGCCAGGTGCGCACAAGCGACTCCTCCGCTCTCGGCTCCGTCCAGCCCCCACTGGACCTGAGGTCTTCGGCCACGCGGGACAGTTGCGTCGTCGTGGCCACGTAGACCACGAGCACGCCACCCGGACGCAGCGCCGCATGCACCGCCTCGATGTGCAGCCACGGGTCGAGCATGTCCAGAACCACCGCGTCGAAGGGCGGCGCAGGCGCCCAGGGTCGGTCGGCGACGTCGCCCACTAGGAGTGTCCAGTTATCCGGGTGCTCCCCCCACCACCGAGTCACGTTGGAGTCCGCCGTCGCGGCAAAGTCGGGGCGGCGTTCGACGGAGACGACCTCGCCGGTCGAACCCACGGCCTGCAGCAGGGTGCACGTGAGGGCCCCCGACCCCGCTCCAGCCTCGAGCACTCTCCAGCCGGGCCTGAGCCCGGTGAGCATCGAGATCCGCGCGGCATCCTTGGGGTAGATCACCGCTGCTCCGCGGGGCATGGACAAGACGAAGTCCTCCAGCAAGGACCGCAGCGCGACATAGGCGGTTCCGCCGCTGCTGGACACGACGATCCCCTCGGGTCTGCCGAGGAGGTCGTCATGGGCAATCGAACCGCGATGAGTGTGGAAAGCAGATCCCGGGGCGAGGATCAGCGTGTGATGCCTGCCCTTGTCATCGGTCAACTGCACGATGTCGCCTGGCTGCAACTCCCGATCGCCCATCACGCAAGGCTAATCCAGTCGCGTAAGTCGGCGAGGGTGACGCCCTCGAGACTGTCCACGACGGTGCGTCGATCGGCTGCCGGAATCGCCACGATGTGGGGAACCGCGACGACGAAAGCACCGCTCGCCTGTCCTGATGCCACCCCCGTGGGCGAGTCCTCGATCACGATGCAGTCGGTGATCTCGACCCCGAGACGGCGCGCTGCTTCGGTGTACGGTTCCGGGTGCGGCTTGCCCTCATTGACCTCGTCGCCGGCCACCGTGACATCGAAGGCCGGACTGGGGACCCCAGGACGATCGGCGACGGCGTCGGCGACGGCATCGAGCAGAAGCCGGTGGCTGGCCGAGACAAGGGCTGTCGGAATACCTGCTCGTCGGCACTCGACGAGCAGGTCTAGGGCGCCGGGCCGCCACTCGATGTCGCCGTTCCTCAGAAGGCCTTCCATGGTGGCCAGCAATGCCTGGCCGATGGCCTCGGGCGCCACCGTGGCCCCCGTGCGCTCGGCCATGTAGGCCGTCACCCGCTCGAGCGGCCCCCCGAGGCAGTGCGCCTGGTCCTCGCGCGTCCACTCACCGCCCCACGTGCCCACCGTGAGGCACTCGGCCTCCCACCACAGGTCCTCGCTGTCGATGAGCGTGCCGTCGAGATCGAAGAGCACAGCGCCGGGCAAGGTCACGCTGCAGGAGGCTACCCATGATGCCGACAGGGACGGGCAAGCCGCCCTTGCCCGACTGGCTCGGCACACGTTCACGGACCTGAGGCCAGCCGCCCGAGGCTGGCATAGGGTGGGCGGGTCCGGGAGGGGTGACCCCGGCATCGTGGTCCCCGGAAGGGATGGTCGGTCGGTGATCGAATTCGAGGCCCTGCCCGAACTCGTGGACCCCGTCCTCGTTGCTGCCTTCGAAGGCTGGAATGACGCGGGCGACGCAGCGAGCGACGCCGTCACCCACCTCATCGAGGTGTGGGGAGCGATGCCGCTGGCAGAGATGGATCCCGAGGACTACTACGACTATCAGGTGAACCGCCCCATGATCACCCTGGATGAACAGGCAGTTCGTCATCTGAACTGGCCAACGACGCGGCTGTACGTCGCGCGACTGCCTCTGGCGAGCCGGGACGTCGTCATCGTCCACGGGATCGAGCCCAATATGCGGTGGCGGCAATTCACTGAGGAGATCCTCACCTTGGCGAGTGAGCTAGGCGTCAGCCTGGTGGTGACGCTGGGGGCGCTCCTGTCGGATAGCCCGCACACCCGTCCTGTCCCTGTCACCGGCACATCGACGGACGCCGGCGCCGCACGCAGTCTCGGGGTCGAGCCATCGCACTACGAGGGGCCCACCGGCATCGTCGGCGTCATTCAGGAGGCGTGCGGTCGACGCGGGCTCCCGTCGGTGTCGCTGTGGGCCGCGGTTCCGCACTACGTCGCCCAGGCCCCATCGCCCAAGGCGACCCTTGCCCTGGTGCGGCGCGTCGAAGACCTCCTGGACGTCCCCGTCCCCCTCGGCGATCTCGTCGAGGACGCGCGCGCATGGGAACTCGGCGTCGACGAACTCGCCGCGGACGACGACGAGGTCGCGGACTACGTCCGACAGCTCGAGGAGGCTCGGGACACCACCGACCTACCCGAGGCGACCGGAGAGGCGATCGCGCGAGAGTTCGAGCGCTACCTGCGCCGTCGCGGGGTCGACGAGGGCTAAGCGCGCGCGTGCATGGCCTGGTAGGCCCTGATGAGCGCATCCGTTGACGAGTCTCGGTCCACGGGGCGATCCGCGTCCTGCAGGTCGGGCAGAATCGAATTGGCCATGGCCTTGCCGAGTTCCACACCCCATTGGTCAAAGCTGTCGATACCCCACACCGCGCCCTGCACGAACACGCTGTGTTCATAAAGTGCAATCAACGAGCCCAATGCATGCGGTTCGAGCCGGGCAGCGAGGATGAATGTCGAAGGACGATTGCCCGGCATGACCTTGTGCGGCACGAGATCCTCGGGTGTGCCGTCGGCGCGCACTTCCTCGGCGGTGCGTCCGAAGGCGAGCACCGCAGCCTGGGCGAGCGCATTGGCGGCCAGCATGTCCTGCATGTCGAAGACCGGCTCAAGAGCCTGGGCGAAGAGGACGAAGTCGCACGACACGATCTGCGTGCCCTGGTGCAGCAGTTGGTAGAAGGAGTGCTGGCCGTTCGTGCCCGGCTCACCCCAGTAGATCGCTCCGGTGTTGTAGTCGACACGCGCCCCATCCAGGCGCACGGACTTCCCATTGCTCTCCATCGTCAGCTGCTGCAGGTAAGCCGGGAACCGGGCGAGGAACTGCGCATAGGGCAGGACGGCGTTCGTCGGTATGTCGAGGAAGTCGCGATTCCAGACGGCGATGAGACCCATCCGAAGGGGAATGTTGACCGACGGGTCCGCGTGGCGGAAATGCTCGTCCATGGCATGGAAGCCGGCCAGCAAGTCTGCGTAGCGCTCGGGGCCGATCGCGATCATGGTGCTCAGGCCGATCGCTGAGTCCATCGAGTAGCGACCCCCGACCCAGTCCCAGAAACCGAACATGTTCGCTGTGTCGATGCCAAACGCGGCAACCCGCTCCGCGTTCGTCGACACAGCGACGAAATGGCGCGCGACCGCATCCTCGCCTAGGGCGTCAACCACCCATTGCCGAGCAGCCTTGGCATTGGTCAGGGTCTCCTGCGTGCCAAAGGTCTTCGACGCCACGATGAACAGCGTCTCCGCGGGATCAAGGTCACGGAGAGCCTCGGTAATGTCCGTAGGATCGATGTTCGACACAAATCTGAAGGTCATGTCCCGATCGGAGTAGTAGCGCAGGGCCAGATAGGCCATGGCCGGTCCCAGATCCGATCCGCCGATGCCGATATTGACCACATTGCGGATGCGCATGCCAGAGGCCCCTAGCCACGTGCCGCTGCGAACCTGATCGCTGAACGCGGCCATCCGATCGAGGACCTCGTGGACTTCTGCAACCACGTCCACTCCGTCGACGACGAGTGTGGCGTCACGTGGCAGCCGCAGGGCCGTGTGAAGCACTGATCGGTCCTCGGTCGAGTTGATGTGCTCCCCTGCGAACATCGCGTCACGACGCTCGAGGACGCCGCGCTCGACCGCGAGCTCGAGGAGCGCATCCATGATGTCGCGGGTCACTCGCTGCTTGCTGAAGTCCACCCGCAGCCCCGCGGCCTCGAGTGTCCACTCCGGTCCCCGGCCCGAATCGGCAGCAAAGAGCTCCCGCAGACTGCGCTCCCGTGCCGCGGTGGACAAGTCAAGGAGTCGCCTCCACGCCTGGGTTGTCGATGGGTCCATGCCGCCTTCAGGGTTGAGTGATGCGTCATTCATCTGACCAGCCTTGCACTACGGTGATCGTGTCGTACACCGTATGGCCTAACGGTCAGGGACCGACCACGTCGATTTCACGAAGGAGAGCCGCAGATGACCACAGAGAAGCCGATGCAGTTGGGAATGGTCGGCCTCGGTCGCATGGGGGCGAATATCGTCCGGCGCATCATGCGCGATGGCCACTCCGCGGTGGTGTACGACCGTGACCCAGCCGCGGTCGCTGCACTCGCCGCCGACGGAGCGGTCGGGGCGGATTCCCTCGCGGACCTGGTCGCCAAGATGGACGCCCCGCGCAACGTGTGGATCATGGTGCCCGCCGGTGGCATCACCCAAGCGGTGGTCGATGAGCTCGGTGGCCTCCTCGCGCCCGGCGACGCGATGATCGACGGAGGCAACTCCTACTACCGGGACGACATTCGCCGGTCGACCGCACTGAAGCCGAAAGGCATTCACTACATCGATTGCGGCACGTCCGGTGGCGTGTGGGGTCTCGAGCGTGGCTACTCACTCATGATCGGTGGCGACGACGAGTCCGTCGACCGGCTCGATCCCATTTGGAACTCGGTCGCGCCCGGGGTCGCCTCGGCCGACCGCACGGGCGATCGCACAGGCGACCTCCTTCCCGGAGAGGCCGGTTGGTTGCACTGTGGACCCAGCGGTGCGGGCCATTTCGTCAAGATGGTTCACAACGGCATCGAGTACGGGATCATGGCGGCGTATGCTGAGGGTCTGAATATCCTCAAGCACGCGGACACGGGACTGCGCCAGCGCGACGCAGACGCGGAGACCGCACCGCTGGAGAATCCTGAGTTCTACCAGTACCGGTTCGATCTGCCGGCCGTCGCCGAGGTGTGGCGGCGCGGAAGCGTCATCGGCTCGTGGCTCCTCGACCTCACCGCACTCGCCCTGAGCCGCTCAGGCGATCTCGACGAATTCGCCGGCCGCGTCTCGGATTCAGGTGAAGGCCGGTGGACATCTATCGCGGCCATCGAGGAAGGCGTACCCGCTCCTGTGCTCACCGAGGCCCTCTATTCGCGATTCGACAGCCAGGGCATGGCGGACTTCGCGTACAAGGTGCAATCGGCGCAGCGCAAGGAGTTCGGCGGACACGATGAGAAGAAGGACTAGCCGCGAGGATGCCGCAGGCCCGCGTTTGAGCCGCTCAGGCCACCGGCAGGTCGACCCCAAGCAACGCGTCGACAGCCTCGCGCATCCTCGCCGGCCCTGACCCGTCCTGCCCTCCACGCGCGAGGGCTGTCTGCGCGTAGTCGTCCACCGCCTCGATCATCGAGGGAGTGTCGAGGTCATCGGCCACGGCGGTCCGCATGCTGTCGATGAGCGCTGCTGGTCGCGGCCCGCTGGACAACGCGGCCGCCTGCGCCCATGTCACCAGGCGCTCTTGAGCTTCGACCAGACCCTCGTCGGTCCAGTCCCAGTCATGCCGGTAGTGGTGCGCCAGGACAGCGAGGCGGATCGCACCTGGGTGTACGCCCGCGGACCTGAGCCGGTGGACGAAGACGAGGTTGCCCAGCGACTTGCTCATCTTCACCCCGTCGAGTCCCACCATGCCCGCGTGGACATAGTCGCGGGCGTAGGGCCGAGAGTCTTCGAGGACCTCCGCGTGGCTCGCCCCCATCTCATGATGGGGGAAGATGAGATCGCGACCGCCGCCTTGCACATCGAACGTCATGCCTAGGTGGTCGAGCGCGATGGCGACGCATTCGATGTGCCAACCAGGTCGGCCGTGCCCCAGCGGGGTGTCCCAGGCGGGCTCCTCCGGGCGAGCCGCTCGCCACAGCAGCGGATCGAGGGGATCGCGTTTCCCTGGTCTCAGCGGATCGCCACCTCGCTCGGCGAAGAGCTCGAGCATGTCCTGCCGTGAGAGCCCCGACACGCTGCCGAAGAAGGGATCGGAAGCGATGTCGAAGTACAGGTCGCCGTCGACGTCGTAGACGGCACCTCGCTCCCTCAGCCCCTCGATGCAGTTGACGACGCTCGGGATCGACTCGACCGCGCCAACGTAGTCGTCCGGCGGAATCACTCGCAGGAATTCCATGTCCTCACGGAAGAGTTGCGTCTCCCTGCGGGCAATGGCCTGCCAGTCCTCTCCGGATGCGACCGCGCGTTCGAGGAGGGGGTCGTCGATATCAGTGACGTTCTGGACGTAGTGCAGTCGGTGTCCCGCGTCGCGCCATGCCCTGTTGAGCGTGTCGAAAGCGAGATACGTCGCCGCGTGGCCCATGTGCGTAGCGTCGTACGGCGTGATGCCGCACACGTAGAGACGGGCCTCGTCTCCGGTGGCCGTCGGTCGTAGTTCCCCGCTCGCCGTGTCGTGCACGCGCACGGGCCGGCCTCCCGGTCCGAGTGAGGGCACTTCCGGGGCAGGCCATGACTGCATGCGGCGACCCTAGCCGTGCACTGATGGAGTGGGTGAGCCGGTCACATCGCGGGCCACGGAAGAGCGGGCCAGGCTCCTTCGGGGTGGGGGAATGCAGCGGATTCGAGCAGCGCGTCGAGACGATCGCGGGCCGCTCCGATCTCTGACGTGATCAGCAACGGCTCCAGCAACGTCTGCACCGAGGCCCAGTCACTAGCGAGCCGAAGGAGATCAGCCTGATCACCATCGTCGATGGCCTGCCCCGACCAGCCCCACAAAACGGTTCGCAGCTTGGGCTCGAGATGGAAGGTCAGCCCATGATCGATGCCGGTGACTGACCCGTCTCCACCGCGTAGGACATGGCCGCCTTTGCGATCAGCATTGTTGACGATGACATCGAGCAGCGCCACGCGCTTCAGAGCCTTCGAGTCCTCGTGTACGAGGCACACGTGATCACCCCGCGCTCCCTCCCCCTCCGCCACGACAATCCAGGATTCGTCGAGGCGGTCGACATCGATGACGTCGACCGGGGCACGAGCCTGATCTGCATCGACCCACGCCTGAAGACTCCCGGCGCCCATGGGGCCGTCGTCACGCCACACGGTGGGAGGAACGATGTCCCACCCAAGGAGATGGTCCACGACACCAGTTGCGACTTCGCGCCTGCCCAACGTGCCGGTCGGGAAATCCCAAAGGGGCCGCTCCCCGCGCTGCGGCTTGTAGACCGCGCGTACCGCGACCCCGTTGTCGTGGCACAGGACACGCATCGCGGAATTGGAGGAGTCCCAAAGGCGTCCCTCGATCTCGATATCCGCAACCTCGAGAAGGGCTCGATCGACCGCCGTCATGGGCGTCGCCGGTAGCCATTCAATCGGGGGCAGACGTGCCCGCCGGCATCCAGGGGTTGCAGGCAGAAGGGACACGGTGGTCGACCGGCGGCCACAAGCGCCTGAGCGCGCCGCGCGAACGCCGCAGCGGCCGGGATCCGCAAACTGACCCGAAGGGTGTCTGCCGCGGACGCATCGTCGTCGCCCGGCTCGGCCGGCTCGACCTCGCCGAGAGCATGCGCCTCGATCACCACCCTGTCTCCGCCCCCGCTCCCGGCATCCGCGGTCCACGCGATGCCGAGGGCACCCACGCGGAACTCATCTTCGAGCGGGAGAGCGAGCGGGGCGGTGTCATCGCTGCCGGCCTCGAGCGACTCCCCAGCCTGGGCGATGAGCCTCTCGACGCGCTCCGCCAGCATGGCCACCTGTGCCTTCTCCAGGGATACCGACGTGACCGAACTGCCGTCGGAGGCCTGCAGGTAAAAGGTGCGATCGCCCGGCATGCCCACGGTCCCCGCGACGAATCTGACCGGGTCGACGTAGGTGAAGATGCGCCTGGACACGCTGCCACGGTACCCAGGCGGAACTCTCAGCGCTCGCCCGAGCCGCCACCTACGACCGCAGTGCTCGACCGCTTGCGGGCCGAGCGCGTGAGCGGGGCGAGATCGCTTCCTCGGTCATTGACGTGGATGACCTGGGTCCCTCGTCGCGAGTAGCGCACGACCGAGACCGAGGCTGGGTCGATGACGATGCGCTGGAATGCGTCGAGGTGCATACCCAAAGCGTCGGCCACGATCGACTTGATGACATCGCCATGCGAGACAAGGACGTAAGCAGCGCGATCACCGAGCCGCTCGTTCCACTCGTGCACCGCAGCCAGGGCTCTCGCCTGCATGGCGGGTAGCGATTCGCCTTCGGGGAAGGTCACCGCCGACGGACGCTCCTGGACGGTGCGCCACAGGGGAAGCTTGGCCAGATCGGCGAGTGGACGATTGGTCCACTCTCCGTAGCGGCATTCCCCGAGCCGTTCGTCGATCTCGACCCCTCCGAGGGCACGCTGCTGGCTCACGATGGCCTCCGCGGTCTGCACGGTGCGCTCCAACGGGCTGCTCACAACCGCCGCGAGCCGAACGGGCTGCAGTCGGTGAGCCACGGCCTCCGCCTGAGCGATCCCCGCCTCGTCAAGGTGGACACCTGGTGTCCATCCGGCGAGCACACCGCGAGCATTGGCCTCCGTG